>Ga0209539_1000228_pt1 | contig 34874 bp, 27 predicted proteins | sample BarGraNGADG00312_2_FD_184499 | JGI IMG/M metagenome (GOLD analysis project Ga0209539, IMG submission 184499) | Arctic peat soil microbial communities from Barrow, Alaska - Barrow Graham LP Ref core NGADG0011-312 (SPAdes) (version 2) | ecosystem: Environmental > Terrestrial > Soil > Wetlands >...
AACCGCTGTCAATTCCGGCAGAAAAAGTTACCCCAACCGGACCTGTTTTTGCACGGAACTGCAGCCATTTTTTGATTTCGGCATATAATGCACCAATGTATTTTTTACCTATCTCAACGGGATCCTGACTGTAAAATTTGTTGCGTTCAGGAGTAAAAAACCGGGTATAAACAGGATTAGGATCAGGACATCCCAAAAGTTCAATTTTAGTAATATAGTGAGCCGGGGCCATCCTGGTATATGAAGGATGGAACTGATGATCAAGACCCTCCTTTTTCAGATAATTGTATATTACATCAATTCGTTCAGCAATAACCAGTTCAGGTCCTTCAGGGCGTTTTGCAATAAAATAGCGAATCGGCCTTCCAATTGACCTTGCCATCCTTATCGTTTTACCTTCTACTGATACGAGAGAAAACTGACCATCAATCTTTCTGACAGCTTCGGCATCACCCGATCTTACAATATTAACTGCCTCTTCCTGTGTCATGTTATAGATGACATTCTTTTCAGGATTTGTCAGATCCTTTACCTGGCTCACATATTGATTATTCATATATCTTATATTTTAGGTTTATTTTAATATTCCGGTTCCTTCCAATATTGTTATATAACGATCTGAATCAATTTTATTATATACTTCCTTTTTACCGTTCGCCCATCTTACCTCAAGGAGGTCAATCTGTTTTGTGTTACCAAGTCCAAAATGCACTCTCGGATCGTTATTAGCAAGGTAGCTGGTAGCCCATTGATTTACCATTACCTGTTTTTTACCACCTGCTGTTATGGTCACTTTTGCGCCGATAGCAGACGCAGGTCCGTCTTTGCCTTTAAGGGTCAGTCCAAGCCAGTGATTACTGTTTCCTCCATCGTTTCTTAAAAGTACAGGAGTTCCATTCTTATCGAGATGCGAGATAATAATATCGAGATCTCCGTCGTTGTCAAAGTCCCAGACAGCTAAGCTGCGGCCCGAGCGTTTGGTTGAGAAATATGCACCATGTTCTTTCCCTACATTTTTAAAATTGCCCTTCCCGTCATTCTCAAGCAACAGAGGATATTGATTTATAAGCTCTTCTGCGGTCCCGTTTGCAGCCACTATATCGAGGTCACCATCGTTGTCATAATCAAAAAACTGTGCGCCCCAGCTGCTTTTGCCTGTCATAGCTGCTGCAACTCCGCTCTGCTCCGTAATATCTACGAACAATCCGTTTCCCATGTTTTTATAGAGAGCTCCGTAATCGAGATCTGATACGAGAATATCGATCAGTCCGTCTCCATCTATGTCGCCAATTGATCCGTGCATGGAACCTGTACCCTTGCCCTGACTATTTGCAGCAACACCACACTCCACTGCAACTTCCTTATAAGTTCCATTGTCATTTCTGAATAGAAAGTTGAACTGGTGGTCATTTGCCTGAAAGATATCAAGGTCACCGTCATCATCGTAGTCAAAGACTGTCATACCCATACATTTTGAATCGGGATAGCTCAGATTATTTTTTTTCGTTACATCTTCAAATCTTCCATCAGGTCGTTGTTCATACAATATTGATTCCTGACCATTATATTCCGTGGGGCTGGGCATCATATCAGGTGTTCCTGGGGAGACATAAGAAGGATTAAATGCAAGAAAATTACCGACCATAGCGTCGAGTCTTCCGTCATTGTTAAAGTCCCAGAATGAGACTCCGATGCTCCATTTTGCAAAACCATTTAGTTTTTCGGGCCCGCTGAGTCCCAATTTATTTGTAATGTCAGTGAAGGTACCGTTTCCATTATTACGATAGAAAACATTTGGACCATAATTCAAAACATAAAGATCCTGATAGCCATCGTTATCAAGGTCAATTGGGCCTGCAGCCATACTCCACTGGTGACCACCAACTCCGGCCGTTTTAGAAACCTCGGTAAATGTTCCGTTACCGTTGTTTTTATATAGTTCGCTATGAGAATTTTTGTATTTTATTCCACCATGGTCGGAGATACCTTCAAGATATGTTCCGTTCATGATGTAGAGATCCATAAGCCCGTCGTTATTGTAATCGAAAATAGTAATGCCGGAACCGCTGCTTTCAATAATATTTTTGTACGAGTCGTCACCAAAGGTATATTTGAATGTAATTCCTGCCTTTTTGGTAATATCGGTAAAAATGACATTTTTCTTTTGAGCTTGTAGTTCAAAAGTTATAGGCATCAAAAAAAGACAATAGACTAAACAGGATAACTTCTTTTTCATTATTTCATTTTAAAAATTTAACCGCAAAGGTCACAAAGTTTTTTTGCCCCCTGTCCCGTTTCTTTCCTCGTTTTTTGCCCCCCTGCCCCGTTTCTTTCCTCGTTTTTTTGCCCCCCTGCCCCCCTAAAGGGGGGTTAATACTCGATTTACAATTATATTTTTCTGTATATGTGCGAATTAGCCCCCCTTTAGGGGGGGTGGGGGGCCGAAATAGGAAAGAATTAGGGGGGAAGGGGGGCAACTCGAGTTCATTACTTTTCTGGGTTTTTTAATGCATTTCGAAAATCTTCTGATGTTACAACTCTTGTGTTATATTCCTGAAGATATTTCTGGTGATCTGCATCTTTTGGATAGATATCTTTATCAGAAGGAGGATAGCTCCTCATTCCATGGAAGGGCAGAGGTAAGACAGTATTTCCCATGGCCGTGTTAATATCTCCATCCTTTACCCAGCCTACACAGTGGATAAGAAAGTCTCTTTTCCATCCCTTTCTTAATTCAGGTAATCCTTTAGCATCAAATGAAATAGATGTTTCATCACCAGCATTGGAAATAATATATTTATTATCTGCTTCAGTCAGAAGAGCTAATACATCCCCATAGCGTGTATAGTTCCCGGTTAAGTCGCGCCATTTCCTGTTTTTATCGACATTTGAATAGTCAAACCAATGTGGCCCATAACGTCCGCCTTTTCTAAAGCTGCGGGAAAATCCCCTGTAATGCAGGTCAGCATAAATGGGATTTAAAACAGTTGAAATGACCGGAGTAATCGAAAGACAATCAGAAAAGAAGATTTGATCCCAGTAAATCTCCATATTTGTCCTGATCCTTATTCTGTGATCATGTGAGAGGAATTTACCTGAGAGATCAGCAATTACTGTTTTGTCTTTTCCCATAGGAAAGCTTATGTTCTCAATTACTGTCTCCCACTCACCGTTTTGATTAATTACCTGTAAGCAGGGATGGAAAACTTTCAGAATGTCAGATTGAGAAATGGCTTCATTAATACTTGCATCTGTCGGAAATATCCAGCCATTCAGAAACAGGTAAATATTTCTGGTTTGATCCAGTTCCCCCAGATCAAGAATCAGGTCATGCATGTCTGTAACTCCCTGATATTTATCTGGTTTGAAATTGGACAGGTATTTGTCGTCTTTTTCAGAGATAAAAGAAAGAACATCATTTCCCCATGAATCTTTTGCTGAAACGGGGAGACGCTTCTCAATAACCTGCGAAATCTTTAAACCAGGGAAAGGTGGCGGAGAGAACTGTTCAGGTACGAAAATGTCTACTGAATCGGGATGATCAACTGCTACTAACTGTACTTTGTCAAAGTATATAGTTTCCCAAAGTTCTGAAGTTACCTGAATCGAATATGTCGCTTTATTTGGTTTCATTGATTCCCCGGGTATTTTAATATAATCATCTGATGCATCAGGGAAAGCATATTTTTCAGTACCACCCATAATACCGAGCGGCATACCAAGTGCACTTCTCCAGATGATATCTTTGGCAAATACATATTCGTCGCCATTCCATGTATAGAGAAAAGGGCATGATCCTTTAAGTGTTTGTGCCTCAATCAGCGCCTGATCGCTCCCTGGTGAAAATATATTTTGCGGAACGCCATTTGTCCATGTGATTCTTATTACATCCGCTTTGGACCGGTTTCCTAATCCGAAATGAACATCAGGATCGCTCACAATCATAGATTGATAGAGATCACCCGATCGTATCTCAACTTTTGCCCCAATCCCAAAATGATTATTCTTTGCGCTTCCGGCTCTTAAACCGACCAGCTTCATCTTGATATAATGGTTAAGATTGCCGCCATCATTTCGTAAAAGAAATACTCCACCATTCAAACCGGCAATCACCACATCGAGATCACCATCGTCATTATAATCAAACAGAGTGATTTGCCTGCCGGATTTTGGTTCTTCCGGTAACAGATTTGAAACATCAGCGAAATTTCCTTTGCCATCATTATGATAAAGGAAGAGGCCGCGACCGCCCTTTTCTTCTGATTCTCCTGCTATAATCAGATCCTGAAATCCGTCATTGTCAAAATCAAAAAACTTAGCATCATAAGCTTTGACATGCTGAATTGCAGAAAATATTTCTTTTGAATTTTTTAACGACTCAAAGCTGCCATTACCCATATTGCGGTATAAAACGTGATTTACTCCATTCAGTGAAGTGATGAAAAGATCCAGAAACCCATCATTATTGTAATCCCCAACAGCTACTGCACTTGAACCTCCGTTGCTTTTAAGACCACTTTTTTCGGTTATATCTTTAAAGATTCCCTGTCGTTGATTAGAATATAAAACATTGCTGTTATTTTCGTTAACAACAAAAAGATCAATGTCGCCATCGTCATCAAAATCGCCAAAAGCTGCATCGCGACTATTAGAATTGGTTCCTGATAATCCCATTTTTTCTGCCTGCTCCTGAAATGTACCATCACCATTATTCCGAAACATAAGATTTGAATTAGATCTTGTTTCAAATAAGTCAAGGTCTCCGTCATGGTCCATATCGAAGAATAAGGCTTTATTTCCACCGGTTTTGCTACCAATATGCGTTTTGTTTGTTACATCTTCAAAAACTCCTTTTCCTGCATTCCTGTATAGAATATCACCATCTTCCCTTACGATATAAAGGTCGAGAAAACCATCGTTGTCATAATCAGCAAATGCGGCTGAAGATTCCTTTCCGGAATGTCTGATCCCAACCTCTCCTGATACATCCTTAAATCGCCCCATATCATTATTGAACAGATAATGTTTATATGATGAAGTAACCGGATCATAACTACCCACATAAAGATCTATATCGCCATCGCCATCATAATCAGCTGCCACAACATGTGTGGAATTTTTGAATTCAGTATTTTTATCTTCCGCGAAAACCGGAACAATATTCAAACCTGCAGATTTTGTAGCATCGGTAAATTTAATCACATCCAGAAGTGATTTATTTTCGCTGATCTGGGATAAAGATTGCTGGTCATAAGTGATCAGCGGAAAGCCAATAAGTGAGCCTCCCGGACCTTTTAAATCCATAATACCTGCCTGATAGGGAGAAGTAACCTTCAGATAATTATGGAAAATCGTAAATTGGATAATTGAATTTTCCTTGTCAGATTTTTTTAACAGTGAGAGGGTTTTATTATAATATGGAATAGCTTCCTTTGGAAACTCGGGAAATTGTTTCTGAATTATTTCCAGTTGTTCTACTGCCTTGTCAGTATTTCCGTTCCGTATATAAATTTCAGTCAGATTAAGACGTGGTACTAAATTTTCTGGAGCTTTTTCGATAAGCTGAAGTATGACATTTTTACGTTGCTGTTGAGCTTCTTCATTTGATTCTGCAGAATACAATTCAGAGAGATCATACAGTATCTTAATATGATCAGGTGCAAATTCAAGAGCCTCTTTAAGTTCTGAAATAGCTTTCTCACGCTCGTCATTCATCTGGTATACAGTAGCCAATAATAACCTTATATCAGGATCTTTCGGATCAATTTTAACCGCTGCAAAAAGTTGTTTTTTAGCCTCAGGATACTTACCCATTCTTAAATATGTCAATCCCAGATTTGCATACCCCAGTTTTTCATTAGGCGACAGTTTGATAAACTTTAGAAATTCTTTTTCGGCTTCTTCAAGTTTAAATTCTTCCAGATATGCAAGACCCAGGGTTTGGGTAGTCATCAGCTCGACTGATTTTTGTTTGCTGTCTTTTGGAGTTTCCTTGCAGCTGAAGAGAAAAGAGGAGCAGAGGATCAATAGTAATAAGATGTTGTATTTCTTCATTCTTATCGAGTTTTATCTTGAAGGTTCATAGGTTCAAAATTAAGAATTTTCAGGAACTTACTTAATATTACGGTGCTCTGCACCTTTGTTTTCAACTATAAACATATATCTACAAATATTACGGTGCTCTGCACCTTTGTTTTCAACTATAAACATTTAGCTACAAATATTTCGGTGCTCTGCACCTTCTATATCAATTAGAATTGGCTTTCTATTGAGATTATTATGCATACCACATTTTGGTTTAATTCAAAGCGGCAGAGCCGCGCAATATTTGTAGAAATGTATTTGAAAATGCAAACCACAGGTGCAGAGCACCGTAATATTTAATTTTCATTCTTCAATTTTCTGCCTGTATCAACCGGAATCCCGTTTTTTATTTCCACCATATTAACCTTTCCCATCCGCTTCCCTTTATCATCAAACTGAATAGGTCCCGTGACACCATCGAAACGAATTTTGGTCAGGGTTTTTTGAATCTCACTCCTGTCAGTCCCTGCCTTTCTGATTGCCTCAATCAGCATACTCATTCCGTCGAATGAATAGGCTGCCACCGCACCTGGGACATTACCATATAATCTCTGATACTCTTTCCTGAAGGTTAAGCCTTTTGGGCCAGACCAGTTCCCTGATACAAACAATATCATATTTCTGTGCTCTTCCTGTTCCTGCATCGATGATTCGTCCTCATCAAGTACTGATATGGCGCCAAAGACCCTCTGTTTCATCTTTCTTTTTTCCATCTGGTTCATAAATTTCAGAGAAGCAGAGGGTTTGCCAAATAAAATAATGCCGTCAACACCGGATTTGCTGATCTTATTGAGTATTTCATTGAAATCCTGCATGGGAATATCGTAGGAAAACTCCACCGGTTCTTTCTTCCCGGCAATTTTTATTTTTTTCACCAGACTTTGCACAGCCAGTTTGGAATCATATCCATTATCAGATATAGTGACTATTCTGACAAGTTTTCTTCTGTCATATATTTCTTTAATAAATGCTTCAGCCTGCTGGAGATCGTTTGGAACGCAGCTGAAATACCAGGGAACAAATGCCTGTGCAAGAGTAGGATCGCTGGCCCATGCAGACAGGAAGACGATCCTTGCTTTAGCAGAGACCTGTTCTACGAGGTGAGCATTCCTGCCATCGTGTGAACCCATTATAGCGCATACATTTTCCTGAAATATAAGGTCAACAGCCTGTTTTGAGCCTGTTCCCCATGGGCCTTCCATAGATCTTATGACCAGCTGAAAATTTTTCCCTCTGAATCCACCTGTTTCATTGGCTTTGCGGATTGCCATTTCTGCTCCGTATCTTGCAGCAAGTGCGTTGTTATCCTGGATCAATAGTCCAATTTTAACGGTTGAGTCGGCGTTGACAGGGATCTGGAAAGCGAGAACACCGGGAAAGATGAATCCCTGTAGTGCTGTCAGAAAGCATACTTTGGTTAACAGATCTGTCAATTTCATCTGATTTAAATGCTTTTACTTCAGATAGCAGTAGTTTTACGTGCTAAAATCTCTCTTCCCACTGCCTGAGCTATTTTTCTAAGATCGCACATCAAACTGTCAAATTCATCAAGGCTGAGTGATTGATAGCCATCACAAAGGGCTGCTTCCGGATTATAATGTACTTCCATAATAAGTCCATCGGCACCCACAGCAACAGCTGCTTTCGCCATCGGTGGTACCATCCATCTGACGCCTGTTCCATGACTTGGGTCTACGATCACAGGAAGATGAGTGAGACGTTTTAGCACAGGAACTGCACTCAGATCGAGTGTATTTCTTGTTGAGGTCTCAAATGTGCGGATACCACGTTCACAAAGAATAACCTGCTCATTGCCGTGACTAAGGACATATTCGGCTGCCATCAGATACTCATCGATAGTTGCCATCATTCCTCTTTTCAGTAAAACCGGTTTCCGGCATATCCCTGCTTCTTTTAAGAGAGGATAGTTTTGCATATTCCGTGAACCGATCTGTATCATGTCGGCATATTGTGCGACCATTTCGACCTGGCGGGTATCCATCACTTCCGTTACCACCGGCATTCCTGTTTCCTTCCTGATCTCATAGAGCAGTTTTAGTCCTTCTTCTCCCATTCCCTGGAAACTGTATGGTGAAGAGCGTGGCTTGAAAGCTCCCCCTCTTAAGATATGAGCTCCGGCTGTTCTTACTGACCTGGCAGTTTCGAAAAGTTGTTCACGGCTCTCTACGGCACATGGCCCGGCAATAACCACAATTTCAGAACCCCCTACCTTCACTCCGTTGATATTCACGATTGTATCAGTGGGCTTTGTCTTGCGACTAACTCTTGACGGAATAGAAGATCCACCGTTTACACCTTTATTGCATGGATTTGTTTCCATCATCTCTCTGTTTATATTATTAATAACCTCCTGTTTCACCTCCACGTTTGTATTTCTGATCAAGCGGCGGAGCAGGGGAGAACACAAATTTCCCGTCATGAACTTCGGCAATAAAAATATCTCTGATGTTGTTCCAGCTCTCATCCAGTATTATCTTACCGGTAACACCGTCATAATTCTGAAAAGTCTTTCTGTCAGCAAGCACATCACGGATAAGCACCCTGTTTAATCCGGCTTTCCTGATAGCCTCAATTATAATGTTCATCCCATCATATGAATGTGCTGCAAATACATCAGGTTCCTGACCAAATCTCTTTAAATAACCGGCCTGAAATGCTTTCAGCCTGGGATTATCTGCTGTTGGATTATACTGGCAAGTAGTTACAATTCCTTCAGCCAATGGTCCGGTAATTGAAATAAACTCGGGATTTACTACTCTGTCAGAAAAATATACAGGCTGTTTTAGTCCAATTTCACGCATTTGTTTCAGAATAAGTCCTGACTCTTTTGCATTTCCCCATACCAGGATCGCATCAGGGTTTGTTACAATAATTCTTTCCAGCTGGGTTTTAAAATCGGTTTCTCCATCATTGAACCTCTCTTCAATGACTATTGGATGTCCGACACGTGTTGCATTCTCCGAAAAGATTTTTATCCCGACTCTGCCATACCTGTTGTTGGCCCTGATGACTGCTACCCGGGCATGGCCGTCTTTCTTATAAATTCTGGTAACCAGTTGATATCCGCTTTGCCTGTCGTCGGGTATGACCCGATTCATCCATGGTATATTTGTCTCTGTAAAAGTTGGATCAGGATCACCGACGCATAGCATGAAAATCTCTAGCTTTAATGCTGCACGTAAGGCCACATGAGAGACTATATCATCAATTGACCCCATGAAAATCCATACTTTTTCATCATCCATTTTAACAACTTCATTTGCTGCCGCCCCCCACAAGCCGGCATCATTGTGTGGCATTAATACGAATGGAATTCCTTTGTAGCCGCCTTTTTTGTTTGCTTCTTCCATAGCCAGCGTGGCACCCTGAAGCATTTGTTTCCCCTGAGGCACCATTACTGAACCACTGAGAGGACCTAGAAATCCTATTCTTACTTCTTTAAGATCAGCCGGGGCACGTAATTCACGTCCGGCACCATAGAACTGAATAGGTTCAAGGAAGTGGTACTTATAAGCTTTCGCATATTTCTGATATGGGAAAAGTTCATCGGGAGCTTTACCATAATTTTTTTTCTGTTCCTGTCCGTATAAAATTGAATCAGGCAGAAGAAGAGCGATCAGAAAAGCTGCTATAAGGATTTGTTTGGTCTTCATGATTGTGAATTAATTTGATTTGCAGATTGCATATACTTCAATTTCAACCAGGAGGGTTTCCCAGCATAGTCGTGCCTGAATTCCTGTACTGGCAGGCAACGGATCAAGATTCATCCACCTGTAAAAGGAGGTACGGATTTTATTAAAATCGGCATAATCCCTTTCAATATCCCTCAAATAATTTGTCGTTCTGACGACATCATGCCATGACATTCCTTCAGCTGCTAGAAGGTTGGTGATATTTACATAAGTTCTCCAGAGCTGAGCCTTAAAATCGCCAATATGCTCTGCTTTACCTTCTTCATTTACACTTGCGGTACCTGAGATAAGAAGAACCTTATGACCACCGAAATCAAGGCGTAATGCCCTTGAGAAGGATGATGGTTTCTGATAGTCATATGCTTCGTTAATTACCCTGGGAGCATGCACCACATGTTTTTCAATAGGAGGTCGCTCATTATGTAGAGAGGGATAAACTGATCCGGTAATTTTATTATCGTCAGATAAGATCCCGAGTTTTTTCATCTCTACGCACTCTCCATCAGTAAGTTTTGTCAGATCTATTAATAATTGCCTGTTACCCATTCTTTCTCTGTATTTCTCTGTATTTCTCTGTATTTCTCTGTATTTCAATTATTTCAGCAATTCTCCGCGACTAACACCTTTTGCAGTCGCAACCCAAAGCACATCTTTATTTTCATCAACGCCAATAATAAAATTATGCGCAATAGATGGTGATAATGGAATTTCCCTGATAGATTTATCAGTAGTGCTGTCATCGTCACGGCCATAATTTGTTATGATGGCTTTTCCATTGCTATTGTTATCATTTTTCTTATATGTAACCCAACTCTTTCCATTGGTACTGCTTAACCCGTTGTCACTGCAAATGAATACTACGGGACCCTCAGCTCTGACAAAATTGATGAAATTGCTTGCCAGACCGCAATGTTCCTTAAAGTAGCCTTTCCAATGAGTGCCGTCATAGCTGCTTAACCCAAAGTATGTTGATACCCATAGATATCCGGCCCCCCAGGTAGTTCCTGTTGTTATATCATGTACCGGACCATCGTCGGGAAGAAGATCTATTTCCATTTCCCCATCAGGGTCAGTGTAATCCTTGAATTGCTTCGTCTTCTTTGTATATTCAACTACACCCCCTCCCCATGCAGCAATAAAAATCTTGCCATCGCCTTCGGAAACGCCATAGGTCCATGGCTCATGCATGGGGGCATTTTTTTCGGTGAATATCTCCCATTGCCTGGTTAATGCATCGTAGTGACCTGCGCCGCCACCTGTAGCTACCCAAACGTCTTTTCCGTCGCATATAACGCAGTAAACCAAATCATTTGGCATACCGCTGTTTAACTGTGTGAAGTTTTCAAACTTGCCTCCTGACCACCGGCTCAGTCCGCCAAGGGTTCCGATCCAGACATCTCCTGTTAATTCGCTTACATCTATGGATACTACTCCGTTATGAGGAAGTCCGTCTTTTGCAGTATAGGTTTTCCACTTCCCGTTCTCATAAACTGCCAGCCCGTCGTGAGTTCCGGCTAATACCCTTTTACCATCAATTCGTACGCAATATACATGATCAGAAGGTAGTCCGTCTTTCGTGGTAAAATTGCGCCAATGGCCATATACAGGCATCTTATTGGTGTCATCTTTTACATCGGTCTTGACGGATGGTTGCCCATTCATTGAGCAGATGCCGGAAAGGATTAATGCTAATGCACTCAGAAGGCTGTTTTTAAGCAATGTTTTTCCCATGATTTTCACTATAAATCGATTAGTTTTTAACATGATTTTTCTTTAAATCCGCATATTCGTATTGTGGTGATCTCAGTGATTTCAGATAATCAATAAGATCATTTAGCTGAATTTTTGTCATATCATTTACCACTCCATGTTTATCATTTTTCCCGTATATGGTCCATATTTCCTCCAGAGTAGCAGCACGTCCGTCATGCAAATAGGGTGCCGAAGCATAAATATCATTCAGATGCGGCGCATCAAACAGGATTGAATCATCAGTTAAAGCCAGTGTCTGAACATACGACATCTTACAGTTGGTATAATAAGGCGGTGTATGGCATGTAATGCACCTGTTTCCTTCAGGTATTTCTTTTCCGTTATTATCCTTTGTCCGTTCGAATATTTCCTTTCCGCGCAGTTGTGCTTCTGTAAGTTTCCCGTCAGGATTATACTGAAGATTGGGTGGATTTTTTATTCCTGTAAGGATATATGCCGTAAGTGCATCAAGATCCTTATAACTGAAAGATTCTGTCCGTGTGAGGAAAGTGGAAAAGCGTATCCCGTCCTGCTTAAATACTGTCGGGTTGGTCCCCGACCATTTAAATGGTGCGGTTTCACTTATGTCCCTCAAGGTCATTGTATTAGTTACGTTCCTTCCCATGTCTTTTCCCGACATATTATATACAAGGCCGTCTTCATGCATATCCGGATGGCAGGTATAACAGCAATACTGATTCTGAAAAGTATGGGAGGAATTGTTAAAAAGCCTGCGTCCGCGCCGTGCAACTGTTATTCTCCGTGGACCACCAAGATCAATCGATGAGATTTTTTGGAGGCTCTCCGTATTTATAACACTAATATTGTCGTCAAGCATCTCTGCCACATAGAGCAGCTTACCATCGGGTGAAAGTGCAATGCCTTTCGGGTTCGCACCTGTGTGGATGCGTTTTAGAATATAACGGCTGCTGACCCCAAGATTATTTGCGTAAAGTTTTAGAACTTCCGGAGATGCATCGGCTATGAGTGTTCTCACTGAATCAACGTCTATTACGGAAATATAATCTGCCCCGGCACTTGAGATAAAGGCTTTTTTGCCGTCGGGAGTGATTGCGATATCAAATGGATCTGAAAAAAAGGAATTAGGTTCATCAATCAGCAACTCGGTTACCTTTCCGTCTTTGCCTGGTTCAAATACACCAAATCCATGTGTCATCATCCATCCCTGTTCAACCTGAATGGAAGGCACATAATTTTTAGGTCTGATCAATGTTACGAATCCGAGGTCTCCATTAGGAGTAAATGCAACATTTTCCATCATGTAGGCAGATTCAATCTTCCTGTATTCAGAAATCCTCTTTGAGCTATCATTTATCACTGTGAGCTCGCTAACCAGCGGTTCACCGTAAGGAGCCGCTACCATACGCCTGCTTGTCACAAAGAGGAACTTCCCGTCAGGAGACAGTTTTGCCCCGGTAGGATTATTCCCCGCTGTTATACGGTTTATTTCTTCTTTTGAATGGAGATCAATTACCGATACATCCGACGAAAATGAGTTAACAACATAGAGCGCCTTGCCGTCTGCGCTTAATGCAAGGCCGGCAGGACCGTTGCCTGTTTTAAGCGTATCGGTGACTCTTCCTGCTGAAAGGTCAATTACGGAAACATTATCTGACCACTGATTACTTACATAAGCTTTCTGGCCGTCTTTACTGATTATTACTGAATGAGGCTGGTCACCAACACCGATTTTATTAATTACCTTATTTCTCTCCGCATCAACAATAAGCAGGGCATTACTTTCCTGAGCAACAACGTATAATCTTTTACTGTCGTTTGAAATGGTAAGGTTAATTGGTGACAGGTACCTGGCATTTACAAGTTTTGCTGCGAGACCTGTTTTTTGTATATAAAGATGGCATGAAGTACATAAAAGAGGATGATCAGTAGTTGCTGTTTTTTCGTTAACATGTGCCCTGGCCAATTTTCGTCCCGGAAAATAGGTGAGAAGAGTCAGTACAAGAATGATTCCCGATAACCTTATTACTATAGTTGATCTCTTCATAACTATTCAGTGTCAATCATTTTATCTTTAATCTTATTTATGTGGACAGGGACGCCTATAGGAGCTTTTTTCACTGCAAGCGGAATCCGGTTGTCAGGGACAATATCCTGATCCTCATGACATCCTACGCATCCACGTCGTTCATTTGGACGAAGCCATATCCAATTGCATTTCCGGATTACTTTTCCCTCTTCATCAAGTGTCCGGATCTGAAAAGGCTTGTCGGCTACCACCTTAAGGTAGAATGACCCGTCACTCGAAGGTTTAAATATACCCAGTGAAGAGTCAGTTCCCATTATCTCTACTTTTGAAATATTTTTAGGCAGGGCCCAGGAAATCTTTATCGGGTCATCCTCAACATTCACATCCTGACACATAATGAGTCCGGTTTTTATAACAGCATTCACTTCGCTTGGCAACTTTCGGGGTCTGATATGTTTCACTGCGTCAACAACTTCAAGCACATCGAAATCATTACTGCTGTAAATTGGTTTACCAAGAGATTTATTCTCCGGATCAAATTCATAAAGTGCATATCTGTCAGTGGTGGTTCTGTGGTATGAGACTAGCATCTTCCCTGAGGGTTGCGGAAAAACAGCCCGGAAATCACCTTCAATCTCAGAAGAAAGGTTGAGCCTGGAGTGCAATGGACGATTGTAGCTGACTGAAATGAGATTTCCTTTGCCCGGATTACTCTTTTCCGATTCGATGAAAATAACTCTTCCATTATTTGTTTCCAATCCGGGACCTGATAATTCGCTGCCATCGTTGCCCTTATAGAATAGTTCTGACTTGGTTCCGTCGGGTCGCATAACCATATATTTCTGATCACCGGATTGAGGGAATTTCTGCACTGCGATCGTCAGGATACGGCCATCACTGAGTACGTGAGAAGCTATATACATGTCCGGATTGTAAGTTATACGCTTTTGGTCAGTGCCATCGATGTTACTCGTAAAAATGGATTCATTTGCCGTCAATGAGTCGGTGACTGAATGACTGGTAAAAAGAAAACGTCCGAGTGGCAGATAGGCCGGATCCGTGCAATCCTCTTTCAGTTTTGTTAATTGCCTTGTCTTAAGGTTTCCAAGATCAGTTTCCCAAATCTGCCATGAATCACCTTCCTTCATCTGACCGGCAAAAATCATGAACTGTCCGTCATTTGATATTTCAGGTGACCTGGCGGAATAAAAAGAGGAGGTAAGCACCTTTGGAGATGCGTCAGGTCTGCCTGACTCAATCGCAACAATCTCTGACCGTAGAATTAATTTCCGTGAATCTGCTGCTGAAAAATTTGACTTTTCAACCCTTCCGGCAGTTCGTGTAAGAATTAAACTACCTTCTTTAGATTTTTCCCTGCATGATATAAGAATAAAGCTGGCAAAGACAATGGCCATTATAATAAAGAACAGTATGGTCGGTCTGAGTCTTTTCATCAAAGGGCTATTTTTGGGGTTCTGTGACTTGAAGAATCTGATTGACCTTGATATTCTCCAATACCTGATTTTTGCCTGAAGGCCATTTTATCTCAATTTTATCAACCATCTCATTTTTTGCAAGACCGAAATGGACTCTCGGATCATTTTGCGAGAGGTAGCCTGTGGTACTTTTTTTCTGAGTGACATATACCTTGCCTCCTGCGGATAATTTTATTCTTGCCCCTATGCCATCCCTGTTACTTTTTGTACCGGTCAGATTAAGAATTATCCAATTATTGGTATTGCCTTTATTGTTCCTGAGAAAAGCACCGCGGTCATTAAGGTTCACAATATATGCATCGATATCACCATCATTATCATAATCACCAAAACATGCACCGCGTCCGACCAGTTTTTGCATAAAATATTTGCCACTTTCGGTTGATACATCTTTGAATTTTCCATCGCCTATATTCTCGAAAAGCTGATCTTCCTGCCCGTAAAGATGCTTAAGTGCGCCGTTTGTTTTATAGATATCCATAAGCCCGTCATTATTATAATCGATGAAAGAGGAGGACCATCCGACAAACTGTCCGGCAGGCATAGCAATGCCTGAAGGATATGACTTATCGGTGAATATCCCGTTGCCCATGTTTTCATAAAGCCTGCAATACTTATCATCTGAAATAAACATATCCATTCGTCCGGAACCTGTATAATCTGCAAAATCCACCGACATACTTACTGCTGATTCTCCCGACTGGCCGAATGCAGTGCCTGAAGGCGTGCCGACATCCGTGAAACTTTTACCACCGTTATTATGCCAGAGATAGTTCATCGAATGGTCGTTGGCAACATAGATATCTACAAAACCGTCATCGTCATAGTCTGCTGCACCAACACCCATTGCTCTTCCATCAATATCTGTGATTCCCATTTTTTTTGTCACATCTTCAAAAGTTCCGTTTCCATTGTTGTGATAAAGAACATCGGGTTGAGCATCATAGGCTAATGGACCGGGAAAGCCATCAGGTGCATAAAAATATTTATAGTTCGGATCAAAATTCAGGTATTTGCCAACATAAAGATCGAGGAAACCATCGTTATCATAATCGAGCCAGACCGCTCCGGTATTAAAATCAGTATCTTTTCCTCCAACCCCTGCACGTCCTGTAACATCTGCAAATGTTCCGTTACCATTGTTTTTATAGAGTACATTTTTCCCGTAATTGCTTACATACAGGTCGGGATAACCGTCATTATTGTAATCTCCCACTGTGACTCCCATGCTATACCATGGTCCGCCAACACCTGCTTTTTTGGTAACATCTTCAAAGGTGCCGTTTCCAAGATTACGATAGAGATGATTTTCAGGTATTACAGCAGGCTTATCTCCGCTGGTTACTCCTTTGAGCCAAGTACCGCTGCAGACATATAAATCAATGAACCCATCCTGATCATAATCGAGAAAAGCGGCTCCTGCACCACTTGATTCAACAATATTGGTGAGTTCTTTGCCACCGATTGAGTGAACAAAATCCACCCCGATCTCTTTTCCGATCTCCTGGAAATAATCATCATTTGCAGCCGGAACAGCTGCAACAGATCTTGATATTGATTTTTTATTGGATTGGCAGGCGGAAATTGTCAGCAAAAAGAGAAAAAGGAATACAAAGCACCGGTACTCATTTGAATTGTTGCAAGAATTATTTTTTTCAGACATTGTCAGATTATCTTTTAGAATCAATAATTATCAGTATTATTTAATAAGATTTTCAAGCTGGTATAAAAACAGTTCAAATTTTTAAGGTTGTAAATACATTACTTTTCATTAATTATAAAACTCACGTGAGTAATATCTATTTGTGACCAAACATACCCACGTGAGTAATATAAACTCTTAATCTGTATAATCTAACCTAATCTTTGCAACTACCTTTAACAATGGTAATCCCATAATATTAAACCAGGATTAAAATAGGATTAAAAAAGAATTAAAATTTTTAATACATCACACCCAGCACTAAACCGTTGTATACTTTGACCGACCCAGTATTTTTCTATATAATTTTGGTGACAAATTCTCTTCCCTTCTTTAGAATTTTCCCCCCTTTCATTTTCCCTCCAGCTGTGCGGACAATGTAAAGTTAATAAGAGAAGACATTGAGAATGAATTATTCTCCTATCTGGGCGGAATTCTAAAGAACTATAAATCAAATCCTTTACAGATTGGTGGAACCTCCGACCATATTCACATACTTTGTACACTTCCAAAGACAATGGCTCCGGCAGATCTTGTAGAAGAGATCAAGAAGAGTTCTTCGAAGTGGATAAAAACTAAGGGGGTTCATTATAACAATTTCTATTGGCAGGATGGTTATGGTGGATTCTCGGTCAGTAATTCGGGAGTTAATGCAGTAAGAAGGTATATATTGAACCAGAAGAAACATCATGAAAAAGTTTCATTTACTGATGAGTATAAAAACCTTTTGCAGGCATACGGGATTCCTTATGAAGATCGATATCTCTGATGTATCTATTTCGCCCACTACGGGGCTTGATATCATAGTGGTAGTTCAAACATCGGGCTTTGCCCGACGTTAATATATGCAAGGCCTACGGCCTTTTTTCATCATATATCGTTGCTTAAAGACCCAATCTATTTACTTATGATAATATTTCATAAATCATAGATTATAAGAAACTTGTGTTATTATAATAATCAAGGGCCTTATAATTGGTTGGTGACCAGAAATGATTCTAAAGAAATGTTACAGTATTGGAAGTGGGAGATTCCTTGTCGGCCAGATATCGGGAGGGTAGGGGGTTTTAAATTAAAGAGATAAATAGAAATAGATTTTGAAAATGTAATCTAAATGGTGAAGAATTACACCGGGGCGGATGGTAAAGCTTAGGGTTCTTCGACAGTAAGGATCTGGTTGGCTTTGATATTCTCCATAACCTGTAATTTACCTGAGGGCCATTTTATCTCAATTTTTTCAACCATTTCATTCTTTGCTAGTCCAAAATGCATCCTTGGGTCATTTTGCGAAAGGTAACCTGTTGTGCTCTTTTTCTGAGTTGTCTGCACCTTACCGCCGGATGTTACTTTTACTCTTGTGCCTATTCCATCCCTGTTGCTGGTTGTCCCTACCAAATTAAGTATCAGCCAGTTATTTTGATTGCCTTTATTATTTCTCAGAAATGAGCCACGATCGTTCAGATTCACAATATAGGCATCAATATCACCATCATTATCATAGTCACCAAAGCAAGCTCCGCGACCAACAAACTTTTGCATAAAATATTTGCCACTTTCTTTCGAAACATCCTTGAATTTTCCTTTGCCAATATTTTCAAACAACTGATCTTCCTGTCCATCCAGGAGGTTTAATGCACCGTTTGCTTTATATATATCAACTAAACCATCATTATTATAATCAATAAATGATGTCGACCATCCGACAAATTGCCCGGCAGGCATAGCAATCCCTGCCTGATATGATCTATCACTGAAAACGCAGTTTCCCATGTTTTCATAGAGAGAACAGTATTTATCATCAGAAACGAAAATATCTGTCAATCCATCTCCATTATAATCATCAAAATCCACCGCCATACTTATAGTTGATAATCCGGTCTGACCAAATGCTGTTCCGGAGGATGTCCCTATATCCGTAAAACTCTTTCCATTGTTATTATGCCAGAGATAGTTCATTGAATGATCATTGGTCACAAAAATATCAACGAAACCATCATCATCAATATCGGCGGCACCCACACCCATAGCTCTGCCGTCTACATCCTTGATACCCATAGCTTTTGTCACGTCTTCAAAAGTACCATCACCGTTATTATGATACAAAATATCCGGCTGGGCATCATAGGCCATAGGCCCGGGGAAACCGTCAGGAGCATAATAATATTTATAATCAGGATCAAAACTCAGATATTTTCCTACATAAAGATCGAGGAATCCATCGTTATCATAATCGAGCCAAACAGCTCCTGTGTTGAAATCAGTTTCCTTTCCAGCCACCTTTGCACGGCTGGTGACGTCTGTAAATGTCCCATTACCATTATTTTTATAGAGCACATTTGTTCCATAGTTACTCACATATAAATCGGGATAACCGTCATTATTGTAATCACCGACAGTTACACCCATGCTATACCATGGTCCGCCCACGCCTGCCCGTTTTGTGACATCTTCAAATGTGCCATTTCCAAGGTTGCGATATAGATGATTCTGTGGCATCACTTCAGGTTTATCGCCACTGCTTAAACTTTTAATCCAGGTCCCGCTGCAGACATATAAATCAATGTAGCCATCCTGATCATAATCAAGGAAAGCAGCTCCTGCACCACTTGATTCAACAATATTGGTGAGTTCTTTATCACCGATTGAGTGAATAAAATCCAGCCCGATTTCTTTCCCGATCTCCTGAAAATATTCATCAGTTGCAGCCGGAACAATTGCAGCAGAATTCTTGCGTGCACCGGATAAAGGTTTGGTATTTGACTGGCAAGAGCATAGTGTTATTAAAAATATGAAGAGAAAAATCAGGCACCCTGATTCGTTTGAGTTGCTGCAGAAAGACCTACTTTCAAATATCATTATGACTATTATATGATTCTTTTTTTATTCTTAGTTTTTTGCATCAGTTAAATTGTTATACCGGCTGTGCAAATTAAGAGTATGTAAATATAGTAATTTTAAAAACCGGTTGCCTATGAAATAGTAGGAAGCAGGATTGTAACATTTGTTCCTTTGCCTACCCGGGATGATATTTTCACTCTTCCGTTATGATTTTTAATTATCTGATTAACAAGAGATAGACCAATACCACTACCTGGAACCGGATGGGCATTGGTGCCCCTGTAGAAAGGTTCAAAGATCTTTACAATATCTTCTTCTGAAATGCCTATTCCTCTGTCTTCAAATATTACCTCAATAAATTTTTCAATATGACGGAACTTAATATCAACTGCATGGTCGGATGAGTATTTACATGCATTCTCTATAATGTTTGAAACAGCTACTTTAAGAAGATAATCATCTCCAACCATGATCATCTGATCTGAATCAGTTAATGAATTATCAATTGAAATATCAATGCGATAACTGTTGTTAAATCTTAACATCTCCTCCTGGGCCTGCCAAAGGATCTCATCAATTCTGAGCTTTTTATTAATATTAACCGGCCCCTCACCACTTGTGCGGGCTATCAGCAATAATCTGTTAGCCAGATCAATCAACGATCTTATATCATCAAGAACCGAACCAAGTGCAGACTTATATTCCATAGTTGACCGGTCTTTCATCATCAAAACCTCCAACTGTCCATTTATTGAAGTAAGCGGTGTTCTTAATTCATGGGATGCATTAGCAATAAAAGTCTTCTGCGTGCCAAATGATGTTTCAAGACGTTCAAGCATTTTATTAAAAGTATTTGCGAGTCTGCCGATCTCATCAGTTCCATTTCCCTCAAAAACCCTCAGATTGAGGCTTGTAATGGAGATATCTTCCACTTTTTTTACTACATCTGATATAGGTTTAAGAGCTCTGCCGGAAAAGAACCACCCCCCGATAGAAAACATTAAAAGACTGATCAGGCATACAAATACTAATATATTCTTTAATTTTTCAAGATGTAAAGTACCTTCTATATCAGTAGCTGCGACTATGACTACAAACCGGTCATACTTAGTAGAATACAGTATACCTAAAACTTCAAATGCATCCTGCCTGAAGGATACCTTAGAATCTGATCTTATGCGTTCAATGATATTCTTATTTATTTTTATTGCACCGTTTTTGTCCGATGTGTATACAGTATCATTCTTAAAATTGAGTATTATTATTTTTTGGTTTTGCAGGTTAACAGGACTATCCTTTTCTATTCTCAGGAAACGGTCTGCATCATTTTTATCTGTATCAATCAGTAAATTAGCTGTGCTCCTGGCTTTATTCCTGAGTCGGTTATAAAAGTCATCCCTTCGAAAACTGGCTGAAGAAAGATAAATTGCAATTGATGCAACTATCATTATAACCCCTCCAATTAAGAGAAACTGTAATGTTAATCTGGTCCTTATCTGCATTCTATAAATCTCCAAAAACATAGCCAAAGCCAACCCTCGTATGGATCAGCTTTTTATCAAAGCCTTTATCAATTTTCTTTCGTAAGAAGTTGATATAAACATCGACAACATTGGTACCAAAATCAAACTTTATGTCCCAGACCTTCTCGGCAATATCGATCCTTGATAATACTCTTCCGGTATTTCTCATGAAGAATTCAAGCAAAGAGAATTCCTTGGCAGTCAGATCAATTTGTGAACCTCCCCTGAGAGCAGTTTTCGTATCCAGATCAAGTACCAGGTCACCGACAATGAGCCTGTTTACCGTTCCTTGTGATTGATTAGGTTTTTTCAGTAAAACCTTAACTCTGGCAAGAAGTTCCCTGAATTCAAACGGCTTTACAAGATAATCATTCGCACCTGCCTCAAATCCGATGATTTTATCATCGGTTGTTCCTAGTGCAGTAAGCATCAAAACCGGCAGATCTATATTTAGCATTTTTAGCTTTTTACATAAATCCAGGCCACTGATTCCGGGAATAATAATATCTACTATGAAAAGATCATATTTGTTAAGCCTGGCAAGTTTTTCTGCTGATAATCCATCATAGGCAATTTCAGCACTATAATTGTTCTCTTCCAGTCCCTTTTTAATAAATGAAGCTACCTTTGGTTCATCTTCGACAATCAAAATCTTCATTGATCTCAATTATATAAAATCATTGATACCTTAATTATATTTATTCAGTAATTAAGTTTTATTATTTTCATTGTGGTTGGGTTCAGTTAGTATATTTTAACCTGAGATCAATAACCTTGTCATATACAAAATAACAAGGATCGTCGCATTGATCCTTCTCATATTTGACTCTTGGAGTCGCTGAATCAACAGTAGTGTAATGATTATCAGGTATATAATAAGTGGCAGTGACAGTGTATTTTTTGTTGATAACTACGGGTACTTTCAAAAAATAAGTAATGTTTGTCGATTGAGAGGTATAAAGGATGCTATCTTCAAGATTACCTTCATATATTTTAACTAATGTATAATATCCATTACTACTTAAGTCAAGCTTAATTTCAAGATTTGTATTTACAGGTTCTTCCGAGATGCAATCAGTACATTTGATAAAAAGACCCTGTTCTTCACATGAGAAAAAGAAAGCAAAAGTCAGAAGTATTAATATCCTAAATGTATTTTTCATAATATTGATCAATACCACTTTAAAATTTTTCTATTAGTTCTCACATTATCGAAGTACAGATTATATGAAGCCCCAAATCTTAACCACACCGGACCGATATGGTAAAATTCAGTTTTCATGTAATCAGCACCAAGAGAAAATGAAAGATCTTTTTTTGTCCATTTGAATGAGATGGCAGGAATAACCATAAATTTATTTCCAGGCAAAAGAAGTGTCCCCTTTAGTTTATTACCAAAAGAATAGCCTGCAGAAAGTGATGTGGAAAATTCAATATTGGCTTTGAAGGCATTGTCGGTAAGTGCAAAATCCTTAAACAATCCTGCATAAAAAACAGACCCCTTATTCATATACTGATAGAAAGTGTGTTCAGAATTTTTAACTAAAACCCGTGTATACCATAATTTTGTATCACATCCTAAAATAATACCTCCATTCAAAAATGGTTCCTTGAACGAAAGACTTACACCTGTATAAAAATCATGCAGAAAAAACCTTGATGATGCCATTATATCTACCTGGTCTATTTCATACCTTATATTACCGGGCATTTTATTCTCCCTGAGAATATTGATTACATCTTTTCTGCGGTATTTTGATGCCACACTATATGGACTTACAGAATAGGTTCCCTGTTTAGCCCATTTATCTCCGATTTTAAGCAAATATGTAATCGCATCGCGATTGTCAGCAATTATTGCAAGAGCGAGTGCATTATGATTGGAAGCATTTGTAGCATAAATGTCGACACCTTTTTTATAAAGAAGTTGCATTATAAGCGTATCGCCATTAAGTGCAGCCATAAGAAAAGGGGTAACCCCTTCATTATCCCTTGCCTCAATGTTGGCACCGTTCTGAATCAGAATATCTGCAACATCTGCATATCCTGCCCATATTGCAGCCAATAGGGGTGTTGATCCTTCCACGGTTTTTTTCTCTTTAGATGCATTATAATAAAGGAGCATGTCGACAAACTGAAAGTATCCATAGATTGAGGCATAATGAAGAGGTGTTGCATCATATTTGTCACTGAAATCAATATCAGCTCCCGCTCTTATCAGAGCTTCAGCAATTTCTGCGTTCTGATTTTTTACAGTTATTATAAGCGGAGTCTCATAAGCAGAAGTAAGCTTATTTACATCTGAACCGTAATCAATAAGCAGTTTAGCAACCGTTGTCTGGTAATTTGTTACTGCAAAAATCAGAGGAGTCACTCCTTCATCAGTTTCTGAATATATATCTGCACCTTTTAGTATAAGCCGGTTAATTTCTGAAGCATAACCTTTTGATGCAGCAATCATCAGATTATAGTCTAATGCGCCGTCAAAAGATAATGGAATGTAATTAGTTGTATCATAAAATTCTCTGTCAGTATCTTTAGATTGTGAATAAACACTCCCCGAAAAGGATAGAAGTGTGAGAACAAAAAGAATCCTTATGTATTGTAGCCTCATTGACAACATATATTACAAAGATAATTTTTTGATTCTTTTTTTATGGATAAACAGCATCAGATTATAAATTTTTTTCAAAAATTTTATCGCTGCAATTTGAAATTCAAATTGTGTGCCAAAACTTGGATGTGAGGAATTTAATGGTTCACAACATAATTTATGCCAACATTTTAAGTTATATAGTATGTTCCAGGTCATAAATGTTCACAAATACACCTATTTATCAATCTAAATTATATTTTTTATGTAAATTTCGACCTGTGAAAAGGAATACTTTTTAATTTTGTCTTCTGAAAAGGGAATCGATATTGAAGAAAAGTAATAAAATATTATTAATAACGCTATTGTTAATACTGGTAAGTTTTAACCCGGGTGCAATAGAAAGTAGCTCTCTTCTTGTTGATAAGCTTATTCCATATAATGTCAGACTTACTAACAGTAGCTCTGAAGGCAGTGAATTTACGGGCGCTGAAAAAACAGTTAATACCTTTTTGAGAAAATGGTCTATCGCTGGTGCCTCAATAGCTATTGCCAAAGATGGCCGGCTGATTTTTGCAAGAGGTTTTGGATTGGCCGATACAGCATCAAAAACTGAAACACAGCCTTATAGCCAATTCAGGATAGCCAGTATTTCAAAACTGGTTACTGCAGTTGGCATAATGAAGCTCCAGGAAGAGGGAAAGTTATCGCTGAACGATACTGTTTTTGGTCCTAAAGGAATTCTTAATGATTCCTATTTCGGAGAACCTAGAGACAAGAGAGTCTATAATATAACCATTGCCCAACTTTTAAGTCATGAAGCAGGATGGACTCAACGTTATGGTGATCAGATGTTTATGCCATTAGTGGTTGCCGAAAAGATGGGCCTAAAACCACCTGTCGATACTAAAACTATAGTGAGATTTGCCCTTGATAAAAGACTCCATTATACTCCCGGGACGGGTAAGGCCTATTCAAATCTTGGATATAGTATACTTGGCCTGGTGATCGAAAAAGTATCGGGGAGCTCTTACGAAAATTTTTGCAAGCGGGAAATACTTGAACCACTTGGAATTTATGATATGAAAATTGCAGGGAATCTGCCATCGGAGAAGTCTCCTTTCGAGGTTACATATTACGAGCCGTCAGATGTTGAGCTTAAACCTTCAATATATGGTACTGGTGAACTGGTTACACCCAGTTATGGTGGAAATGACATAAGAGCTCTCGGTGGAGCAGGAGCCTGGGTAGCAACAGCACCTGATCTTATGCGATTATTACTGGCTGTTGATGGTTTTAAAACCCGCCCCGATATACTTAGCGACCAAAGTATCAGGTTTATGACAGATAATGACAATGGATTTGCACCTGTAGGATGGAAGGCGACAATTTTAAATGGTACATGGTGGCGTACAGGTTCTTTTCCCGGCAGCGCAGGTATGATGAAACGGCAATCTGATGGTGTCTCATGGGTTGTACTCTTCAACTCAAGCGCATGGAATGGCCCTGAGATCTACTCATACATAAATAATATGATGTTCAAGGCAATATCGCAGATTAACCCATGGCCTGATAATGATCTTTTTAACTATTCCCTTCCAATTCCTCTTAAGACTACTTTAAAAGAATACTCCGTAAGGTAACTATGTGTTTTACAGTAAATGTGAACCTTATTAAGGAGGAACTCGAAAACCGGTATGGAGCCACCTTAATCGATCCTGACAAATACAGGCCGAGTTATTATTATCATGCATTTGGCATCCCATCGCTACCGGCTATCTGTTCTGGTGAACCTTCAAAAATCCAACTATTGAAATGGGGATTGATACCGGCATGGACCAAAGGTATTGATCAGGCAAATATAATAAGGTACAAGACCTTTAATGCCAGATCTGAAAGCATAGAGACAAAAAAGTCGTTTTCTTCTTCCTTCAGGTCAAAGAGATGCCTCATTCCTGTGAAAGGCTTCTTTGAATGGCAACATATTGGCAATGAAAAAATTCCATGGTATATATATCACTCGGAAAATGAAATAATATCATTAGCCGGTATCTATGATGACTGGGTTGAAAATAATACCGGTGAGGTTCTGACCACTTTCTCAATAGTTACAACTGACGCTAACGATCTGATGGCGAATATCCATAACTCGGGTAAGAGAATGCCTGTTGTACTTAGTAAATCTTCAGAGACCTTGTGGATCGATCTCTCAATATCACAGGAAGCTGCACTTGGACTTCTGACTCCCTGTCCTTCTGATATTCTAAAGGCTCATACTATAAGTCCTCTCATTAATTCCAGGTCATCAGACCGGAACACGCCTGATGTGATAAAACCATTTAATTATCAGTCGGGGAATCTACTATTCTAAATAATCAATTCCAAGTTGTTTATGGCTCAATGGCGCAAAGGCTCAACGTCTCAAGGGCTCGCCTCTACGCCCTTGCGCCGCTGTGCTTTAACGCCGTTTATTGCGCAACAAATTGATAGCTGAGTGTACCTAGTTGTATCCTGGGTGAATTGACATCAGGATTAAATTTTGATTGAAGGGCAGTTGCTACCGCTGTTTCAACAAGACACGGATCTGAAGCTGTGCTTTCCCTGTCTATAACCTGCGCCTTCTGGACATTGCCATACTGGTCTACTTCAATCCCGAGAACAACCAGACCAGATCCCTGACATTTATAGATTGGAATTGGCAGATAAAGGTGATTCCGGCCAACCAGATCATAATAGATTCTTGTTGGGCCTTTAAAATTTGCAGCCATCTCCGTCGATTGTCTCGGTTTTTCATTCACTTTCTTAAGAACTGTATCATTTTCGATAGCGAGTTTTTCATCTCCCCTGGATTCGTTCAATTTTTTTTGTTCATCAATATAATTATCAACTCCCAGTTTCCCGCTTTTTATCAGCTCCTCTTTAACCTTATCGATATAATCAGCGGGGTTTATCTTTTCATCTGATTTGCTTGAAAGATTTCGGGCAATATTCATCATCTCCTGGTCCCCTTTGAGGATCTTTTCAACAGTAGTAGCAGGTAATTCGATAAGCTTTTCCTTTTTAGTCACAGGCTCTGCATCAGGAGCCAGTTCAACTTCATATCCAGCCGCTGTGATTTTTTGTAATGACCTCAGTTGCAGTGATATGAAAATTATTCCTATAATCAGATGAATAATTACAGTACCCAGAATGCCAGCCTGTTTACCTTTATACGTTCTCATACACTGCGAAATTATAAATTATTACATTTGTATCTATATAAGTATCATTTAATAATTTGATTGAAAGTTGGGGGCAAAGGAATTCACAAAGGAACACTAAGGGATAGACTTGTTATTATTAAGTTAAAAATCAATCAGTCTAACTTTAATAAAATGAAAAAAGAACTGATCCTTGAGATCATACAGGAGAGATGGAGCCCGTACTCTTTTTCTTCAATTCCTGTTGAAGAATTTAAATTGAAAGCAATGTTCGAAGCTGCCAGTTATGCTCCCTCATGCAATAATGAGCAACCTTGGTTATTCGTTTTTACAACACAGGATGAACAGGAGGTTTTCAATGATTATATAGGATTCATGACAGATGGAAATAAGGTGTGGGCTAAGAATGCTTATGCTCTTGTAATAAGTATGGTGCGCACTAAATTTTCATACAGTGGCAGACCGAACAGACATGCTTTTCACGATACTGGTATGGCTGTTACCAATCTTCTGTTACAGGCTACAGCACTTGATGTTTATGTCCATCAGATGGCAGGCTATTCCGTAGATAAAGTAAAGGAATACTTCAAGTTGAGCGATGATATAGAGCCTGTTGCAATGATGGCAGTAGGATATCTTGGTGACGGTACTTCACTTTCACCTGAATTATTAGCGCGGGACGAAAAGAGAAGACCAAGGAAATCAATTAAAGAATTTGTTTTTAAAAACTCTTTTACCAATCAGGCTTTTTAATTCATATAAGGTAATATAGATTATTTGCTTTGAGCTTTTTTGATCTTTTTTCTTACCTTGGCATTAATAGGTTTATTGAACTTCTGATTTTTAAATAATCCATTTTTTATACTACTGATGAATTTTGACCAGGCAAATGGATTTAAAAGATTGTTGATAGGATATTGTCCTCTTGTTGCCATAGCACTGAAATTCTGTTCCATAGCATATCTGTAACCGGCTTCAGGAGAGATCTTTACATTACTCTGATTTGTTATAGCCACATAAATTGAAGCGATATTATCATTCATATTTTCAATCAAAGGATCAGCAGGCCGTTCTTTAGTTATATCTTTTATAAACTCGCTATAATTCTTCCATGGCAGGATATTCACTTCTTTAATCTGAATAGTATCTACATCCAATGTTATATCAACCTCACAATGTCTTTCTTCAAATGTTTCAGGAATAATCGTATGATATCTTTTGAATCCCACAGCCCTGAAGAAAATAGTATCTCCCGGAGTGCTTGTGATTGAATAGATTCCCGATCTTTCGCTAACGGCCCCTTTTTTAAGCTTTTTGGAAATAACAGCAACTCCTGGTACAGGTCTGTAGACTTCATCAATAATTATGCCACTCACCTGAATATATCTCTCCCTGTCATTTGTCTGACCATTAATGGCAGAAAAGGAAAGGATGAAAAATATAAAGGTGTAAAAGAGTTTGTTCAATTAGATCCGTTTTTGTATCTGATTAAATCGAATTGTACTGCAAAATAAACATAATTGAGTATAACGGTAAACTATTTAACTATATTTTAACGTCATATCTCATGAGATATCAATAAATGATCATCTGTAAATGTCATATTATATTATACTTATTAGTCATTTTTAAATATGGAAAATATTTCAATATTTGCATCAGCAAATTTCTGACCATTCTCTCTGTTTTAAAAATAAACTAATGATCAAATAACTCGCTAACTTTATTATTACCGAATATTATTTAATCTACATATGAAAAAACCTTTATTGTTGGGTGATGAAGCGATAGCACAGGCAGCATTAGATGCAGGATTAAGCGGTATGTATGCATATCCCGGAACTCCTTCGACCGAAATAATGGAGTTTATCCAATCTTCTGAAGAAGCTATTGTGCGCAACATACACCGTGAGTGGTCCTCAAATGAAAAAACTGCCATGGAGGCTGCGCTTGGAATGTCTTATGCCGGTAAAAGGGCAATGGTAGCAATGAAACATGTTGGGTTGAATGTAGCAGCCGATGGTTTTATTAATTCAGCCTTAACAGGCATAAATGGCGGACTGATTGTAGTTTCAGCCGATGATCCGTCAATGCATTCTTCCCAGAATGAACAGGATTCGAGGTTTTACGGAAAGTTCGCTTTTGTACCATGCTTTGAACCATCAAACCAGCAGGAGGCCTATGATATGGTTTTTGACGCTTTTAAAGTATCGGAAAAATATAAACTTCCTGTACTGTTCAGAATAACCACACGTCTGGCACATTCAAGAGCTGGCATTAATCTAAAACCGCCACTCCCTGAGAATAAACTTACACTTCCCATTGACCCTCTGCAGTTTGTTCTTCTTCCTGCTATCGCTCGGCAAAAGTATAAATCTCTGCTATTATCTTATGAATCATTAAGATATGAATATGGAATTTCAAAATATAATAATTTCAAAGATGGCAGAAAAAGAGACCTTGGAATAATTACATGCGGAATTGCGTATAACTATTTATTGGAGAACCTTGGAGAATCAATAATTGATTTTCCGGTACTTAAAGTTACGGCTTACCCTTTTCCTAAGGACCTCATTAAAGATATAACCGGAAGGTGTAAGGAAATTTTAATTCTTGAAGAGGGAGCACCAGTTCTTGAAGAAGCAATCAGAGGAATCCTGGATAATGGAATAAAAATCTATGGACGGCTCGATGGGACGGTGCCTCGCGATGGAGAGCTGACTCCGTCAATTGTTGCAAAAGCGCTTGGTTTACCGGTAAGTATAGGAGAACCGGTTCCATCGATTGTAAAAATGCGACCACCTTCTTTCTGCAATGGTTGCGGACATGCCGATTTGTTCAATTCTTTAATAGAAGCTGTTAAACCTTATGGTTCCGGACATGTATTTTCTGATATAGGCTGTTACACTCTTGGAGCATTACCTCCATATAATGCAATAAATTCTTGTGTTGATATGGGCGCTTCAGTTACAATGGCTGTTGGGGCTGCAGATGCAGGTTTGTTTCCGTCAATAGCGGTAATCGGAGATTCAACTTTTACGCATTCAGGTATGACGGGGTTGCTCGATGCTGTTGCAAAAAACTCATCAGTTACAATTATAATATCCGATAATTCCACTACAGGGATGACTGGTGGCCAGAAATCACAGGCAACAGGGCGGTTAGTGCAGATTTGTGAAGGTCTCGGAGTCAGCCGGGAGCACCTTAGAATAATGGTTCCTTTACGTAAAAATAATGATGAAAATGTGCTAATATTAAAAGAAGAGGTTGAATATAAAGGAGTTTCAGTAATTATTGCGTCACGGGAATGTATTCAGACTGCAACCAAAAAAAAGAGATCAGAAAAATTAAAAGAATAATCTATAATCTTTCATAATGAAGAATGACATTATTTTATCCGGAGTAGGAGGACAGGGAATTTTATCAATTGCAGCTACTATAGGACTGGCTGCAGTTGAAAATGATCTTTTTCTTAAACAATCGGAAGTTCATGGAATGAGTCAACGGGGCGGAGATGTTCAGTCTCATCTGAGGCTGTCTGATAAACCTGTTTCTTCCGATCTGATCCCGTATGGAAAAGCCGACCTTATAATCTCCGTTGAGCCGATGGAATCGCTCAGATACCTTCCATGGCTTGCAAAAACCGGCTGGCTGGTAACCAACTCAAATCCTTTTATCAATATACAGGATTATCCGCCAATTGATGAGATAATAAACGAAATTAAGAAGATAAAAAATCATATTATTGTTGATGCTGATAGAATAGCCAGAGAAACAGGATCTGCAAGATCGGGCAATATTGTAATACTGGGAGCTGCATCACCGTTTATAGATATGCCTTATGAAAGTCTGGAGAATGCTATAAGAAAACTGTTTGGACGAAAAGGTGATGAGATAGTCGAATCAAACCTGAAAGCGCTAAAAGCAGGAAGAGAATGTTCAACATTTTTTAAAACTTGAACACGGCATTAACAAAAATCGCATCGGAATTATGGTTAACAGTATTGTATGGATATGTTCCCTGGTAATCTAAAGCCATTTTTACATATTCGTTAAAGGTGTACTGAATGCCAAATACAGCAAATCTTCCGTCGTTTTTCCAATTCCATTGAGCGTTTTCACCCGGTATAATTACCGAAGTAGAATAATCATATCGTACAAACAATTCCGTCTTTTTAAATATATTGATACCGGCAGTCCCGGAAATTCCCCAGGCATTATGACCAGCTATCATATCCAGGTTGGTTTTATAACTTGCTTCTCCACCAATTGTTATAAGATCATTTTTAAATCCGAAAAAAACAAGCAACATATATCGCCATTGGTCATGCAGATTTTCGATATCTCCATAAACTCTGACAGCAATTTGCCTGACAGGAGTATAGATTAAACCTGCTGATGTTTTAACACCATTATCCAGTTGAATATCTGTATAACCTTCCCCATTCATAATTGTAAAATCACATTTCCAGGTATCATTAAATTTATAGTCAAGCGCAACACCAAGATCGGCCACATAACCATAACCGTTTATTGACTGATATGTGTTTGCAACATATCTCTTCCCCCAGAATTTTTGTTGAAAATCAAAAAGATGTGTATCTGTGATCCCAAAAGAAATACTTAGCTTGTTTTTCGCATACGTAATAGATGCTTCTCTGAAATGGGCATACCTCCGCCGGACTGCTCCTTCCGGAAGATCATCAGGGCTACCTATATTTAAAATTATTGATCCGGAAAAATTTCCGGCCGGCTGGAAATTGTAACCAAGGTATGCCCTGTTTAGCCCAAATCCGGTTGTTTCCGTTGTATCATCCAGATTGTAATGAAAATCAGTAAAAATTTCAGCTATTGGTTTACCCTGAATTCCAACTGACTGGGCAGTAAGCAACTGACAAAATATTACCGTAAAAATAATTGTATAAAGAGTTCTTATCATTACTAATAATTCTGTTAAATAACTTTAAATTGAATCCCAAATGTAAAATTTATATATTTATCCCGCCTGTATTCTTAGCAATTTTTAATAAAACAGCGCAAACCACCTTCTCCGCCTTTTGGCGGATTCGGTGGTCAAAGGGCAAAGCGGCTTAAAATAGAAATGTAGAATATCAGACTGAAAATGATGAATGATTCAGATATAAAGGCAGAGAAATTTCTTTCAGTTTCGTCACAGTATAACCTTGGGAAACTTGTTACGGAATCCTCTCATCCCTATACGAGGGATCTGTCCTTTCTTGCTTCCAGTGACCTGCCGGTAGCTGTTTCAAAATTGAAAGAACTCGACAAACAGACTATAAAGGTTTTATCAGAAAAGAAAGAAAAGATATTCAATCTCAAAAACATTATTCATGAGACATTAAACTCAGGAAATGATATTTATTTCTGTGGATGCGGTGCTACCGGGAGATTATCTCTTACTCTCGAGACACTATGGCGTCAGGAACATCAAATGGATTTGCTCAAAGACCGGGTATTCAGCTTTATGGCGGGAGGAGATGTTGCACTCATCCGGTCTATAGAAAACTTTGAGGATTATCCCGAATATGGAGCCAGACAATTAATTGAATCCGGATTTAAAGACGGGGATCTTCTGATCGGCACTACAGAAGGCGGAGAAACTCCCTTTGTTATCGGAGCTGTGGAGAAGGCAAGCGAAATTTCAAAAAGGAAACCATTTTTTCTTTACTGCAATCCCGATGATCTGTTATGTGAGGTTGCCGAAAGATCTAAACGGGTAATCCAGAATAATGGTATCGAAAAGATTAATCTCACGGTCGGACCGATGGCCGTTACAGGAAGCACCAGGATGCAGTCTTCAACAATCCTGCTTGCTGTGGCCGGAATTGCACTTTTATATAATAATTCAAGCAATGAAGCTATTGGAAATGAGATTGATGCCTTTGTAAAGTATTGGAATTCCTCAGATATAGCATTCATTCAGAAGTTTATTGTCAGAGAGACTGATTGTTATACCAGGGGTGAATATTTACTATATGAAACAGACAATCAGTTAGGAATAACTGTTATTACTGATACTGCCGAAAGGTCACCGACATTTAGTCTGCTGCCATTTGAGAATGTTGATGAGAAGGATGCGAATCTTTCACTCTGTTATCTTTATATGCCGGAGAGCGACATCAGTGAAGAAGCCTGGGAAAAATTATTATGGCGAATTCCCAGGACCCTGGAATGGCCCGATATTAACGGCATAGCATCAAGAGAACGTTTGCTTGGTTTTGATTTCAGCAGTAAAGTACTTTCCAGAAGGGAACAACAACAGAAATCAAAAAAGCAACACAGATTTAAAATTCTGGATAATCAGAATGGAATTAGTTTTGTTCTGGACGACGAAATTCATTTCCTTGGCATCCCTTTTTCAAATCCGTTGTTTAAACATCTGGTTCTTAAGATGATTCTTAATATTCATTCAACACTCGTAATGGGAAGATTAGGAAGATACGAGGGAAATGTAATGACTTATGTAAGAGCCAGTAATAATAAATTGATAGACAGGGCTATACGGTACATCGATATACTGCTGAAAAGTAAAAATATTATGCTTTCATACAGTCAGATTTGTTACATTCTTTTCGAAATGATTGAAAAGACTCCCGTAGATAAATCGATAGTGTTGGAGACGGTGGAAGAAATTAAAAGACGATATTGAAATTCTTTAAACAGTACATTTAAAAAAAGAGAAGGCTGTCTATACTTACGACAGCCTCCCGTAAAGGAAATGCAGCGATAGATTTCCAGTACACCAGATTACTCATCTTTGTTCAGTTCACCCTTACCTGGTTTCTCACCGTTTCTTAAGAGGATAAGATCACTGAGCACAATCTCAGTCATGTTCTTTGTGACACCTTTTTTATCCTCATATGTGCGATAGACAATCCTGCCTTCAACAGCTACCTCCTTACCTTTTTTGAGATACTTATCAGCAACATCGGCCAGTCCGTTCCAAGCGACAATATTGTGCCAGGTAGTTTCGCTTACCCTCTGACCATCAGCGTTTTTGTATCCGTCTTTTGTGGCCATTGTGAAATGGGTGAATTTTTTCCCGGTTTCGGTTGTTTTTGTTTCGGGATCCTTTCCAAGATTTCCGATCAGTGTGACTCTGTTTGATAATGAATTCATGACTTTAAGTTTTAGTTTGACATTAAATTAATTTCTTAGCAAACTTAAGCAAGCTTCAGATACTGTTCCGGTTAATAATCATTTATACACGGTTTACAATCATTTATAGTCGTTTGTATCCGTTTGAAAACGTTTTTTTATATCTATATCAGATCTAATCACGAATGAATGGCAACACAACCACTTAAGAACTTAGTCGTTTCAGTGGATTACCTTGAAAGCATAACTGGTATTAATTTCGTTCCTGCATTTCATAATTCAATTCAAAATCATTTGAAGAGCAGAATAGAGTATCTGTACGGTCCTGGTAATATCTTTCTCGGTTGAGAAAAAGTACTACCACCGACAAGTACTTCTATGCTGGCACTTTTGGGTCAATATTTATTGGAACGTCGAGCCAGTTTATCTCTTGATCAAAATATCTTTCCAGACTTTTCCTTGTTTTGTCATTTGCTACATGACTACCTCTCTCAATATTGCTGAGCATGGGAATTGTAATTCCGGTGTCTTGACTTACATGAGCGAGATGGATTCCTTTTTCTAATCTGATTTTTCTGAGTGATTTCATTGATCGTTTATAATAATTATGATCAAATATTATAAACGATAGAATTAAGAACCAACTATTTTTTTAGAGATAGATGGGTGATAACCCACTGTACATTATGAATTTTGATATGTCCGATCGGTTCATAACTTTCTAATCTCATTCGGGGTTAGTTCCCCGCAGCTTGCTGCGTAAAAGTAATACCTTTGTATGTATGAGTGAAAGTGAGTACATACATAAATCGCATAACGTATCAATTTTGTTGTATCATTATGTTT
>Ga0209539_1000229_pt1 | contig 34862 bp, 31 predicted proteins | sample BarGraNGADG00312_2_FD_184499 | JGI IMG/M metagenome (GOLD analysis project Ga0209539, IMG submission 184499) | Arctic peat soil microbial communities from Barrow, Alaska - Barrow Graham LP Ref core NGADG0011-312 (SPAdes) (version 2) | ecosystem: Environmental > Terrestrial > Soil > Wetlands >...
TGCCTCAGGAAACTTGGGGTGGAGTGTGATCCAGCCACATTGCAGCACATCCTCACCGTACTGGACCCTGAACCCGCAAAGCGCATGACGTCTGGACAAACACGCATCATTGCGCCTGATATCATCATCGAGCAGGATTCGCTGACTGGAGCCCTCGTGTGCTCAGTACCCGGGCCTGCCTGGAGCCTCGCAGTCGACGCCATGGTGGTGTCATCGGCCCGCAAGGACCCTGAAGCGAGAAAGCAGGTCCTCACAGAGGTTACCAGAGTCCAGTGGATCGACGATGCCATTGCGGAACGCACGGCTATACTTGCGAAACTGGGCGATACTCTCATCGCTTTGCTTGCTCCGTACCTCGCCAGCCAGTCGGACCACCCATCGCGCGTCCCGGTGGAACGCCTGATGCAGGCCACCGGCGTGTCGAGAACGGTTATGGTCCGCGCACTTCGTCGCAAGTATGTGAAGACCCCGCGTGGCACCCTCAGGCTCCGTTCGATGGTAATGGACCGGTGGCAAACCGCAGCGGCCCCAGCCAAGGAGGCTGTGGCATTGCTGCTCCAGTCCGGCACGGACTCGAAAGCAATGAGCGACCGGGAGATAGCAGAGCACCTCACGAACCAGGGCATCCACATCAGTCGACGAACGGTTGCCAAGTATCGTCTGTCACTTGGAATCCCTGCTCGATACTTCAGGAGCAATTAATTCCTTTCTGTTTTCTTTTGGCAGCATTTGCGTATCATGTGTATGCATTACCGTTCCGGTTCAACCGGTACGGCCAATTTCTCATGGAGGTAAACTATGGCAAAGATTGCGATCAATGGACTGGGCAGAGTCGGTCGCCAGGTATTGAAGCATCTCATCACGCGTTATCCAGAACTCGAGATTGTTGCCGCCAATGACATCACAGACGAGCAGACGCTGGCACACCTTCTGAAGTATGATTCGAACTACGGCACCTGGGACATCGACATCGAGGGCAAGGAAGGCGCAATTGTCATCGGTGGCCGCGAAGTCAAGATCTTTCGTGAGAAAGATCCTGCTGCTCTGCCGTGGGGAAAATTGGGTATCGATATCGTCATCGAATCGACTGGAATGTTCACAGACGCCGATAAGGCTCGCGGACACATAACTGCTGGCGCCAAGAAAGTCCTGATCACCGCTCCTGCGAAGGGCGAAGATATTACGATCGTCCTGGGCGTCAACGAAGACCTTCTCGATGTATCCAAGCACAGCATCATCTCCAATGCCTCCTGCACGACGAACTCGCTGGCTCCCGTGGTCAAAGTACTCAATGACAACTGGGGCGTCGAGAAGGGCTACATGACCACTGTCCACAGTTATACGCTGGATCAGCGTATTCTCGATGCTCCGCACAACGATCTGCGCCGAGCCCGCAATGCTGCCACCAATATCATCCCCACAACGACAGGCGCGAGCAAAGCCGTCGCACTGGTCATTCCAGACATGAAGGGCAAGCTGGATGGTATCTCGCTGCGCGTCCCTACCCCAACTGTTTCCATCACGGTGTTCGATGCTGTTCTCAGCAAGCCGGCCACCAGGGAAGAAATCAACACGGCCCTCAAAGAGGCTTCTGAGAAGAGGATGAAGGGTTTCCTCGGCTACAATGAGCTGCCTCTTGTCTCTTCCGACTACCGTGGCACGATCTACTCGGGCATTGTCGATGGCCTTTCCACCAAGTCGAGCGGCACGCTCGTGCAGGTTCTGAGCTGGTACGATAATGAGTGGGGCTATAGCGCAAGGGTCGCTGACCTTACGAAGCTCATCGTCACGAAGGCATCCTACTAGGAGGTATCGTGATGACGAAGCGGAGTATCAGAGATCTCGACGTTCAGAACAAGAGAGTACTTCTGAGAGTCGACTACAACGTCCCTATGTCGAAGGACGGAGCGATTACCGATGACAAGCGCATCCTCGAGACACTGCCAACCATTCGGTACCTGCTCGACAAGAACGCCACCATCATCCTCGTGACACACATGGGTCGTCCCGATGGGAAAATCGTGGAATCGCTGCGGCTGGACAAGATAGCGCAGAGGTTATCCTCTCTGCTGGGCAAGCCGGTCAACAAGCTCAATTCTGTTGTCGGTCCCGACGTCACGGAAGCCGTTGCAAATGCCAAGCCAGGCGACATCATCATGCTCGAAAACGTGCGGTTCCTCAAAGAGGAGAAGAACGGCTCCGAGGAACTCGCAAAAAAGCTTGCCGCCCTTGCAGACGTCTACGTGGATGATGCGTTTGCCACTGCTCATAGGCCCGATACCTCGGTTGCCGGCGTACCACAGTTTCTTCCATCGGCAGCCGGTTTCCTGCTTGAGAAGGAGATCGATGTTCTTGAGACGGTCACAACATCTGCCAAGAAACCGTTCATTGCCATCTTGGGCGGCGCAAAGGTCTCCGACAAGATCGGCCTCATCAAGAACCTGCTCACCAAGACCGACGCGATCCTCATTGGTGGCGGTATGGCGTTCACCTTCCTGAAAGCTATGGGATATGGCATTGGGTTCTCCCTTGTCGAAGAAGACTACCTCAAGGTCGCCGACGAGATCATCGAAGCGGCCAAGACAAAGGGCACCCGTCTCCTCCTCCCGGTGGACGTCATTGTCACGAACGAGATCAAAGCCGGAAGCTCGCACCACATCGTCGACATCGAAGAAATTCCCGCGGATCAGATTGGTGTGGACATCGGTCCAAAGACTATCGAGGCATTCGAGGCAGAGATCGCGAAGGCCAATACCATTATCTGGAACGGACCGATGGGAGTCATTGAGATCGCCGAGTTCGCAGAAGGCACCAAGTCTCTCGCACGGGTCATTGCGGCCAGATCAGACGCTTTGACCGTTGCCGGCGGAGGTGAGACCGCCTCGGTCATTGACGCATTGAACCTCCAGAATGACTTCAAGCACGTATCCACTGGTGGCGGCGCGTTCCTGGAATACCTTGAAGGGAAGCAGCTTCCCGGCATCGAAGCCATCGATTCAGCGGACTAGTGCGCTTTGGCACTTGAAATCGAAGCGGCTTTCCGTATAATACCTCTTGTTACCGGAGGTTCACGTTGCTAAAAACCGTTTTGGAAATAATCATGGCTTTGGTTGCAGTCGGCGATATCCTTGCGATCCTGTTCATGGAACCCAAGGGCAGCGGACTGGGCGCGATTTCAGGCAGTGCAACCATATTCCACTCACGCAAGCCCAAGGATGCTGTCCTTGACCGGCTTGCAGTTGTTCTATCCATCGCATTTGTGGTATTGTCCCTGGCACTGGTAGTCTTCAAGTTCTAGGGAAGCACCAAGCCTCGTGCCGGGGTGGCGGAATTGGCAGACGCGTGCGTTTAAGGGGCGCATGGAGCAATCCGTGTGGGTTCAATTCCCACCCTCGGCACCACTAGTATGAATACCACAATCCAGGGGCGGATAGTTCAGCGGTAGAACGCTTGCCTTACAAGCAAGAAGTCGCAGGTTCGAATCCTGTTTCGCCCACCAGCAGTGCGATATTGTTGCTTGATGGTGGGACCGCTCATCGGGCGAAACGCGCGATGAGCGGTTTCTTTGAAGTAGAGTGCCGAGATAGCTCAGTTGGTAGAGCAGGGGACTGAAAATCCCCGTGTCGACGGTTCAATTCCGCCTCTCGGCACCATTTTTATATCCGGACTCGATCGTCTCGATCCATGAAACCATTCCCCAGTCTGCCACGTTTGGAAATGCCGTTGCCGCCACAATGCTCTGTGCCATTGGGCGGCAACGGGTCTTTCCTCAAGCTGTCAAGTCACGCACTAGCTATGGTGTGTTCTCTGGAGACTCCGCCGCTTTCACCACCAATGCAGCCTCGATACGCTCTTTCTGGATCGAACAGCCGAGCGCATACGGCTTCAGGAGGGTACCAGTGGTCGCATAGTTGTTGGCAAGACACCCGCCGCTGCAGTAGAAACGCGCCCAGCAGCTGCCACACTCCTCTTTGGCAAACAGAAAGTTGGCGTGAGCGAACTCTGTCACCAGTTCAGGACGGTCCAGAGCCGGGCTCACGAGGACATTGCCCATCCTGTACTCCTGAACGCCGTCAAACTGATGGCACGGGAACACGTCCCCATTCGGAGCGACAGCCATGTATTCAACACCAGCCCCGCATCCATAGATGCGTTTGCTGAGACACGGGCCTGCCTCGAGATCCAGCTTGAAGTGAAAGAAATCAAACCCTGCACCTGAGCCCAGTTCACTCAGGAAGTACGCGATGAGTTCCTCATACTGGGTACGAATTGCCGGCAGGTCACTTGTCTGAAGGGCAAGAGCCGAGTCTGCGGAAAGCACGACAGGCTCCATCGAGATGTACTTGAACCCCAGACTATGGAGTTCTCGAACGCTTTGGGCAAATGCCAGCGTGTTGCGTGCATACGTTCCCCGCACGAAGTAGCCACCTTCATCGCGCGTCCGCGTGAAGTGCCGTATCCGTTCAACGATGGTATCGAACGTGCCACGCTCGTCCTTGAAGACACGGTTGGCATCGTTGACCCTCCGGCCGCCGTCCAGGCTGAGGACAACAGACACATCATTCGCCTCGAGCACCGGGAACATGTCGTCCCGAAGCAATGAGCCGTTGGTCGTCAGCGTGAACCGCCATTTCTTCAGGGGATATGCTGACCGCGCGTACGCCATGGTGTCAACGATAACGTTCCAATTCATGAGCGGCTCACCACCGAAGAAGTCGACCTCGACGTTGTGGTGAAAACCACTCTCGGTCACGAGAAAATCGATTCCTGCACGGGCAACTTCCCGTGTCATCAACGTTGTGTCGCCATGGTAGTCACCCCCATGGGCGAAACAATACGCGCATGAAAAGTTGCACTCATGCGCGACGTTGAGGCACAGCGACTTCAGCGTCAACGCCGATCCGTCCTCTGTAGGCTGTGTTGCCTGCGTGAACAGACACCCTGCAGCGACAAGCTGCTCGAGTTCACCTTCGATTTCAGTGATTGTTTGCGCGTCCAGACCTGTCAGCCGTTGGACCGACTCGCCTTCCGTCGAAGGGTCCGCGAGAACCACCTGAAGATAATTGTACACTCGCTCGTCAAGCGAGAAGATCGACCCTGAGGGAACGTCCAGGAGCACAAAAAAACCGCCTCTCTCGAAGAGATGGGTCGAGGCGGGTAGAATACGTGAGAGCGCCACAAGCTACCAGATGAACCGCTCGGGCTTCTTCCTGGTTTCGCAGACTTGGTTGCCCACCGTCGAGGACGTCTTGCAAGCGGACTTGCAGGGAGTCTGGCACTCACGACACGCCTTCGCAAACTTATCGTCGATGTCAATGGTCTTTGTTGCTACCACCTTGATGAACTTCACAGTGTTACTCCCTTCTCAAATCAAGATTTTGTCCACATAATATCAACGATAAGCAGCCATAAGTCAAGAGGTTCAGCATGAAAACCATCTATCTCGTACGTCACGCCGAAACAACCTGGAATCTGGAGGGCAAAGTCCAGGGCAGTCGCGATACGCCGTTGTCCATCGATGGCCTTGCCCAAACAGTGAAGACTGTGGCATTTCTCTCAGCCCTTCGATTCGATACGATCTTCACGAGTCCACTGACTCGGGCCCGCGCCATCGCAGAACCCGTGGGCGTCAATCTGGGTATCTCGCCCATCGTCGTGCCCGAGCTGCGAGAGATCGAGTTCGGAGGCTGGGAGGGACATACGTGGAACGAAATAGAGGCCATGTACCCGGCAACGCTGGCAGCATGGGAACTCAAGTCGCTGGAAGCCCGGCCAGATGGCGGCGAGTCCCTGACTGATGTGGGTCGCCGCGCCGAAAAGGTGCGTTCGATGGTCGAATCCAATTCCGGGAGCCTGGCGCTGGTCGTCGCCCACGGAGGGTTCAACCGTGTCCTCATGTCCGTTCTGCTGGACCTTCCCCTCAGCAGCTATAACAGCTTCACCCAACCAAATGCCTGCATTTCGGTCTTCGAGGCCGAGACCAGCAAGTGGCAGGCCAGAGTCATCGACTCGACCTGCCACCTCTCCTAGCTCGATTCCCTCACGGCCTTTCTAAGCCTTCCGGGTCAGCTCGAATCCTCCCTGCAGTGCTCGAAAGTTGGCCTCCAAGGCCTTTGCCGGCACTGTACGAGATAGCGTATCTCGGATTGTCCCAAGCTCCAGAGGAATCAGGCCGGTTCCCATGGCTGCTCCCAGCAAGACAACGTTCGCGGCCTGCGGCAACCCGATTTCCTCGGCCATAGCAGCGGCAGGTACAGCGTAGACCGCCGCAACCTGCGAGCGAAGATAGGCCAGGAGATCCTCCACCGCAGGGTAAGCTATACCTCCCAGCGAGACGCTCACTGGAATGATCGGGCGTACCTCGGTAATGACAACGGTATGGTGGTTGCCCTTTGTGAGTGACCGGACCGTCTCGACTGGCTCAAACCCGATGATGAGGTCTGCCTCGCCCTCCGGGATCATCGGGCTGTGTACGTCTCCCAATCGAAGCTCACACACAACCGAGCCCCCTCGCTGTGCCATGCCGTGAACCTCACTCATGACAGCATCCACGCCAGCAGCAATAGCAGCCCGTGCGATGATACTGGCCCCAGTGATAATCCCTTGACCTCCGACTCCGGCAAAGAACACATTCAGTGAACTCATTTCTTCACCCCGATCGCATGCACTGGACAAACCTGCGAGCACACGCCGCATGCGTCGCACAGCTCCTGGTTGATCTCAGCTTTTCCTTCAGACACAAAGATAGCAGGGCAAGCAACATCATGTACACATGTCAGACAGCCCGTACAGACATCACGGTCGACCTGAAACGTCTGCCAGATCCCCTTCGCACGCTTCGCACGGTCGAGGAGGAGGCTGCAAACCTGCTTGGACACGATGACAGCGACGCCGTCCACCTGCATGGCTTCCTTGTAGGCCTCGGTAGCCTCGGCCACCCTGTACGGGTTGATAACCTTCACGAATGGAACGCCCATTGCTTTTGCCACCGCTTCAATGCTGATAGCTGGTGCCGGATCACCCACAGCATCTGTCAACATGGACGGATTGGGCTGATGTCCCGTCATCGCGGTCGTCCGGTTGTCCAGGACAGTCAGGACAAACCGATGTTTGTTGTGAATGGCGCTTGCAAGAGCGGACAGCCCGGCATGGAAAAAGGTGCTGTCACCGATAAACGAGAAGACCCTCTGGTCCGTTGCCACGTCGAAGCCACCAGCAGTCCCAACGCTCGATCCCATGGATAGGAGATAGTCCGCTGCGCTGAATGGAGCCGCCATACCGAGCGTGTAGCAGCCGATGTCGGAGGCAAAAACAGGTTCCGGAATCCCCAGTTCACGTATAGCTGCGCGCACAGCGAGGTACGATCCACGATGAGGGCACCCGGGACACAGGACCGGCGGCCGTGACGGAAGGGGCGACGACCAGGGCTGCACCTTGCCCGAAGCGGGCACATGCAATGGTACCCCGAAGTGACCGGCCAATGCCTTTGCCACAACGTCAACATTGAGTTCGTGCACGCGCGGCACAAGGAGTTCCTCCTTGCCACATACCGGGGTTCTGGTACCATGCGACAGGAAATCCGTCTTGATATCGTTTTCCATGAGAGGCTCGAGCTCTTCGACGACAAGCAGCTCTTTGACGCCCGCGGCAAACTCCCGGATCCTGTCGAGCGGCAGCGGATAGGAGAAACCTATCTTGAACACTCGAGCAGAAAGCCCAAGCTCCTCCAGGGCATCAACGACATAGTTGAACGCGCTGCCCACTGTAACGACCCCCACTGATCCCCCGACGCCTACGTCAACAACGTGGTTCAGCAAAGACGTTTCGCTGAGATGCCGAGCCTCGGCGAGTCTACCCAGCAGCTTAACGTGCATCTTCGAGGAGTTGGCGGGCACCGGTACAAACCTTGCAGGGTCCTTCTCAAAGACCCCCCTCCTCACGACGGGCCTCCGATCGCCGAAAACGACGTCGCCACGCATATGAGCCACACGGGTAGTTGTTCGAAACAGAACCGGAAGCTCCAGTTTCTCCGAGATGTTATAGGCCTCCACCATGTAGTCCTTGGTTTCCTGAGGACTCGAGGGTTCGAGCATGGGCACGTTCGCGAGGCGCGCATAATATCTGTTGTCCTGTTCATTCTGTGACGAGTGTGTCGATGGATCGTCCGCGGAAAGGACGACGAGTCCCGCCCTCGTTCCTATGTATGCCGTCGTCATGAAGGAATCCGATGCAACATTCAGTCCAACGTGCTTCATAAACGTGAAGGATCGGACACCACTTGCTGCAGCGGCTGCTGCGACCTCAAGGGCTATCTTCTCGTTCGCGGAGTACTCGAAGTACACTCCTGAGGCTTTCGCCACGATGCTGAACACGTCCCCGATCTCTGACGACGGGGTCCCAGGATAGCTGGCCGCTATACCGATACCTGCTTCCAGGGCACCACGGACAGCAGCTTCGTTGCCAAGCAGCAGCTCGTGATCCCCTGTCTTACCGTCAACTAACGCTTGATATTTCATGTCACCTCCTGACCTCTTTGAGACGCTCTTTTCATAGCATACCGCACCCCCTTCAGCTGTCAAAGAGCGATTGCCCCGTATGTGGTTGTCAACTTGCAGGAAAGAGCCTTTCACCATACACTAAAAATATAGAAGAGGTTTCCTCTTCTCAACCGTTCGACACAAGGAGGAACTGTCATGGAGAAGTGGATTTGCACTGTGTGTGGATACGTGTACGACCCTGCCATCGGTGACAGCACGCAGGAAATCAACCCCGGCGTCAAGTTTGAGGATCTCCCAGCGAGCTGGGTCTGCCCAGACTGCGGTGCCGCCAAGGACCTTTTCGAAAAAGCCTGACGGCCAACCGTCACAATGAAGTACCTTATTGCAGGAGGCTGGGCTGCCGGCACAACCGCGGCACAGCACCTGCGAAAGTTTGATCTGTCCTCGGAGATCACGGTCGTCGACGCTGAGTCTGTAGCCTATTATCCTCGCCCTGATTTGATCGAGTACCTGGCCGGTCGCAAGTCCAAAGACCAGCTTATTGTGCACGGGGCGAGCTGGTATGGCGAGAACAGGATAACTCTCATCAGTGGACGCCGCATCATGCATGTGCACGCCATAGAGCACGAGGTGACGCTCGATGACGGGACTGTGATCTCCTACGACAAGCTGTTGCTGGCAAACGGAGCGTCACCTTTTGTGCCGTCCCTGCCCGGCGCCGACCAGGCCGGTGTCTTCACCCTCAGAACACTCGATGATGCAGATACTTTGCTGGCACGCATTGTTCCAGGTGCCACCGTGGTCGTCGTGGGCGGGGGCCTGCTGGGTCTTGAAGCAGCGAGGGCTTTGGCAGAACGAGGAATGAAAGCATCCGTCATCGAGTTCGCGGGTCGCCTGTTGCCCAATCAGCTCGACGAACGCTCGGCAGAAATGCTCGTGGAACACCTCCAGGGGTTAGGCGTCACAGCTCTCCTCGGCGCCGAGTGTCAGCAGATTGTTTCAGGAGAACATGGCGCAGCAGGTGTCCTCCTCAAGGACGGCCGCCTCGCACAAGGAGAGTTCGTCCTGTTCTCAACCGGAGTCCGTCCAAACGTCACCGTCGCTCGGGAAGCAGATATCGCCACAGGACGAGGCGTTCAGGTGAATGATTCGATGCAAACGTCTGCACCTGACGTCTATGCCGCCGGCGACGTCGTTGAGCACCGCGGACGTGTCTATGGTATCATCCCTCCCTGCCTGGAGCAAGCCAGGGTTGCAGCTCAGAACATGGTTTCACCCGGCACAGCTACGTACGAGGGAAGCATTATGTCGAGTTCGCTCAAGACTTGCGGAATCGACGTCCTCAGCATGGGCAACATCAATCCGACCCAGGAGAAGCATGTCCAAGTAATCCAGGCGCAAGGACAACAGACCTATCGCAAAGTTGTTCTCGAGAATGGCATCATCGTCGGCGTTATCCTCTACGGAACAACGAACGGGGCGCGCCAGCTACAGCAGGCGCTAAGATCGCACGCCGATCTTATGGCGTTTCAGGACCGACTGACCGACCTTGACTGGGATTTCGCCGGCATGTAGCATTGGCCCGCGACTGAGCAACCGATGACCTCACGCGCCCCGCACCACTGCGGGGCGCTTCTCTATCTCCCTGAGTCCCAATCGCCCGAGAAGGTCGTCTCGAGAGTCGAGACAACCATGCTGTCGTCCGTCACGACTCCAACTTCACGGTTCTCATCGAGTGAGCCGGCGCTGAGATTATGCGACCCGACATACGCCAGGTGCTTATCCACCACGATATACTTCGCGTGAAGATAGGGAGTCTCAAGGTATCGGACGGTGACTCCGGTTCCTTCCAGCTCCGATCTTGTCACAGCATTGACGGCAATGCTCTCCGGTGTTGCAACCAGAACACGCACTATGACGCCTCGCCCCGCGAGATCCTGCAAGAGCTTGCACGTCTCCTGGTCATCGAGTACCTCGCTTGCGATGTCCACGCTGTGGTATGCTCCTTTCAGCATACCAAGAAGACGTTGTCGAGCATTCACGGGGCTGACGACAAGCGACCCAGCGGCACAGGGATTTCGCCGTCGATCTGCCCAGAAGATGCGTACCAGGTCTCCCACCACGCTCTGGCTGGAAGTCCTGATAAGGATTTCGCGGTTCTTGTCGAAGGCACTCTTACTGAGATTAGCCGTCATGATCCAGGCCATGACCTCGTCAATGACGATGTACTTGGCGTGCGTGAACGAGTAGACCCTGTTGCCCCAGTTGGCGTCGATGCCGGCGCTTCTCAGTTCGTTGCGAACCGTCTGGTTCATGGAGAACCCCCCGAACGGCGCCTCCTCCATGAGGACTCGCACATCGCATCCGTGCAGCTTGGCAGTCTGCAACGCCTGAACAATCGAAGGGTCGGAGATCAGATAACACTCCACCAGAACCGACTTTCGCGCGTTCAGAATGTCATCCACAACAAGACTCCGCACCTGTTCACTGGGTGTCACGACACAAAGGGCCTCGGCACCCAGAGATACGACCGGAGTAACAGAAGTAGGCGCGGCGCCTCGCAAGCCCATCCAGCCGAGCCCCAATGCGGCCACCAGCAGCGCTGCGATAAGTACAGTGAACCACTTAATCCCTTTTCCTGGCATCCTTAGATGATATCAGGCTGGCAGCGCCTGGCAAGTGGGACGTTTGGCTACCGTATCAGAAAAACGTTGCGCAGCAACGAGAAATGGCTACACTTGGACGGGAAGCGAAGCACTTTTACCCGCAATCCTGCACGAGAAGCTCTTTCTGGAGGCAACGGAAGTGACTAGCGAGCGAACACTCTTGATGGTAAAACCGGACGGCGTACGCCGCAGTCTCGTCGGTCTGATCATTACGCGTATTGAGCAGAAAGGTCTTGTGATCTCGAACATGCGGATGTTTCGCATGGACGACGTATTCGCACGCATCTTCTATGCTGAACACGATGGTCGTGACTTCTTTCCCACACTGCTTTCCTTCATGACATCAGGTCCCGTCGTTGCCCTTCAGGTCGAATCGCCCAACGCAATAGCGCTTGTTCGAACAACAATCGGGGCGACCAGACCCGAAGACCGGTTGCCCGGCACGATTCGAGCAGACTTCTCCACTCAACTGACCGAGAATGTGGTACATGCGTCCGCATCCCCAACCGATGCAGAACGAGAGTTGGCGCTTGTCTTTGGGGACTTCCATGCAACCCTTGGCACTGTACATGAATAAACGCCCGGAATCAAGAATCAACCATAGAGGAGTGCGGACACCATGAGGGAGACAGCTGTCGAACTTGAGTCCCTACTGCGCAGCATCTCATACTGGATCAAGAAGAAGGGGCGCGATGCGTTGTCGAGTGTAAAAATCACGCTGCCCCAGTTTCAGGTCCTCCAGCTTGTCTACTTTGGTGAGGCCGTCAACGTCAAAGACCTCACACACCTTACGGGGCTCGCTGCATCCACGGTCTCAGAGATGGTCGATCGCCTCGTCGAACTCGCCTATGTCACCAAGACACAGAACGTACTGGATAAGAGGCAGGTCGTCCTGAAATGCACGAAGCAGGGATCCTCGATCATTCGGAAGGTCATCCGACAGCGTATCCAGAGTGTGCAGGAGGTTACGAAGAATATGAAGCCCGGATCAGCCAACTCCCTTGTGGCTATGCTGACCGAATTCGTGGAGTCGTGCAAGTAATACTGCGTCCACCATCCCCCGGATCCGGCTGAACCTAGTCCACCGTCCGCTGAATCAAGGCAGCAAGTTTTCGCAGGTCGCTCTGGATGACCTGCACATATTGAGGATTCCTTAGGGCCGCGGCTGGGTGATATATAGGCATGAAACGCTGTTCATCCTTGACCAGAATCGTGCCACGCACCTGCCCGATGGAGTATTGTTCGCCAAAGAAGAAGCGCAGCGCCGTATTGCCAAGGAGGCAGATGACCTCCGGCTCCACAACGGCCAACTGCGCGTACAGGTAGAGTGAGCAGGCAGCCACCTCGGAAGGCTCCGGCACTCGGTTGTTCGGGGGTCTGCACTTTACGATATTGCATATGTAGCAGTCTTTGCGGCTGAGTCCCTCGGCTATCAGCATCCTGTCCAACAGACGTCCCGCCTGACCGACGAATGGGACCCCCGACAAATCCTCCTCACGCCCCGGACCTTCACCCACAAAACAGATGTGGGCATGAGCTGATCCGACGCCTGGGACAGCCTTTGTCCGGGTGGCCCCTAGCTTGCAGTTCTGACAGGACACGACCTCCTCGGCAATTGAAGCCAGGAGAGTCTCTTTCAAGTCAGACGCCTGAGGACCCAAAGCCACCGGCCCCCCTCTCGGTTGGCGTCATTTCGTCGACGGCCACAAGACAAACGTTCGGAACCTCCATGAACACCAACTGCGCGATGCGATCTCCCGGGAACACCGAAAACGGGGCATCGCCAAAGTTCGCCAATACAACCTTCACTTCGCCACGGTAATCGCTGTCGATGGTACCTGGCGAATTGAGGACAAAAACACCGCTTCTGGCTGCCAGGCCGGAACGACTGCGAACCTGTCCTTCGAGGCCAGGAGGCAACTCAAGTGCCAACCCCGTCCGCACGAGTGCAACGGCGCCAGGCAGGATAGTCAGCTCCCCGTCTTCTGCACTTGCAAGATCATAGCCTGATGACCCTGACGTTGCGCGTGCCAGCTGTCCTGCTCGTGGAACCAGCCTGCTAACGCCTACACGCAACTCAGCGCTTTTCGGGTCCATGAACAATCGACACTGCCAGCTGGGAGGTGTCAAAAACGTCATCGATGACGCCCAATGCTTCGCCGAGCGTGATCGAGTTGACCTGTTCGGTGACGTCCGCGACCGTCCGTATCCGGTCTCTCATGTAGAGCTCGGAAGCGTTTCGATGCATGCGACGGAAGAAAGATTCCAGCGAAAGCAGAAATCCGCCAAGAACAGTCTCCTTGGCATGCTGAAGCTCAGCCATGCTGATCTTGTCCTGCCGCATGTTCTCGATCTCCTCGCGAATGACCTGCTGGACACGCGAAGCGTTCTCGGGGGAACTTTCGGCTGAGACGCCAAGCAATCCAGTATTGCTGAAACTCATGGGAAAAGAACCAATGCTGTAGACAAGAGCCTCCTTCTCGCGGGCCCTCTGGAACAGGCGACTCGACATGTTGCCCCCGAAGATACTGGAGACGAGATTCAGAATGGACCCCTGCTTCGAATACTGAGCGAAGCCGGGGAGCGCCATCGCCATATATACCTGCTCCGTGGGGCGCTCTGTCTCTCTGCAGACAGCAACCCGGACGGGGATTCCCCACTCGGCCCTGCCTGGTCCTTTCGCAAGCCGCCCAAAGGAATCCTCAAGGAAACGTGCCGATGCCTCGACATCGACGTCTCCCGCAAGGGAAAGAACGATGTCGGGGGCAACAAAATGCCTGTGGAAATAGTCGACAAAGTCGCTCCGCCTGAACGAACGCACTGACTCTACGGTTCCCAGCGGATTCGACGCAACAGGGTCGCTTCCATAGACCCCTTTGAGAAGTTCATCCGTGACGACGTCGTCGGGACTGTCCTCAAATGAGTAGATCTCCTGTTCGATGACTCTGCGCTCAAGCTCGATGGCAGCAGGGTCGAACAAAGGATGCAGGAGGATGTCGGACAGCACATCGAGAGCGAGAGATGTGTGGATTGCCGGGACACGCATATAGAACATCGTGTACTGGGTGTCGGTGAATGCATTCAGCTCACCGCCCACATTCTCGATAGCTGACGAAATCTCAAGTGAACTTCGATGCTCGGTGCCTTTGAACAAGATATGCTCCATGAAGTGACTCAACCCACGCGTATGTTCGTCCTCAAACCGGGAACCACTAGCAACAAGGGCCCCGACCGCAGCGGTCGGGTGCCCTTTGTCAACGTCAAAAACGACGCGAATGCCGTTGCTGAGCGTTATGACTTCCGGTTTGCGCTCTCCGCTATTGATCACCATGGTGGTGGTCATCGCTAGACTCAGTGGAAGCCTTGTCGGCATTCCCAGCAGCCAGGCCCTTACGGGTCAGAGAAATCTTGCCATCATCCTTGAGAGGCAGGGTTTTTACAAGAATCTGTTCGCCGACCTTGAGCACGGAATGGATGTCCTTGACATATGAGTCCGATATCTGTGAGACGTGCAGCAGGCCAGACTTGCCGGGTGCGATTTCTACGAAAGCGCCAAAGTCGCGCAACTCGGTGACCTTGCCCATGTAGACCTTGCCCACAACAATATCCTCGGTAATCGCGCTGATCGCATCCATTGCAATCTGACCCTTGGCTCCGTCTGGTGCAGTCACAAACACTGAGCCATCATCCTCGATGTCGATGTCACACCCGGTGTCGGCAATGATCTTCTTGATGACCTTGCCACCAGGGCCGATGAGAGCCCCGATCTTGTCTCCGGGAATATGCATCGTGAAGATGCGCGGAGCCAGCGGATTGACTTCACCACGAGGAGCAGGAAGAACCGACAGCATCTTGTCCAGAATGAAGAGGCGCGCAGTGCGGGCATGATCCAGGGCCGCGGACAGCAGGTCGCTGTCGACGCTGTGAATCTTGATGTCCATCTGCAATGCCGTGATACCCTTCGCAGTGCCCGCGACCTTGAAGTCCATGTCGCCATTGGCGTCCTCGGCTCCCTGGATATCGGTCAGAATGACACTCTTGTCGCCCTCTTTCATCAGGCCCATCGCAATGCCGGCAACCGGCGCAGTGATCGGCACTCCAGCATCCATAAGTGCCAAGGTACTGCCGCAAATGGAAGCCTGTGACGTCGAGCCATTCGACTCGAGCACCTCAGAGACAACGCGAATCGAGTATGGGAACTCGCTCTCATCAGGAATAACGGGCAACAGCGCTCTCTCTCCCAGTGCCCCGTGGCCAATCTCGCGACGCCCAGGTCCTCGCATGGGACGGGTCTCGCCCACCGAGAAGGGAGGGAAGTTGTAGTAGTGCATGTAGTGCTTTGTAACTTCTTCCTCGAGGCTTTCGACCAACTGACCCTCTTTCTTTCCTCCGAGGGTGACAATCGAAAGAACCTGCGTCTGACCTCGGGAAAACAACCCCGAGCCATGGCTCATCGGAAGAACACCAACATCGACCCCAATGGGCCGAATCTCTTCAGGAGCGCGACCATCGATACGCACGCCTTCAGTCACGACACGATGACGGATGAAATGCTTGATCTCCGCGTCAAGAACCTCGCCGATGGCCAGCCCACTTTCAGGATACTTCGCCAGCAATTCGGTGGCAAGTTCGCCCTTGAACTCATCAAGGATCTTCTCCTTCTTCAGCTTCTCCTTGTCCTTGAGCACCAGAGGAAGACGCTCCTCGACCATGGAACGAGCTTCGCTCTGGATAGCCGCATCAAACTTCAGCTCGGGGACGACGATCTTCTCCTTGCCAGCCTGGACGCGAAGTTCTTCCTCCATGCGGCATGTCTCTTTGATCGGTTCCTGTGCCAGTACCAAGGCCTCGACCATCTCTGCTTCACTGATCTCGCGAGCCCCGGATTCGACCATGAGAATGCCATTGGCCGTGCCAGACACGATAAGATCGAGTATGCTTTCGTCGATCGCTGAAGAGGAAGGGTTGAAAACAAGTTCGCCATTGATTTTGCCGACCCTCACTGCGGCGACTGCGTCAACGAATGGGGCATTGCTGATAAGCGCCGCCGCCGATACCGCGTTGATGGCCAACACATCGGGTGAATTCTCTCCATCGGCAGACAGCACGTAGACGATGACCTGCACTTCTCGACGGAAGTGCTTGGGGAACAGAGGGCGGATTGACCGGTCGATGAGCCGTGAACGAAGAATCTCACGCTCGCTGGGACGTCCTTCTCTCTTGTAGAACCCACCCGGGATCTTCCCGGCTGCATACATTTTCTCAAAATAGTCGACAGTCAGGGGAAAGAAATCGAGTCCTTCCTTCGCGCTGTTACTGACAGTAACTGCGGCGAGCACGACAGTGCCACCCATAGTCGCCAGAACAGCTCCACCGGCCTGCTTGGCCAGTCGTCCAGTTTCATACGTGACAGGCTTGCCTGCAATACTACCGCGAACGGTCTTTATCTCATTATTCTCCAACATTGGCTCCTACTTGCGGATTCCCAGCCGCTTGATCAATGAAGCGTAACGGTCCTCGTCGACGCGTCTTAGACTGCTGAGGAGTCTCCGGCGCTCTCCGACCAGCTTGTAGAGCCCGCGCTTGGAACTGAAATCCTTCCGATGGCTCTGAAGATGCTCTGTAAGCGCAAGAATGCGCTTCGATAGCATCGCTACCTGAACTTCAAACGAGCCGGTATCGTCTTCACTGAGTTTGAACTCACCGATAATCTTTGACTTCTCTTCGGCTGTAAGCATGTTGTACCTCCAAGGTGTCCCATGACCCAGTCTCACGTCCAGCCGGAACGAGGGACCGAGTGCGGGAGAAATGTACTAGAATTGTACCAGAAACACAGAACAAGTAAAGGAAAACCGGTCAACAAAAGGCTTCACTTTGCCATTCCCTGGCGGCCGCCGACAGACCCAAGGATAACACGCGCCCTGAGTACGTCGCGCGAAATCTGTTTCACGAGCGCGGCCGGCGAGGCAAAATGCACCTCCTCGCGAAGGCGGGCCGCAAACTGTACAGACACCAGATGCCCATATACTTGCCGGTCAAAGTCGAACAGATGTACTTCGACGGTTCGCCTCGATGCGGCAACGATCGTCGGACGAACGCCAATGTTGCAGACGCCATTCACAATTACCCCATCTACCACAGCTCGCACCGCATATACACCATTGCCGGGGAGCAATTTCACCGGATCGGGCACCTCGACATTTGCTGTCGGGAAACCAAGGCGCCCGCCCATCTGGTTTCCGGTGACGATGACTCCCTCAATGGAGTAGGAACGACCGAGGAGCCTTGCTGCGCGTTCCATGTCGCCCTTCGCAATGGACGCGCGGATAATCGAGCTGGAGCATGGTTCCCCGTCGACCATCACTGGAGCAACGATGATGAGTCTGCGCCCCGCATTGTCGAGGATTCGGGACATCATCTCCGCATTGCCGGCGCGGCCCTTGCCGAAATGGAAGTCCCGACCTACGACAACAACACGTGCGTTCAGGCGGCTGATAAGGATCTCACTTACGAAGGCCTCAGCAGGCAGTCCCTGGAAACGAGCCGAGAAATCCTCGAGGACAATGGAGTCGACCCCGGTCTTCTCAGCCAATTCAACACGCTCGCTGTTCGTCGTCAGGAGACCCTGGATACCCCGAGTCGTTAGTTTCGGGTTCCGTCGGAAAGTATAGATAACAGTGGCAAGAGATGCCTTGTGACCACAATCGACAAGTTCTCGGACAATCCGCTGGTGACCGACGTGAAAACCGTCGAAGGCCCCTAGAGCGACAGCGGAGGCGATCCCAGGAAACTCAGAAGACGAAAGGTAGATGCTGCTCACTCGCTGAATACTTTCAGCGGCCATGCCTTTCCGGATCTGCCCGCCGCCACACCACCCAGTCGACCATCGGGGCGCTTCACCATAGCAGTGGTTCCTTCCCCCATGTCGCAGTCCACGGCCAGCCCATGCCCAAATGCGCTCCACTGCACATCGTTAAGAGATATCTGTGGCAGTGTCGCCAGAAGACCCACGTCTGTCTCGCCCCACGTAAGAAACGACAGGTCACCCGCCTGCACTCTGCACCGCAGCGTTGCCAGTGACAGTGTGTCACTGACGCCAAACCCGTGAGCTCCCGTACGCAGGAGTCGCCCCATGCATCCACCGCATCCCAGGATAGCTCCCACATCTCGGCAGAACCCACGCACATAGAAGCCCGGGGTCACGGTCATGCGAAATACGATACGACGAAGGTCAGCGTCCTGCCGCTCCTGAAGCACACTGAACCGCCGCACCGCTACCGGGACCGGAGCAAAATCGATGAGGCGGCCCTGGCCTCGCATTGCCTTGTATCCTCGTACTCCATCGAGCTGCTTGGCTGAAACGTGTGGGGGAACCTGCTCCGTCTGTGCTGTCACGCTTTCGATAGCTTTCTTCACGACAGCATCCTCGAGACCCGCGGCACCCCTGCGCTCGATGACTTCCCCCTCCATGTCGTCGGTGATCGTGGTGATCCCCAGAACGAGTTCGCCGACATATTCCTTTTCGCTCGGCGGAAGAAAGGAGATGAGCTTCGTTGCAGAGCCAACAGCAACAGGAAGCACTCCCATTGCGGGCACATCCAGCGTTCCCAGAAAGCCGGCCTTGTCCGCGCTCAGAATCCCCTTGACGACGCGCAGAGCGCCAGCACTGCTCAGGCCGCTTGGTTTGAACAGTGCAAAGAAGCCTCCGGGATGTGAGGTGCTCACAGGCCGGACACCAAGTCACGAGCGTGGAAACCGAAACCTGTTGTGCTCCGGGTTGGACTCACTACAGCAGCCATGCGTCCGCTACGGTCCCTTCTGCACCACAGCATCAACCGAAGACGGCGTCACCATAGCAGAAACAACGCCCTGTATCAGCCCGTCCACTGAGACTGCGTAGCTGCCATCGGTCAGCGGAGGCTGGCTGACATCGACATATACCTTGATCTGGGAAGACCCGAGAGCCATGACGACGGAGTTCGTCCCACTGATGAGGACCGATGCGGATGTTGTACCGAGGGACACCTGCCACCCTGATCCAGCTCCTCGAACCTCGATCGGCACGTCCGGGATGGCAAGAACGACAACCTGCTCGATGACGACATGACTTGACACGGTCTTGCTTCCACCCAAAAGCGAGACTCCCGGCGGAAGGACCAAGTTGACCTGTTTCGTGAGAGATGCCGACTCGCCTGAGACGTTGACCGCAGCTGTCGAAACCGCCTGAACCCGACTGAGCACCGCTGCCGTTCCCGTGACCATGACGATTGCCGGGGTGCATGAGCCGCTCGCCACAGCGTATCCACTCATCGGATGCCCGGTGACAGTTGGAATGACCGGCACCGTCTTCAGGGTTGCAGTATCAAGAATCGGGAGAATGGCAACGGCCGATCGAGGAGACAACAGCACGCCCTCAACGACATTACCCCTGGCATCATAGGCAACGACGTCCCCAGCAATCGTGAGATTGCCGCCTGTGGTCGCTCCCAGTTTGTCCAGTGCAACGACCAGCGCTGCATCCTTCACTTGGCTCACGAGCGAACCGGGCCCCGACACCTCGATGGACCCCGGCTCAATCCGCAGGGTCCCGAGGACCAGACTCAGGGGCAAGGTGCCGCTCACCTCTGCATGGACAGGAACGGTGATCATCTCAAGATGCTCGAGCTGGACATTGACTTCGTTGGGAGCAACGGTCTCTACTGTCACGCCACTAAGCCCAACGACCTGAGCTTGAACCGTTGTAATGAAAGATCCCTCGCTTCTTCCCCGCAAGTCGACAGTGGGTGTCACATAGCCACCCGTGACGTTCCACAACGTATTCATGGGACCACGCAGCGTGACAGTGACCGTCGGGAGCGTCCCTGCCAGGACGTACCCCTGAGGTACGTTCACAGCCATCAACTGGGCCTCCACGGATTTCGTCGTGTCAGGACCCCGGATGCCAACGACGTAGACCCAAAGCAGAACGGCCAGGAGCACAGAGATGATCTTGGAGTTGAACAACATAGCGCCGATATTACGCTTGGCCATCTCCACCCCCCTGTTGCTCGTTGGACTTCCGTCTACGGAAAAATCCGGTCAAGTTGAACCTGTGCTCGCTGGCTATGGGCTTTGTCATGACCAGCAACATTCCTCTCAACTCAAGCGGGCTCAGATAGCGTGTCAATTTGCCGCGTACTGCAAGAGAAATGACCCCTGTCTGCTCGGATACGACAACAACAATGGAGTCAGTTTCCTCCGTAATGCCGATGGCTGCACGGTGCCTTGTTCCAAGTCCTCGTTCCAAGTCCGCGCTTGCGGTCAATGGAAACAGACACCTCGCGGCAACGACACGATTACTTGCTATGATGACGCCACCATCATGGAGCGCGCTGTTGGGGAAGAAAAGCGTGGATAGTGTTTCGGCTCTCACCAGAGCATCAAGCCGGACTCCGGTCTCGACATAGTCTTCAAGACCCGTTTGTCTCTGCAGGCAGATGAGCGCGCCGATCCGGTTCATCGACAGGTACTTGACACTCTTCACAATCTCGTCAACGGATTCTTCCCAATCGTGGACGTCCGTAAACTGGGTGTGCGTGTCAGATGACACCAGCTTGCTGCTGCCAAGTCGACCGAGCATCCGCCGCAGTTCTGGCTGGAAAACCATGACAAGCAGCAGCGGAAGGAACGACGTCGAGAAACTGCGCAACCAGCTGAATACGCTGTTGAGAGCCAGCAGCCCAACCTTGAGACTGAGCCACTCGACTCCGAACACGAGCAGATAATAGATCACGAGACCCTGAGCCAACTGCAGTGCACGCGTGTTCGAGATGAGCCTCAGGACAGCGTAGAAGAGCAGGGATGTCAGAGCGACGTCCATGACGATAGAAATGCCTCGTCCTAGCGTAAGATTCACGAACAAGTCAGCAAAAAACCTCTGCAGGAAAACCATATCACCTCTCAGCAATAGCGATCATGCGTTTGGACTCAGGTCCAAACCGTGATCCATCATAGTCACCGCACCAGCGTTCGGGCTGCAGTCCCGCTTCCTCAAACAGCGCTGCCATCTCAGCTACAGTATACATACGCAGCACGCGACGGTACTCGCAACGCTCTCCCCCGCTTAGGACGACGCGTCTCGTGGAGACAGTGCCATCCACCGCATCGAATCGACGCTTCTCACAGACAAGTCCCTGCACATTTTCATGCCATTCTTCGGGTACGAAGTGCTTCACGATGTAGTCACGGTTCTCGACGTCTACAACGACATGCCCGCCCCGCCTCGTGTGCTCCGCGATTCTCTGAAGTATCTGCAGGTCACCGATCTCACCATAATAGCCGAATGAGCTCCAGAGAGAGATGGACAGATCTGCTCTCACGGGAAGCTTCATAACACGACTGTCCATTGCATAGAACTCCGCTTTCAAGCCCAGCTGCGCAGTACGCTCGCGACACGCAGCGATGTAGTCTGCATTCATGTCCACGCCCGTTACCCTGAACCCAAGTCTCGCAAGCTCAATGCTATGTCGCCCAACACCACATCCAACATCAAGAACGGCGGCTCCAGGGAGTACTGCGCACAGCCTCAAGAGCTGCTGCACCTGGTACCTTGTTCTGGCCGGTTCTACCGTGTCCAGAAAGAGGCGCCTGTATGTATCGTCAAAATACTCCTGTGTCCAGTCTGTGGTCATCATGTGCCACAAATACTAGGGCATCAGGGCCAAAATGCAACACGAAAGCAGCTCTTGGACTTGTCTTCACTCAGCTCTTCCTTGACAGTGGCGCCCATACCCATAGCATGTTGGCATGAGAACTTGGCGATGCATCATGTCCGGCATCGGCACTCCATACGAGAACATGGCCACAGACGAGGCACTGTTTGACACTGCCTGCGCGTCGGGCGTTCCAGTTCTCCGTTTCTATGGGTGGACACCTGCCACCGTATCCCTTGGCTTCGCTCAGCGAGCTTCAGAGGTTCTGGACTTCACCGAAATGGACAGGAGACATGTTGCATGGGTCCGACGCCCTACGGGGGGCAGAGCGGTACTCCACGACATGGAAGTCACCTACTCGGTGTCGATACCACAGTCGGATCCTCTCTATGCCCTGGGGCTGGAGGCGTCATATGAGTGGATATGCGGACCGATTGTTGCGGCGCTCCTGGCTGTTGGAGTATCAGCCACACTTGCTCCACATGGCTCCACCGGCTTTGTGTCCGCATCGTGCTTCACCGCACCGGGGACCACCGACATCGTTGCTTGTCAAAGGAAAATTGTCGGCTCGGCACAGATGCGGACGCGGGACGGATTCCTCCAGCACGGCTCAGTCGTCCTGAAGAATGACCTGGAAAAGCTCTTTGCCGTAGTCCGGACATCTCAGCCAAACGTGCACGATGCCGCACGGCGGGCCGCTCGTCTTATGACCAGCGTCAGCGACGAGGCTCACCGAGTCGTCACATTCGGCGAAATGACAGATGCACTCGTTGCAGCCTTCTCGGCTGCCAAAGGTGTCCGTCTCCTTGCCGATTCCCTTACTCAGCGAGAGGTAGCCAACGCCGCCGGCATTGTCGCTCGGAAATACGGCAGAGAAGACTGGAACGCTTTAAGATGAGAGGAATCATGGTATAGTTTTATGATTATTATCTGAGTCGTCTGTCCACAGAGGCAGACTCGACCGAGGAGTGACAGGATGGGAAAAGAAAGCAGGATCAGACAGGAACGCAAGGAGGGACTCGTCGAGAAGCCGGGGACATATCACAAGGACCGGTTTCCCGTTGTCATGCGAGTCATTGCCGTTGTACTCATAGTAGCACTCGCCACATGGGGATCCTTCTTCGCAGTCAAGAGCGCCACCGGAACGATAGCATATCAGGTCGGCACCGGGAAAATCCTCCAGTCCGATATCGCGGCGCGCGTCCAGAACTACATCGATATGTATAAGCAGTACGGAATGGATCTGACGACTGCAGAGAATGCCAGCACGCTCAAGTCCGTTCGCAAGGACGCCATAGACAGCTCGATCGAGCAGGAGCTGTTCATCCAATATGCCAAGTCCAAGAACATGACGATCGACCAGGCTAAGCTGAAGACTGCTCTCGACACAGAAGTTGAGAATGCCGTCACGCAGTCACAGCAGCAGTTTGGAACGGACACTCAGGGATTCAATGACGCCGTCATAGCTCAGTATGGCTCGATGGACAAGTTCAAAGCCACTCTGCGCACTCAGATTCAGCCATTTGTCGAACGGCAGCAACTTGCTGACGCGGTGACTGCCGAGATCAATGCCGGCGTCACCGTCTCGGACGCCGATGTCAGGACCTACTTTGTCTCTCAGGGACGGGTCAACGCCGACCATCTCCTCATCAATATAGACGCTGACAATGACTCTTCTTCGACAATCGCTGCGAAAAAGAAGGTCGCTCAGGCCATCTATGACGAGGTCGTGAAACAAAAAGCTGAAAATGCCACATTCGATTTCGCCAAGTACGCGCAGGAGAAGGCGGCCGAGCTCAACAAGAAGACCGCAGGATATGCTGTCTACGAGACCCTGGGCTTCTTCACCAAAGGGCAGATGGTCAAAGAATTCGAAACTACAGCCTTTGCTGCCAAGACGGGCGACATCGTAGGACCCATCCAGACCAGTTTCGGCTTCCATATCATTCACAAGATCGCTCAGGAACCTGTCAGCGCAATCTATGACACGGCCGAGACGGCGAAAGCCGCACACATCGTCCTCGGCTTCGGAACCGGAGATCAGACAGCTGGAGCAAAGGCTGCGGAGACCCTTGCAAACAAAGTGTATGCAGAGCTCCAGAAGGGCTTGTCGTTCAAGGCCGCGATCACGAAGTATTCCACCGATGCCGACGCCAAGACGGGAGGAATCCTGGACTATTTCTCGAGCGTGGGCGATGAGACCCGCTTCAGCGCCCTCAGCGGTCTGAAAACCGGCCAGTACTCAAAACCCTTTGTCAATGGTTCTTCTTATGAGATCGTCCAGCTTCTGGACCGAAAGCCGTTCGTGAAATCGACCCTAAGTGACAAGACTACATATGACACGGTCAAGACCGCTCTGGAAGATGAACGAAAGGCAGACGCAAAGACCGCCATGGTGACCAAACTCAAGGAGCAATTCCCCGTCCGCGAGGGTCAGTGGTCGCGTATCACCCAATGGTACAGTCGTGGTATCGGCAAGGTGTTCGGGTCAATTGGGCGCTGGATCGTCAAAGCTACTGGCAAGGGAACAACGACGACTCCGGCAGCGACGGGCGTGCCAACCACTCCATCAGCGCAATAGTCATGCTTGGGAAAGACGGCATCGATTCATCCAGAAAGACCACAGTCCAGGTGCGCCCGACGGCTTTTATCATTGTGGCATCGCTTCTCCTGGTCGCCCTTGTGGCAGCAATCGTTGCCGTCCCAGTAACAGGCTCACGCAACGTCGCCTTCTATGTCAATCGCAAACCAGTTACTGAGGAACATGTTTCGGCAATGATTGTGGACCTGCCGTTCGACGAGACCAGCGACCACTACAGGGCACGGGTGGATCTCGGGAACCCCTCGGACCCAAAGACGCAATATCTTGCTGCAGGGTTGAAGACGGAAGCCATTCAACGACTCATTGTCATGCACGCTCAGTCCGACGAAGCTCTGCGACTGGGAATCGTCGTGAGTCCGTTGGCCATCGACACCGCCGTCGAGGCCTATGTGAAGGACCACGCCTCACCAAGCGACACGACCGCGACCGAGAGACTGCGGTCTCCGGATATGCGCTCGTACATCCAGCTCTGGACTACTTCCAAAGCCTATGAAGAGAGCCTGACGAAGGATGCCTCAGTGTCGTCAGCTGAGGTGCGCGAGTACTTCGCTACCTGGGGCTGGAACTATACGGACGCGGCGGGACACCAGCTCACCTTCGAGCAGGCAAGTGCAAGGCTTGCGAAAGATGCTCTGGCGAATAAGAAGTTCCAGCTGATCCTTGAAAATCGGGCACAGCTTCTCAAGAAGGAGAGCAGTCTTGTAAGTGGTGATACACACTACAAGCAGTTCATGAGGTGGTGGGACATCATGTTTGGCATCCAGGTTTCAGATTCACTTGAACCATTGCAGGTCGACGCAGGCTCGTGACGCGCCCACGAAAAGAGGCTCCGGCTGGTTCGGCTGCCCCGGAGAATCCCAGGAACACTAGCCCGAAAACAAACCGTCCACCTCGCAGCAGACGCTCCAGAGCGGACGGCCGCCAGAACAGTCCTCAGACTCTGCCCTCATTGACCAAGTACAACGAACTGCTTCAAGACATCCACGATGAAACCAGCTACTTCCTTCCCGTGGATGCGCTCAGTGCAGGAACGCACAGATACCTTTATCATCTGGGAGACTTCTCGGCCACAAACGCTGAGCAGATGCAGCGGTTTCTCGACGACAAACGTGAAGTGCTTGCAAAGCTCGAACAAGGAAAGCTTGGCAACAGCGAGCGCCGGTCAGCGCTCATCCTTCGTCCGTACATGGATAGCTTGTCCGTCCTGATTGGAGCCGGGTATTTCGGGGACACTCTCTGGCAGCTACGCAACACCCGGCGGGGCCTCTACCAGTTGCTGTATATGACGGAGATCCCCACATACGTCCGTGGAAAGGCTCTCGTTCGCCGGCTCGAGGAACTGTCGACACCCCCGACCGCGCCTGCAGAACAAATCCAGCTGCGTTCAGGTTCCCACCAGGAATTGGCTCTTGAGGAATTGCACATCATTGACCAATATCTCCTCTTCGCGGAAGACAGGGCCAGCCGTTTCGATGACAAGCAGGCTATTGCAGAGCGCATCCTCAAGGCGCGCCAGTACATGAGTAGACTGGTACCACGGCTGACTCACTCCACCAGTACAGGCGATTCCACCCGGGACCCAATACTCTCTGTCCTGCTGCCTTCACTCGAAGAGGCAATCACGAAGGAAGCACAGGAACATGTGGAACATGAGACTGAGGCGTTGAAGCGCCAATTGAGCGAGACCGCTGCCCAGCTTGATGCCTCCAGAAGCACCGACGAGGTTGTCAATGACGTTCTCCGGGCTTCTCTCGCGCGGCGCCTGGATCAAGCAACCATCGATGATTGGATGAACAAGGATTTTCCCCGCCTCCACTCGTTTTTCCCTGGTTACAGACTCAAGTCCGTACCTGTGTTAGGGGACGAGTCCGCGACTCGCCCGGCCTATGATGATCCAGAAGCGGTTGCCCTGAAGGGTGCCTCCCTCGACCACCGACAGACCGTCTGTCCGATGGCGTCTTCCCGTCGCTGGCTTTCGCCTGAGATCTCTCTCATGATGACGTACTTCCCCGGTAAGGCCTACATCCAGACTGCAATCAGCAGCTGGGACCCATGTCTGGCATTTCACATTCAGCGAGAGGTATTCATCACGGCACTTTCGCTGTTCGAACTGCAGAACATCGCCAATCTCGACGGCATGCTGACGCCGCAGAACAGTCTGCTTACGACGCTCCAGCTCCTCATCGAGGATGCCGCAGCTGCTCTCGACATCGAGATCCTGCAGAACAGGCTGTCCCATCATGATGCCTGCTCGTTCTTTCAGGAACGCGTCCCGCTGCCTCCTGATCTTGCATCGTCGTTCTCATCGATCGCCACATTCGACTTTGGAGTCTCTCTCGCCCGGTTCATGTTCCGCGCTCACTTCCGCGAAATGCGCAGAATCTCCCGGACAAGCAACAAGAAAGTCTCCTGGGCCTCGTTCTACCAGAATATCTTCGAGCAGGGTACGTTCGACCCGGCTCAGCTCAAGAATCCATGAGCAGTGAGCCTCAGCCCACGACGGCCGGCGGCGACCGTCCCCTGTTCCTTGCCATCGCCGGCAACATCGGCGTAGGAAAGTCCACTCTGACCCGTCATCTTGCCAACAAGTGGGGGCTCACTCTGCTCCCTGAACCGGTCAAACAGAACCCTTTCCTCAAGCTCTATTACGATGATCCCAAACGATGGGGAATACAATCACAACTCTTCTTCCTCACTCAACGAGTGAGACTCTTCAAGGAAGCCGGCGCCCTGAATCATGCCAAGATCGTGGACCGCACCCTGTATGAGGACGTAGAGATATTCGCCCGTACAGCACTCTCGCGCGTCGAATACCAGATCTACCTGCAACTGTACGAGTACCTGCTGGAGAACCTCCCGGTACCCGACCTCATTGTCTATCTCCGTGCATCCACAAGAACACTCTCACGACGCATACAGTCGCGGGGACGTTCGTTCGAGAAATCCCTGCCCTCTTCCTACCTTCGAAAACTCAACGAACGCTACGATGGATGGGCAAACTCGTTTTTGCGCGCCCCCCTGATTGTCATCGATACAGACGATCTTGATCTGTTCAGTCTCTTCGGTGAGTATGAGAGGGTCACCGATCGCATTGCTGAAGCGCTTCTGCAGAAAGGACTGACATGGCAGCACACGACTACGATACCCAGGCATTCCTGAGCATCTTCCCCGAACCTCTGCAGGAGGCACTCGAGGGGCTCGACCGATTCGACGAGCTCGTCGAGGTCGTACTGGACCTCGGACGTATCCCTGAAGCTCGGTTCGAATTCGACTTCGTTCCTCTTAGCGAGAGCACGGTCACGAAGGGGGACATCGACTTCATCGTCCAGAAAGTCGGAGAATTCGACCGTGACAACCGGGGCGGAATCGAACAGACCCTGCATCGCATTTCCGCCATCCGGAACAGGCACAACGACGTGGTCGGGCTGACGTGCCGGGTCGGGCGCGCCCTATATGGCAAGATCGAGATCATCGAAGACCTCGTCAAGAAAGGCTCGAGCATCCTGATACTGGGCCGACCGGGCATAGGCAAGACAACGCTGCTGCGCGAGGCTTCCCGGTACATGAGCGATACGCTGAATAAACGCGTCATCATCGTGGATACCAGCAATGAGATCGGTGGGGATGGTGACGTGCCCCATCCCGGCGTCGGATCTTCTCGTCGCATGCAGGTACCGCTCAACAAAGAGCAGCACGACATCATGATCGAAGCAGTGGAAAACCACAATCCCGAAGTCATCGTCATAGATGAAATCGGCCGCATCGAAGAGGCGCAAGCATGCCGGACAATCGCTGAGCGCGGCGTCGAACTCATTGGAACAGCACATGGCAACGATCTGGGCAACCTTATCACCAACCCGACCCTCATCGACTTGCTCGGAGGTATCCAGACGGTTACGCTGGGTGATGAAGAAGCACAGCGCCGCGGGACACAGAAGAGCGTTCTCGAACGCAAGTCTGCTCCTACATTTGACGTCCTCGTAGAACTGCGTGAACGCGACGTCCTGGCCGTATACCGTGATCTGGCAGACGTCGTCGACAGAGTTCTGCGCGGCTTCGACGTGCAACCCGAGATACGCAGGAGGAAGGTTGGGAAGGACTTCGTGATCGAACCTCCCCATCAGGAAGGAACTTCCACTTCGCAGCCTGGCAGCGAGCCCCTGTGGACACAGGATTCCAGCGTCAGACTGTACATCCAGGGAGTCAGCCAGAGCTATATCGAGCGAGCTTCTCACAGCCTGCATGCCGACGTACGCGTCGCGCGCACGATGGAGGATGCAGACATCGTGCTGCTCAGTGACACACTCGCAGCCAAGAAGCCATTTCTTGTAGAACGAGCCGAGGCACTCGGATTGCCGTTGTATACAACCAGCAAGAACAGTCTGGCTGCCATCAAGGACCTCCTCAGACGCATCCACTCGATGTCCGTGGACAAGGACCAGTATGCTTCCTGGATTCATCTCATGCGCGAAGCCGTCGTCTCCTCGGCCTCGCGTGAACTGCCATATTCCGGTGCCTTCGAGCGGCGGATGCAGCACAGACTGGCGGAACGACTTGGGCTGTTCAGTGAGAGCGAAGGCATCGAGCCATTCCGGCGCGTTGTCGTGTACTCTCCGGCGATGAAGCCGACTCAAGGGCCACCAGGAGCAGTGTGATGCGACGCGCCTTCTTTCTTACCTTCGAGGGGATCGACGGATGCGGCAAGAGCACGCAAGCTGAACGACTCAAGCGGGCGCTGACGGAGCGACTATTCTCTGTCACGCACACATTCGAGCCCGGAGGAACAATGCTCGGACGTAAGCTCCGAACGATCCTCGTGCATGATGAACTCAACCTGTCCCTGTTCTCTGAAGTGCTGCTGTTCGCGGCCGATCGCAGACAGGACATCGATGAGGTCATCAATCCCGCACTGGAACGCGGCGACATCGTCATTGGCGAAAGATTTGCAGATTCATCTATCGCCTATCAGGGGGTTGCAGGAAACGTCGGCAAAAAACGAGTCGAGCGACTCATGGATATCGTCACCTCGGGCCTGGTCCCTGACCTGACGCTGCTTCTGGATATCGATCCGCGCGTTGCCCTGGCTCGGAAGACCGACCTCGACCGGATCGAGCAACGAGGCCCATTTCTCGACGTCGTGCGCCGCGCCTTTCTGGACATGGCCACAAGCCAGCCGGAACGATGGGTGACCATCGACGCGGCTCGTTCTGCGGATAACGTCTTCAGCGATGTGCTCAAGGCAGTGTTGAAACGACTGGAATAAAGGAGGTATGAACATGCCCGAACGGCATTCTCACGAACCTGACCGCATCGACGAGCTTCTTGGAAGCCTCCACGAGTCACGCACGGCACAAGCTCCTGCTGGAGTCAGTGTGCTCCCACCAGCCCCGCAGCGCCCTCGCAAAAGCAGGATCTGGATCGCGTTCGTACTGATCGCCGCAGTTGCGGCCGCGTCGGTTTTCTTTCTTCTCCAGGGAAGGGCAGCCAGCCTGAACATCCGATCATTTCCATCAGGAGCGACCGTGTTCCTCGACAAACAGCAGGTCGGGACGACGCCGCTGGTGCTGCCCCACGTGACCCCGGGGACCCATGCGATACAAATCCGTGTATCGGGATGGGACGTCTGGAACGGCACCACGACAGCGGTAAGGGGATCCACGACGCAAGTCATTGCAAACATGACGCACGCTGCCTACTCCGTGATCGTCACGTCTACCCCGCCCGGTGCAAAAGTGGCACTCGATGGAGCAACCAAAGGCGTCACGCCTTTGACGCTGATAGGCCTCAAACCACGCAATTATGCACTGGTTGTTTCCCTCAAGGGCTACGCCGCAATCTCGCGCACAGTCGACCTTTCCGATGCGACACAGAGCACGCAGGATTTCTCTCTCGTAAAGGCCTTTGGCAAACTGAGCATTGTGTCAGACCCTGCCGGAGCTCAAGTCATCATGGACGGCAAGTCACGCGGGGTGACACCATTGAAGATCGACTCCCTCCCTGTAGGCGATTACGCTCTGACACTCAAGCTGGATGGGAGCACGGACATCACTGATACGCTCTCGGTAAAAGAAGGCATCGTTCTGGCAAAGCAGTACAAGTTCGACCTTGAGCTTGGTAAGCTTTCCGTCTCCACGGATCCCGCCGGAGCGTCCATTACAATCGACGGCCAGGTCATGAGTCAGATCGCGCCCTTCACGTTCAGCAAGCTGAAGGAGGGCACGCATGAGGTTGACCTGGAACTGCCAGGGTATCTCCCATGGTCAGGCGAGGCATCAGTGTCCAAAGGACAGACGAGTCGCCTCTCCATCGCCCTCACAAAGTTGCAGTAGCGACAGGTTGACTGGGAACATCTCAGCGTATATACTAGTGAAGCCGTACAGGACGGGGAGACAGCGGTGCCCTGTTGCCCGGAATCCGCTCACCGGGGTCCATGCTGGGCATGCGGGGTGCACGTTTCCGAAACAGTCCCTGTTGAGAGCGTTGAAGGCTGCAAACCATGCAATGGGAAGCTCTGAACTCTGCCAGGTCCGGAAGGAAGCAACAGTACTGAGTAGAACATGTGCCGTGGCCCGATGCAACTGGAGCCGGAGACAGTCGACCACGCCGGGGGTCTGCGCAACAAGTGCTCAGCGTACGGCCTTTTCTTCTTCCTACCTTAGATGGAGAGCAGTCACAACACAGAGAACGGCTATGCCCTCACCCCTGCCGATCCAGCCTATCGCATCGTTACCCGTCACTTTGACGTCAACAACCGTCGACCGAAGTCCGAGGAGGCGCGCGACCCTCCTCTGCATAGGAGCTTGATAGATCTGCAATCTCGGCCTTTCAGCAACGACAGTAATGTCCACCGAAACGATTCTGAGTCTATGAATCCGCCTATCCGCCAGAACGCGTCTGAGAAGCACGGCGCTGTCGATTCCCACATACTGCCCGTCTGATGATGGAAACATGCCGCCGATGTCTCCTGCCCCAGCACATCCGAGGACAGCGTCCATGACTGCATGCAGGACAGCGTCAGCGTCTGATGTCCCGTCAAGCCCCAGCTCCGAGGCGATCCTGATGCCGCCGAGGATCAACGGTCGCCCGGAAACGAACCGATGGACGTCGTAACCGAACCCGACCACGGTCCTGGCTCTCGCGCCAAGTACCGCTTCGAGCATCTCAGCATCCCCTGGCACCGTCACTTTCATGTTCTGGGCGTCGCCTTCAACAGTCGCGACCTGCCCACCAGTTGACTCGATCAGCGCCGCCTCGTCACCAAACAATGCACTATCCGCACAGTTGAGATACGCGGACCGCAGAGTGGCCACTTGGCAGAACTGAGGTGTCTGTACGGCAACGACTCCTCTCCTGTCCAGTGCTTTTGTCCCGCCCGCCGACGTCCGCCGCAGTGAGTCGGCCACCGGAATCATCGGTACGACGATGTCTCCCGTATCCCTGGCCGCGAGCAGTCTCTTCAGAAGTGCTCTGCAGACCAAAGGGCGAGCACCGTCATGGACCAGAACCCAGTCCTGACCGGAAGCACCATTGTCTGCGAGTGTCTTGAGACCGTTAAGGACACTTTCGGCTCGCGTTGGGCCTCCGCTCGCCAGAAAAACGTGCACGCGGCGCGGAAGTGCGGCCTGGGTAACGCATTTCTCCATCTTCACACGATCGTCCGGTCTGCAGACCAGAACCAGCCGGCGCACGGGAACTTGGCACACTGCCTCCAAAGTAGTGCAGATGAGCGGTTTCCCCGCGAAAGGAGCGAAAAGCTTGTTCCCTCCAAACCGGGTACTGCTTCCAGCCGCCACGACAATGGCGGCAAGACTCGGCCGATGGGTTCTGACAGCCTTCACTGCGACTCGCCTCCGGCATCGGAGACTCGCGGAAAACTGGCGGCAATTGCCTCACTCACATAGCGTTTTCGATGAATCGTCAGCCCGTGGAGATCCGAAAGGTCGTCGCGAGCCTTATCACTCACGATGAACTCCCTGAACCCCATACGTGCCCCCAGCTCGATGCGCCGGTGCAAGTTGAACACGGGGCGCAGGTCTCCGGCGAGACCGACCTCCGCGATTGGCATGACCCCGTCACGCATTGCTACGTTGCGTATCGCACTGTACAGCGACAAGCCGACGCCGAGATCAATACCTCGATCCTCAACCGAAAAATCACCTGAGATATTGACGTACACGTCTCTGCCTCCAGCGCTCGTGCCCGCTCTGCGTTCGATTATCGCCAGCGCGATCATGAGCCTGCCATAGTCCAGTCCCGTCGCAATGCGGCGCGGAGACGGCAGGTAGCTGGTAGCGGCCAGAGATTGCACTTCAACGAGCACAGCAAAGCTCCCCTGTGCTGCAGGAACCACCACGGACCCTGGCTGAAGGTTGTGTACGTCGGTCACAAACGCGCTCGACGGATCGGAAATGGGTACGAGCCCTGTTGAGGTCATCTCGAAGAACCCGGTCTCCCCACTCCTGCCGTAGCGGTTCTTCCCTGACCTCAGCAGTCGGTAAGCACCAAATCGGTCTCCCTCCATGTAGAGGACGGCGTCGACCAGATGCTCGACGTACTTGGGACCCGCAATCGTCCCGTCCTTGGTCACGTGCCCGATGATCAGCGCTGCCACTCCAGACTTCTTGGAGAACCCGGCGATGGCAGCAGCGGTAACCTTCAGTTGAGCCGGCGTGCCGGATCCGAAGAAATCCTCCTCCGTCGAGAACGACTGCAGCGAGTCCATGACAAGTGCTACCGGCCTGGCTCGATCAGCCATGGCCAGCGCATCAGCAAGCGAATTGGTGGTAGCAAGGAGAAGGTTCTTCGGATCCAGTCCCAGTCGCCGAACACGCCCGAGGATTTGAGAGCGAGACTCCTCACCGCTCACGTACAGTACCTTTCCGTGTTGTCCCAGAGCAGTTGCTGCCTGCAGGACAAGTGTCGACTTTCCGATGCCAGGTTCTCCTCCCACAAGGACGGCAGAACCGACTACCAGGCCACCTCCCAATACTTCGTCCCACGGTCCGATGTCAGTCCTCATGCGCTGCTCAGGCTGGACATTCTCCACTGCGACGTCCAGATCCGCCTCGGCGGGCAGTATCCCGGAAATCGGCACTCTCGAGGCCGGCCGCGCCGTGACCTCGATTTCGGGAACATCCTCAACAAAGGAGCCCCAAGCCCCGCACTCGGGGCATTTTCCGAGTTTCGAGACACTGATATGTCCACACTCGCTGCACCTGTACTGAACTTGGGGCTTCGCCATCATGCCCTCCTATGTCGAGACAAGAACGTCAGTCCTGTGACTCCCTTCGCTTCAGCTGAGGGAACAGAATAACCTCACGAATAGACTCCACACCGAGCAAAAGCATGACCAGCCTGTCAATACCAATGCCCAGTCCACCCGCAGGCGGCATACCATACTGCAGAGCACGCACGTAATCGAAATCCATGGATTGGCTTTCGTCATCGCCCCTGGCCTTCGCAGCAACCTGCTGCGTAAACCTTTCTTCCTGGTCTATGGGGTCGTTGAGTTCGGTGAAGGCATTGGCAAGCTCCATCCCGCCGGCAAAAAGTTCGAAACGCTGGACTCTCTGCGGTTGTTCCGCCATGCGCTTGGCAAGCGGAGAAATTTCCACGGGATAATCATGCACAAACGTCGGGTCGATGAAGTTGGGCTCAACCATCTTGTCGAACACTTCATTCACGACGTTGGCATATTCGAACGACTTGTCCATATGAATGCCGAATTCTCCGATCTTACGGCGCGCCAGCCCATCATCGCGGAGCTCTTCCAGACCAACCCCCGCGTACTTCTGCATAGCCTCGTCGAACGTGGTCCGTGCAAATGGCCGCGTGAAGTTGATCAGCCGCTCGCCCATATGCACGTGCGGCATATCCGTGACCTTCTCGACCAGATCAAGGATGAGGTTCTCCGTCAGGCTCATCATGCCATCAAGGTCTGAATAGGCTTCGTACAGTTCCATCATCGTGAACTCTGGATTATGAACCGTGTCAATGCCCTCGTTCCTAAAACTCCGGTTGATCTCGAAGACTTTCTCGAAACCGCCGACCAGAAGCCTCTTCAGGTACAATTCCGGGGCAATGCGCAGGAAAAGATCCTGATCAAGTGCATTGTGATGCGTCATAAACGGACGCGCAGTTGCCCCACCTGCGATTGGTTGAAGCATCGGTGTCTCGACCTCAAGATACCCTCGCTCCGTCAGATATGTCCGGATATGCGAAACCATACGAGATCTCTTCTCAAAAGCGTCTCGAACCTCGGGGTTGACTATGAGATCGACGTAGCGTTGGCGATAACGGATTTCAATATCCGTGAGACCATGAAACTTCTCGGGCAACGTACGGATCGCTTTCGACAGAACCCACAATCTTGCGACAGCGATGGTCTTCTCTCCGGTCTTCGTTA
>Ga0209539_1000234_pt1 | contig 34319 bp, 36 predicted proteins | sample BarGraNGADG00312_2_FD_184499 | JGI IMG/M metagenome (GOLD analysis project Ga0209539, IMG submission 184499) | Arctic peat soil microbial communities from Barrow, Alaska - Barrow Graham LP Ref core NGADG0011-312 (SPAdes) (version 2) | ecosystem: Environmental > Terrestrial > Soil > Wetlands >...
GTACCAGAGAGCAAGCCCTTGTTTGCCCGGCGTGTCCGCATCCTGCTTCAGGATGGGATAGATCATGAACGCAACACCAGCAACTGCCACAGCCATGACTAGCTGGAAGAACGCTGTCGCCATTACTCGAGTCTCATGTGCAGCGAGATCAGCCAGAGCGCCCGGGCCCTGCAGCAAGGACCCCAGAGCGGCAGCAGCCAGTAAACCTGCGACCGTTGCGACTATGTACAGCGTGCCGACGGCGATTGCGACTCTTCGTTCTGAACTCATTGTGCCTCCCATGTGAGTGCGTTGACCTGAGGAGAGCCTACGGCCGCGCCCGCCGCCGGTCGTCTCCCGGCGGGCGGAACCTCGGGTCAACTGTGGGAGGAACTTCGGCGCCGGCGGCATGCCCCTGCGGGGGGACGCCGACGGCGCCGAAGGGAGAGGCCGTCTCGGCTTCAGGCTCGCTTCGCTCTTCCGCTCAGAACGACATCCTGTAGGTGAGCGGCCAGATGCTCGGACCCATGCCGCGGCCGATGGCCGCCTGCAAAGCTGAAGGCAAACGCCCGCTGACCGACACGTTTCGTCGTACGCAAAGGGACATGATTACGTGACCGCCGACACGAGTCGGTGATCGGCTTCGGCACGGCCGAGATCGTCGAGGATCCGGACGCCAAGCTGCGCGGCCTGCGCGCCCTCATGCGCACGTACTCGGGGCGCGAGGACTGGGAGTTCCCCGACGCCTCCGTGAGGGGGACCGCCGTGGTGTGCATCCGGCTTGACTCGCTCACTGGCAAGCGCTCGCCGGCAGGGGGCTGAGGTGGTCCGCCGCACGTTTCCCGCAGATTTAGCAACTCATTAGCAACTCTGGTATTCTTGGCGAGCCGCGGCAGAGGTAAAATCCCTGCAAATCGGCACAATGCCCTCGTAGCTCAGTGGATAGAGCACAGGTTTCCTAAACCTGGTGTCGGCTGTTCGATCCAGCCCGGGGGCACCAACTTTTGAGGCTAAATCGCCCCTCCGGGACCGCCCGCAGCGCCCGCACACTCGTTTCGTCCTACACTTTGTCCTATACTTGGATTGTCAGGCACCGCCAAGTAGGAGGCAGAGATGTCGATCGCCGAGGTCAAGGGCAAGCCCGGCTGGTACGACGTGAGGGTGTACGACCGCGTGCAGGTGCCGGGGGAGAGGCCGAAACCCATCGACCGCCGGGTCAAGGGCAAGACCGCCGCGGAGAAGGTGGAGCGCGACCTCAAGAACCAACGCGACGAGGGCTCGCTCATCGGCCGCAACGCCAGCCTCTCCACCTACTGCGAGTCCTACCTGCGGTCCCGCCGTGCCGAGGTCAGCCGGCAGACGCACCACGGCTACACCATCACCGTGCACCGCTACATCGACCGCCACGCCCTGGGCGCCCGGCGCATCGGCAGTGTCGACGTGACCACCGTCCGGGACTTTTACGCCGACCTTCTGGCCGGCGCGGGCCGCGACGTAGAGCGCGATGACGGCACCGTGGTCAAGGCCGCGCCCATCGCCACCCCGACGGTCGCCGGCGTCCACCGCGTCCTCTCGATGATCCTCAAGGCCGCCACCGTCGACGGCCTCCTGCGGATCAACCCCTGCACCGTGGCGAGGCCGCCCAAGGAAACCCGTGACGACGGCGACGAGGACGAGGCCGCCGAGCGCGGGCTCGACCCCGACGATGCCCGCCGGCTCATCGCCGCGCTGTCTGATTGCGAGGTCTTCTACGCCGCCACCGTCGCCATGGGCACGGGCCTGCGCCGTTCGGAGTTCCTCGCCCTGCGCTGGCGCGACGTCGACCTCAAGGCCAAGGAGCTGCGCGTCAACGGCAAGCTCGAGGAGGTCAACGGCATCGTGGAGCGCACCGCGGTGAAGACCAAGCGCAGCCGGCGCACCGTCCCCTTCAGCGCCGCCATTGCCGCGGCCTTGAAGACCCAGAAGGCCCGCATCGCCGAGTGCAAGCTCGCCACGACGAAGGACGGGCTCTGGATCGACGAAGACTGGCTCTTCCCCTCGCTCGCCATCTCCGTGAGCAAGACGGGCGAGCTGCTGCCCGCCGGCCGCTGCTGGACCCCGAGCGCCTTCGCCCAGGCTTGGCGCCGGGGGATGCTCACCGCCAACGGCCGCCTGTTGGGCGAGTTCGTCGCTGCTGGTGGGGAGCCCAAGGACTTCATGCCGATGGGCGCCGGCGTCCACGGCTTGCGCCACACCTACGCGACCATGCTGCTCCGCGCTGGCGTGCGCGACGAGGTGGTGTCGCGGCGGCTAGGTCACTCCTCGTCCATCGTCACGAGGAACATCTATTCGCACGCCACCGCCGAGGAAGCCCGCGAGGGCGTCGACGTGACCGACGCGCTTCTCTGCCATGAGTAGGTCGCCCGGAGAAACGGCGCCGAGCCCCGAGATCATCCTGATGGACCTGAACTACACGCTCATCGGCAACCAGCAGGAGAGCCGCTACGTGCGGCCGATCGAGCGTCGCGTCGAAGCCGAGACGTACCGCATGGACCTCGTGGACGCCCTCGCCGGCGGCGTCTACCGGGTGTCCATGCTCACCGCCCGGCTGGAGCGCCAGAAGACCGCGACACTGGGCGCCATCAGCCGGCGCATCCCCCATCTCGTGCTGGAGCGCGCCTACTTCAACACCCACGACGAGCAGCCGCCGGCCGCCAAGCGGCGCATGATGCGCGACCTCATCCTGCCCGACGGGATCGACCCGGCGACGTGCTTCGCCATCGAGTCGAACCCGAAGACCCGACAGATGTACGCGGGGCTGGGCGTCGCGTCGACGCCCTACTCCGCCCGGCTCGTCGCACGCCTCGAGGCGGTCAAGTAGGCGCCGCAGAACTTTCGGGACCCATTTGGGACTGTGCAGCCCGGCGGCGGAGCTTGGAGTCTCCCTCGTGCGGAGCAAGAGTCTCGACACGATTTTGACACGCAACTGCGGCCCCACCGTCCTGCGTAGGGTCAGCGAGCTCTCACAGGCTCGCCTTTGCCCACCGCCCGAGAAGTTATGGCGGCCAAATAGGGGTCTGGTAGCTCACAACGCCGCCCTCATGCGCTCCTGTCGCAGAGGTTGTGACACGGTCTTGACACAGAAGATCGTGGTACTCATTCGGTACCCTCCAGCCTGTCCGGCGCGCTGGCCCACCGCCGTCTTCACCCCGTCCTTGACCGCCCTTCCGAGGCTAAGTGGGCCGTTTGGGTGACGCACCGAGGACACTTGACGTGTACTGACTGACTACGTCGAGGAGGTCAAGGTGTCCAGACAAAGCAAACGGGGCCCGGCGCTTGCAGGCAGAGGGGCCCCGACACCCCACGCGAGCGGGTGCGCGTGCAGCGTAGCCGACCCGGGCCCGGCCGACAACGGGCCGAGCCCCTACCGGTTGCTAATGAACATGGGCGAGATCGCCGAGGCCAGCCACGTCTCGCTCTCCGTGGTTCGCCGCTGGGTGTCCGCCGGCTACCTCAAGCCGGTGGAGCTGCCGCTCTTGACCCGGCGCAAGCTCTTTCACCGCGACGATGTGCTGAGGTTCATCGCAGACCCCGAGGCCGGCCATGAGCGGCGCGAGGTCTAGTGAATCCGAAGGCGGCGTCCGCGTCTTCGGATTCCCCCAGGTCACTGAAGCGGAGAAGAAGCACCTGCGCGGCTGGGCGTCGCCGGTGCTCGCTGTCTCCACCAGTGAGCGTCACGTGCTGGTGGCCGCGCAGATCGAAGTCCTCGACGCGGTGCGTATACTGTGACCGCGCGCGTCGCCGGCAAGGCACCCGCCGCATTGCGTGACCTCAAGCAGTGGGTCATCTGGCGCAAGTTCCGCCGTTCAGGCAGGCCCACCAAGCTCCCGTACTGCGCCGCCGAGCCCCACCGCTGCGCATCGTCGACTGACCCCGCCACCTGGGCGACCTTCGACGAGGCGCTCGCCGCGTGGGATGGAGACCCCTCCGGCGGCGTCGGCTTTGTGTTCACGGGCACCCCGTTCGCGGGCATCGACCTCGACCACGTTCGCGACCCCGATACGGGCGTTGTGATCGCCGAGGCCCGGGCCGTCGTTGACACGTTCGCCACCTACAGCGAGGCGAGTCAGTCCGGGACTGGCATCCACATCTTGTTTGCCGGCGAGATGCCCGGCAAGGGGCGCAAGGGGACCGGCGGCCCGGGATGGCAGATCGAGGCGTACTCATCCGGCCGCTACTTCTGCGTGACCGGCGAGCGCCTGGGCGACATCACCGACGTTCGCGAGTGCCAGCCCGCGCTCGACGCCTTGCTCGCAAGCCCCTACTTCACCAAGCCCGGCAACGGCAAGCCCCGCGCGGAGGCTACCCTGGCGGGGCCGGCCAAGGCTCTGGAGCTCGACGATGCGGCGCTTATCGAGAAGATGCTGCGCAGCAACCACAGCTTCGGGTCGCTTTGGGCCGGCGACTGGAGCGCCTACGACAGCCAATCGGAGGCCGATGCTGCCTTGCTCACACACGCTGCTTGGATGACGGCCGGCGACCCCGAGCGCATGGATCGCCTCTTCCGTCAGTCTGGGCTCTACCGTCAGAAGTGGGAGCGCGCTGACTACCGCGAGCTCAGTCTGAGCTTCGCAATCGAGAAGAACAGCGGCGCTTGCTACAGCGGCACCGGCACCAGACCCGCACAGGTGCGCCAGCCGGGACAGCCGCGCCCGTCAGAGCCCACGATCGCGCCCGCCAAGGCAAAGCCCGCCGGATCCTTCCACTTGACCGAACTGGGCAACGCCGAGCGCCTGGCCGCCCGACATCACGGCAGTGTGTACGCCGTCCGCGGCATCGACGAACTACGCGGCTACGACCCCGCCAGAGGCATCTACAGCGCCGACCACGGCTTGCTGGTGCGCTACGCCAGCGACACGGTGCGCAGCATGTACGCCGAAGCGGGCGATGCTCTGACGGACGAAGCAAAAGACCTCCGCAAGCACGCGGCGCGCAGCGAGGCGAAGCGCACGCTGGACGCCATGCTGGACCTGTCGAAGTCGCTGGAATCGCTGGAGGCGGAACCCGAAGACTTCGACGCCAACCCGGAGATGCTGAACACCCTCAGTGGGGTGGTCGACCTCGCCAGCGGCGACATGCGCCCCCACGCCGCGAAGTACCGCATGACGAAGATCGCCGGGTGTGGATACGCCCCCGGCGCCGCGACCCCCAAGTGGGACGCCTTTCTGGCGCGCATCTTCGACGGCGACGCCGAGCTGATTGCCTTCCTGCAACGGCTCTTCGGCTACGCCCTCAGCGGCTACATCGGCGAGCAGATATTCGCCATCTTCCACGGCGCCGGCGCCAACGGAAAGAGCGTGCTGGTCGATACGTGGCACGCCGCCATGGGCGACTACGCCGGGACCGCTGCGATGAAGACGTTTCTGCCGCACTCGACTGAGGCCGTGCGTACCGACCTTGCCTCGTTCTGTGGTCGCCGTCTCGTCTCCACGTCGGAGTCCAAGCCGGCGCAAGTCATCGACGCCGCGACGATCAAGGTGATGACCTCGAAGCACGTCACCGCGAGGTTCCTCTACCAGCGGAGCGAGTTCACATACAGCCCGCAGTACCTCGTCATCCTTGACACCAACTACAAGCCGCTGGTGCAGTGCGATGACTACGCGATCAAGCGCCGGGTGCTACTCGTGCCCTTCAACGTGCTGATACCCGACGAAGAGCAGGACAAGAAGCTCACTGACACACTGATTGCCGAAGAGCTGCCCGGCATCCTCGCCTGGGGTGTGGCCGGCGCCGTCGACTACCTCAAGAACGGCCTGAGAATCCCCGAGGCGGTGCGCGCCGCCACTGACGAGTACCGCGACGAGATGGACGCCCTCCACGAGTTCTGGAGGCAGTGGCTCACATTCGGGGAGCCAGACGTGTATTCAACCGCCAAGGCCATCCGGGACGCCCTGGAGGTGTGGGCCGGCGAGAACGGCGTCGACCCGAAGGACCTGCCGAAGGGCTCGGAGTGGGGCCGGCAACTGCACGAACGCGGCGCCCGCAGGGACAAGAAAAAGATCAACGGCAAGAACACCGCCGTCTGGTTCGGCGTCAGAATCGTCGGCGAAGAGGCCCAAGAGGCGATGATATGACCCGTCTCGGCGCCAAAGGTAACCGACCTCTAGGCTCGGGTAACCGAGGTAACCGGCTATATAGAAAAGAACCTCATGCAGGGTTCCTTACGGAGAGTCTCTGGATGGTCGGTTACCTCGGTTACTCGGTTACCTCAGAAGATCATCACTGTGGATGCCGGATGCACGCTCGGCCTGTCTTGCGTGACGCGTACCGCCGCGAGACGGACGCCCTGCGCGGCTTCTTGTTCCGCGTGCTGGCGTTCGGCGAGCCGCAGAAGTGGACCACCGCCGAGGTGGAGATCAACCGCGTTCAGTCAGACGTGAACTACGGGTTCGTTTACATGGGACAGGATGGCTTCGACAGCTACCGCCCCGCGTCCTTCAGAGAGCTGCTTGGCGGCTTCACGGAGTATCAAGCGGAAGCCTGACTGGAGCGGCTGACGGCTGACTAACTGCGCAAGGCGCGGGAGGGCCGCGGTCCTTTGCAGCCGGCGCACACATGAAGCGGCCCCGTCCTGCCACGTCTGACAGGAGCGGGGCCGCGTCGCCAGCGGGCCAAGCCAACTATGCATCGAGGGCTGCCCTTCCAGCGCCTCGTCAGTCTGATCGCCGAGCGCAGGGCCGGCAAGGGTGACGATGGGGTGGAATGGGTGACAATGCGGAAGAGCCCGCCAACGCTCCAGCGGGCTCCCGGCGGCTCGGGCTGACTGCTGCGGGTGACAGCAAGTGCTGCCGCTCATCCGGGGCCTCGCGACGTTGATGAGCCGTCGCGGGGCCTTCGTCATTTCTCCTGTCTGTGGACGTACTTGCAGACAGGGTGCCGCGACGAGAGATAAGCTGAGAGGACGGCGCCAGCAGTTTCTCGGGGGGCAGACGTGGACTACACAGAGAGGACCGCGCTTCTCGGCGGTGTTGTGGGCAACTTCCAGGCGCTTGAGTTCTTGCTGAGGCTGTTCTTAGGTGGCGAGAACGAGATGTTCCGGCTTCCTCTGAAGCGGGCGAAGGAAGGCGACACGTTGCCAGAGTGCCAGTTCACCGACTGGTCTTCGCTTGGTCAATTGATTGGCAAAGCCAACGTGCGATTCCTGCGACTTGGCTTGCCGCAACGGTTGGACACCTCGCTCAGCAACGTCCGTGACGCCCTTGCCCACGGACGTGTCTTCTCACCTGAGAACGAGCCTGATGCTCTGCTGTTCAAGTTCAGCCATCCGAAGCGGGGCAGGGTGACAGTCGAGGCTAGGTACACACTAGATGACAAGACCCTCACGGACTTTCGAGGCAGGACGTCCGACGCCATTGAGATGGTTGCCGCTGGCGCGGGCGGACGCCCATGGCAGCCCGACTTGTCTGAGCGTTGAGCCTCCAGAAGCCACACGGGAGGCTGGGTCGGGTCGCCTCCGTGTAAAGGTCCTCTTGTCCGGAGGGAACGAAGGCCCCCGGGGCTCCAGACCGCCCCGGGGCCTTCTACGCCCCTCAACGTGCGTCAGAGCGCCAGCTGGTCCTGTGTTTCGCCCGGTTTCGCTCCCAGCCTCGAAGGGCTTGCCCATTGCCGCGAACGGGAGCTGTGCTAGAGTCCACACCGAGGTGACTCGTCGTCCGCAGCGTGGGGGAGGTACGTGGTGCGTGTCGACCTGGCGGTTCTTGCCGACTACGCGACTGTGACCGCCGATCAGAAGCTCGTGATCGTCGGCGTCTTCGACGTCATTCACGCCAAGAAGGTTCCGGTCCGCTATCCTTCAGTGTACGTAGCCCTCCGCATCTGCTCGGGCGCCATCGACAACGGTGAGCACGCTGTCATTGTTCGGCCTGTTGACCCTGACGGGAAGGCGCTCGGACCTGAGTTGAAGGCCGATTTCACCGTACAGGTGCCCTTGGACACTGACGGAGAGGGCGCGCTTCAGCTCGTGATGGGCCTTGGCAACGTGGAATTCAAGGTCTTCGGTCCGTATGCCGTTGATATTCTCATCGACGGTCGCTTTGAGGACACGGTAGCTCTGAGGCTGCAGGAGTCGTGACCGTCCATCACCCCCATCGATGACGGTCGAGGATGGCCGCGGGGAGGTTCATCCCCGCAGCGCCCACAAGCTGCTCGACAAGATGCGGCGCAGCCGCTACGGCTGGGGAGAAGGGCAACTGCGCAAGCTCTACGAGGGCTTCGGTTTCGCAGAACGGGACGTGGGAAATCACGTGTGTTACCATCATCCATCCCATCCCGATCTGCGCGGCCAGGTGCCTCGTCATCGCTCGCTCAGGGAATACGTGGTGGCTGATGCCATCGAGGCCATAGAGGAACTGCTTCGGCGGGAGGGGGAGGAGACTGACGATGAAGGACCTTGACTACTACCGACAGCAGCCTTATGAGCGCATCCTCGAGGTTCGCTTTGAGGGTAGTGATCGGTATCTGCTCTATCGCCTCAGGGAAATCCCGACCATTGCGGGCGACGGAGTGACGAAGGATGAGGCGCTCTCAAACCTGAGAGAGGCGTTCGATGACTACGTCACGTGGGCGCTTGAGGAAGGTCTAAGAGTCCCTGAGCCGGCGCGCGGTCTCATGCGTACTCCCAGCCAGACCGAGAGCACCACGGTGACGTCACAGGTGCTTCCTGGCGCCTCGGTGGCCGATCTCACGTCAGAGGTCTTCACGGCGGGTCCGGAGACTCGGCTCGAGTTAGCTGAGGTCGCGTAAGCCCTTGCGAGCCTAGGCGCGCGACGCCGGCCCCTGCTTCTTCCGGATGCGCGCGATTCTACCGTCGAATCCCGCCTTGGTGCCGTCTTCCAGACCGTAGTACTTGGCCAGCTCGCAGACCCAGATCGCCCGGTCGAAGTCCCCTTGCTCCGTGAGGAGGGTCGCGTAGTGCTGAAATGTCGGCACTCTCGGCAGGGTCCCGTCCATGTCAGCTTCGAGGGCCGGCGCAATCGTCTTGAACTCCGCAAGGTGAAGCTCCGAGAAGTGGGAACATTTGCTCGCCATGTCCGACTCGGAGCGCCGCCTGTAGGTCTCCTTCACGATGCCCGACAACAGAAGATGGCGATCAACGAGGTTGGTCTGCAGGCCGATGGCCCTCAGCATCCGCTCCAAGTCGCCTGACACCCAAGCATCGCGCACCTCGTCGGTCGGCACGAACTTGCCGAAACGAAGCATGTAAGACTCGCCCATCCCGACCTCCAGAGTCGTCACCATCTGACAACCGTCCTCAACGCGCGAGTCTATGCTCTATGCGAGCGCAGCAAGCGTATTGCCGGTCGACCCGGACGCAGGCCAAAGTGGCGCCACGATGTGGGCTGACTGAACGGGGCCAGCAAGTGTCGGAGCTTCTCCGTGGGCCTCGCAGTGTGATGAGCCGTCGCGGGGCCTTCGTCATGGCGGGATGGGGGTCGGATCATAGACGCGCTGCAGTGCGCACCCTGACTCCTCCCGTCCTCGCGCGCCCCCGAAAATGGGAAATCAGGGAACGAAACGGCGCACGCTGGAACGGAACAGCGGTCACGCCGTCCCAGACTGCTGGCTCTCGCAGTCTGCCCATGACACCCGCTCAGCCTCGTGGTACGGTCATGTGCGGAAACCGGCAGCCTGTGCCGACATCTCTCACAGACTGTCTACTTCTTGTTAGCTTGCCTCAAAGAGGGAGGGTGCCATGAGCGAGTTTGAGCATGTGCCACCTCGCATAGAGCCGTATCTTCAGACAACCGCTCCGAATGAGCAGGTCGTTCTTGTTCCCGGCCCCTTTGAGCTGGTGGGCACTACCTCGGGCACTCTCGACGCCGACCTTGTTTTCGAGTGGGTGCCCTCGACACAAGTTGCATTCGATGGGACCTGTTCGGCTACGCCTTTCGATATCGACGACGACTGGGTGCTCGAATCACAAGACCCGCCCTTCAAGGTGCCCGTCCTGATCTCAAGTGCCACCCTGACGACGACCCCGGTGCCTGTCCGGGGCATCGCCAACAAGCCTGTAACTTACGGATGCGACTCCTTTGAGAAACTGCGTTTCTGTCTTGTGAACTTCCCGGACTACCTCGGAGAGCCGGTCCGGTATCAGACAGCGGATGGCGAGGGTGTCATGAGAGGGCGCCTGACGGTCAGCTGTGATCTTGGCGAGTGCCGTATTGATGAGATCCGCGAGGCCAAGGACGTGCTCAAGCTAGCCAGGAGAGAAGGTGGCTTCGTTATCTCGCATGTCGGGGAGTGGCTACCGTCTTCGGGCACGCTCACGTCTTCTGCTGCGGAAGCGGTCCTCGAGATGCTTCGTGTGTGGCTGTGCCTAGTTTCTGCCTCCTGGTCCGTCCCTGTCTTTCCGCAGGGTGTCGTCGATGGCAGCGCCGTGTGGTGGAAGCACGCTTCGTGGAGGTTGGGTGATGGTAGCTGTGTAGCAACGTGGATGCCCCAGAGGACACCCCTCAATCTCACAGACGCCTTCGACGGTTTCGCTAGACGGTGGAACGATTCTGCCTGGCAACGCCCTCTTAGATCAGCCGTATCTTGGCTTGTGGAGGCCAATGCCCCTGGCAGGGCGATCGAGAGCAGGGTCATTCTGCCTCAGGTGGCCTTGGAACTGCTGGCTTGGGTCTTCGTGGTCGAGACCGAACAACTCCAGAGTCGTTCGGACTTCAAGCGCATATCGGCCGCTGGGAAGATACGGAGCCTACTTCAGAGTCTTGACATACCTACCGCCATTCCTGGCTATATGACCCATCTCCCTCAGCTGACCGATAGCGACGCCTTCGATGGACCTGGAGTCGTTACTCGTGTGCGAAACGCTCTCGTTCATGCTGGAGAAGACAATCGGAAGACGATTGCCTCGATGGACTCGAAGATGTGGTACGAGTGCTCTCAGCTCGCTCTCCAGTACGTCGAACTCAGCCTCTTGGCTATATGCGGGCACAGTGGCCACTATGCCCGTCGTGGCGGTAAGTGGTGGAAGGGTGATGACGAGGTGCAAGTGCCATGGGTGCCCAACAAGGCGTTCGAGCAGACGTCCAGGAGACGTGAAGTGCCGTCCGTCCGCGACGGGCGCAGCTCAACGCCCGGACGTTGATCATGGGGTCCGGTCAGAGAAGCCCGACCGGACCAGTGCCGCAACCCGGGTCCTGACCCTTCGCCTTGCCGGGCGGCTTCGTCATGGCGGGGCAGGGTCGAATCATGAACGCGCTGTGGCGTGGACTGCCTGCCTCTTTCCGCGTAGGTCTCTGCTGGAAGTCCCGCCTCGACCTTGAGCTCGCCCTGGTGACCTACATCGGCTGGTTCAACGCCCGCAGCCGGCACCGCTCGCTCAAACACACGCACGGCGGGCGCACGAGACGACAAGCGCCGCTGCAGGTGCTCGAGCAGTACAATCAGCAGGCTTCAGGAAGCTTGGTTCCCAAGTAACCGAGCCGCCGCGGAACCCGGGGCGTGCCAGAAGACGGAGGGGCTGCTTGAGCGAACTCGTCACAGACTGTCCGCGCTGCGGAGCACGGAGCATCACGTTCGACGTGCTTAGCGAAATAGTCGTGGAACGGCAGTACAACTGGCAGAACTGGTACGAGGCGTTCACGGTATGCAGGCATTGCCACAAGTCGACCGTCTTCGTCCTCAGTGAGAGGCATGACGGCGACTACAACGCCCTTCATCGCGTCGGGCTGCTCGGAGTTGATGGATCGATCAACTCCTTCGTGAGCGTGGAGCGTCACATCAGCCTCCGAGACGTCGCCAATGTGTCCGCCCCGGAGTACGTGCCGGAGGACATCGAGGCAGCGTTTGACGAGGGGGCGGTGTGCCTCACGGTTGGCTGTCCGAACGCTGCGAGCACCATGTTTCGCCTTTGCGTTGACCTCGCAACCCAGCCACTCCTGCCGGAGGAGAGCGTTGATGGGCTCAACGCCACCGTCCGCCGCTCGCTTGGCCTTCGGCTCAAGTGGTTGTTCGACAACGGTCACCTTCCTGAGGCGCTGCGTGATCTGTCGACCGCCGTGAAGGAGGACGGCAATGACGGGGCACACAGGGGCTCGTTGTCGACCGAGGACGCAGAAGACCTACTTGACTTCACCGAGGCGTTGCTCGAGCGGATGTTCACCGAGCCTGAGCGCCTCCGTTTGGCCAAGCAGCGCCGGGACGAGCGCAGGGCAAGCGACTAGCGTGAATCGGGACGTGGTGTGAGGTTGAGGTGTCGGACCTGACCGGTATCGAGAAGCGGAAACTTGAGCATGCCCTCGGCATGGGCAATGGCTACCTCCTCAACTTCGGAAATCGCACCTTCGGCGAATTCTTCCTCGACTTCTTCGGCATCGATATCTGGGACGCCAAGTACAACTACTCCACGGGCTCGAAGGCGAATCGCATGAGGGCGTTCTGGAGTCTTGAGACCAACTACCTTGTCGGGCGCGTGCTTGGAACGATCTTCGATGACTGGCAGGAGTTTCGCGAATCCGACTCTCCTGACGAGCCGCCCGAGGAGTGCCTGCAGATTGCTCAGCGACTGATCGAGAGTGCTCCTGCCCCCGACCTTGCCGCGTTCGTTCCGGTGGGGGATGACCAGTCGTTCGATCGCCTTGCGCGCTCAGTCCGCGAGTCCATAGAACGCAACGAGCCCGAAGCTGGATTGGACCGGCTGCACACGTTCACCGTCAAGTACTTTCGGGCGCTGTGCGAGAAGCGCGGGATCGACACGCCGCGCGACAAGCCGCTTCATAGCCTCGTAGGCGAGTACGTCAAGGCACTCCGGTCCGCAGGCGAGGTCGAGTCGGAGATGACCGCGCGTATTCTCAAGTCCAGCATCTCGGTCATGGAATCCTTCAATCTGGTGAGAAACGAGCACAGTCTCGCCCACGACAACGCGATGCTGAGCCCCGACGAAGCACACCTCATTTTCAGCCACGTATCCAGCGTGTTCCGGTTCGTTCAGGCTGTCGAGGCCAAGCGGGATGCATCGACGTCTGACCCTGAGCTCGATGACATCCCGTTCTAGCCGCTATCCTCTCGCCTTTCGGGGCGGCCTTGTCCCGGCGCGAATGTCATCTTGCAGGCTGACTGGGACGCCGGGTAGCGTGCTGCCCACTGCGCGGGCTGACTGCAACGGGCGCCAGCCAGTGCCGCAGCTCATCCGGGGGCCTCGCGACGCATGATGAGCCGTCGCGGGGCCTTCGTCGTGTCCGATGGGGGTGGGGGGCAAATCATGCGGCGTGCGCGGTGCGCACCCTGACTGCTCCTCCGCTCGCGTTCTCCCGAAAGTGGCGTTTTCACGTTACGTTTCGCGAACTCGACCGTGACGAAACGGGTGACGCCGGCCTCAAGATGCTAGCATGGACACGCTCTGTGAAGGACTCCACTGCAGCAACCGTGTGACGGAGACCGCGACCGGCCGACATCGCCGCTTCTGCTCGCCGGCGTGTCGGCAGGCCGCGTACCGTCGCCGGCGCGACGAGATCGTATGGGAGCCGCTCGATGACGCCGGCGTGGAGCCAGCTGCTTTCACCGTGCAGCCGCTGCCTACGCGTCCTGACGGTGCCGTCGCCGGCGCCATCCTCGAGGCCCGCACGATCGCCGGCACGTTCACACACCTTGGCCGCCACGCACGTCCTCAACTCGCATGGCGCTGTGCCAAGGCGGGCGAGGCGATTCATACCGCGCTCGACGACTACTTCGAAGGGGCTGATCGATGAACGACATGCCACCGCGCTGTCGTATCGGGTGACGAGCTGCCTGGCGAATCCCGCAACGAAGACCGCTCCGGCGTTGGAGGTCCGATGGGTGGTGCCCATGTTCGGGTTCGGAGACCGAACGTCACATCATTGGCAGTCACCGTCTACCTCCTTCGCTCGCCATTGCCTCGACAAGCGGCAGTCTCGGAATCCCGGCACAGCCTCAGGACAGGCCGCACAATGATGCACCCCTGAACTCCAGGTAGCCTCTCAAGTACTTGCTCAGCAGGGCCGCGACGTCGGACGCGGGCAGATCCGCATCGTCAGTCACGTCCCCATGATAGAAGCCATCTCGAGCCGCCTTCGCCTTGCAGAACCGGTCATAGTCTTCCGCCCCTTCTTCGCGCTCGGCGTCCGGGAAGACCAGGGCAGCGACGCCTGCGAAGCGGGCGGAGAGAGAGTTCGCCTCTCCGCCTCTTCCGGCTCCGTCTTGGCCAAGACAGTGTCTCTGCACCGCCCCATGCGTACTGCCGCTCAGGAGTGCCTCAAAAGCGCATCTGTTGGCCTTGAAGGCCTTGTGCACAAACACCTCAAGCGCGGCCCAGCCGTATAGGAACTGCCTCAGGAGGTCGCTCTCTGCATCACCCTGCAGTGCGGTGAGGTGTCGCACGGTCTCCAGATCCCCAGACTGCAGGATCCTCCTGTACCGCATGTCCACCCGGTTCGGCGCGTCGCTACTTAGGGGCGTCATGACGCTCGCCCTCGCGCTGATCCTCTGCGAGAAGCTGTAGACCGTGACCCCGTCGTCTGTGGTGAGATAGACCTCGCTCGTCAGCTTCCGAAACCGCGTCGACGACCGGCTCTCAAGGGCCAACGCAGTCTTCATCGCCTCCGTCTCGGCCTCGTGCCGCCGGGCGATTGCCTCCTTGTCGAGGGCCTCGAACAAGATGATGCGTCCATGACGCACCGGGCTGCATTCGCGGTCTATCTCAACGTCCACCTCGCCGCCGGCTACCTGCACCAGCAGTGTCTCACGTCGCTTCCTGCGCTTCTCTATGATCTCTGGAATGCGGGACTCGGCATAGGCGTGGAGGTCGCCGACGTTCTCGCCTATGAACCCACGGGCAATCGCATCACGAAACGCAACACTCCGATCGACTGGCTCCAAGAGGCTGTTGGGGTCGCGCGTGAGTACGAATCGGCTGTCCGCTGATGCCTGAAGTTCGATTGTGTCCACATCTTCGGGGAGACCCACCCCGTCGATCACGGACCATGAAGCTACATACGTGTAGTGCATGGCACCTTCTTCCCGCGAGACGAGCCCATGGAGTGCGGCATCACGCCTCTTGACTGCCAGTTGGCAACCCTTCGAGAACGGCCTCGGATTCCAGTCGCCTCATGACTGGCCGTCCTGGGGCCGCTGTCGCGCGCTCTGCACTACTCGTACTCTCGACACGACTCTGCCCCGAGCTGACGGGACGGTATCCGGGCCCGTGTGGCTCAGTGCTTTCACTTCTCAGCCAATGGTGCCGGCATGGCGTCCTGTATTGCCGTTCGAATCTGGGCGAGTCCGTCGGCAACCGAGGCGGCCACTTGCCACCATGCGACCTCGTAGCTCCCGGTCGGCGGGTAGGACACGCCGAGCGTGCGCAGTGCTGCAACTAGTTCCTTCTGGTCGTTGTGAGAGAACCGGTTTCGCGCCTCGTTCAGGGCCTCGAGCATGACTATGCTGCTATGCCCAGCCCCGGCAAACCTGTCGTCGAGAACGAGAGATAGCGCGGTGATTCCATTGACAGTGTGACCGTCAGTGCTCTTCCGCCTCTCCGCCGGGAGTTGGCCGTGCGGCTTCATGGCCAGGAGCATCTGGCAAAGAGCCACGACGTGGGCCCTGAAGTCAGGAAGTCCGGTGCATGGGTTTCGAAGGGAGTTGACGGCGCTCTCGTCGCTCTTGGGCCAGAACTCCTTGGTCTTGCCGCGCGTAAGCTCGAATCGATCCGCATACACGAGACGGAGATAGCCGATTTCGTCGACCACACGACGTGGAGAGTCTGGGTTCGGTTGAGGTGCCGGGCGGCCGGTGGCAACTGTGCGCCGCCAGCACTCTCTGCCGCCGGGTCGGCACGAGGCCCCAGCGCCGACGTCACCGGCGGCTTCGCATCGCACGTTGACCACTTGGCGATAGCTCTCCTCACCGACGCCCTTTCCTGCGACGACCTCCGGGAATACGAGTGATCCGCAGATGAGCCGACTGTCCGGGACCTGGCACCTTTCGCATCCGATGGGTGTGGTGACACGTGCCGAACTCGCGGTCGCGGCCAGGCAGACGTGCCCCCGCGGTTCGGCTTCGCGGAGCCATAAGCACTGCTTTGGACTCCGGAGGAGGGCCCCCAGCGCAGGAACATCGGGAACGTCGTACGCGAGCGTCGTCAGGAAGCCGGACACTGTCCAGCTCTCAGGAGGGAACCCCGCAGAAAGCCGCGCTTCGATCTCCTCAAGAACAGCCCTTCGCAGGAGTTCCACCACGCTCACGTCGTCGTCGTGGAGGCTCCCGTAGGCCGCCACAGTCCCTGATGCGAATCCGTGAACGACGAAGTGCTGGTCATCCACGCCGACGCCGTAGACGACCTTGCGAGTCGTGTCGTCTCCTGGCAGATCCTCACCCGTGTAGGTGATCGCGTACTCAGTCACACCTTGGTCTTCCATGGCGCACTCCCTTCACCGCGCATCTGGCGGGATACCCGAGACTTGGCGAAGTGGTTGCCAGTTGGCAACTGCTCGACACCCTGTCGTGGCCGGCCTCTGCCCCGTCAGCGCAGCAGGTCGTCCAGTTCGTCACTTGACGGAGCCGGTGAGGCAGGGGTCCCGACGCTCACCTGCCGCAGCTTGGCGGCCAACTCGGTTGACAGCTTCGCCAAGCCCTCCGAGTTCGCGAGGTACTTGAGCACGCGATGGTGTCGCATATCGAAAGGCACATCCTCGAGTGCCTGCGACACGGGGACTACGTGTTTCCCCAGCGTGTGAGCGATGCCTGTCTCGTACATGACATTCGGATTCCTACCGGTGAAATCGACGACCACAATCTGTGCGCGGAAGATGAGGCTGAAGATGTCCTGGATGACGGTGGCGTCCTCCCAGATGTCGTCAGCTCTGAGGCATCTGAGATCACACTTGGCCGTCGCTTGCTTGATGGCCGCGTACACGCCGTCGAACTCGGCGGCAAATGGCATCATCACGGCCACCAAGTCCGACTCGACCCGGGCGTCCGGGACTTCGAACACGTAGGGCGCGAATGTGATCCGACGACCCGAGGGCTTCGCGGAGATGTATGTGGAGTCTCCCGGGAAGTGTTCGGCCAGGTACGCTTCGATGATGGGGAGCGCATCCAAGTTCTTCTCGACGATTCGCCGTAGGACAGCAAGGACGTTGCCCGCATAGTCCTCGTCTCCCCAAGCAAGGCTCCGAAGAAGTCGTGCGTGCCCGTCGATCACGTTCGACGTGCCCGTCAGGAGCCCCAACTCCTCCCAGTTTCCGGAATCAAAGCCGTCCACGATTCGGGCGCGGACCTCAATCAGGCGCTTCCCCGTAGCGATATCCACCCGGTATCCCCCTGTGCGTCCAACGGCGATTCTGCACTCTGCACGGCTCGATAGGCTGACTACCGGACCAGGTCTCGGCGGCTACGGCTACCCTAGCCCGCTCTCCCTGCGGCGTCCATGACGGCCGCGATCAGAACAATCTGATCCCCAGTCATGCGCTCGCATGATCGGCGACGAAAGCAGCGGGGGCGCCCTTCTTGGAGCGGCCCCGGTGGGCTCACTGAAGATGGCACCCCATGGGCTTCTGTTGGGGTCGCTGGCACGGTTGGGGCAGACCTTGAAGGGCGGGCTGGCGTCGCAGAGAACACCAACGCGAGCGGCGTCACGCGTCGCTGCTTGAAGTACGACCCACTCCGACAGCAGATGGAGTACCCATCAACAACGTCGTCTACGAACGCGAGAAGCTCTACGAAGAAGTCTGGGCAGAGCCCGTTCTCAAGGTGGCGGGGAGGTATGGCGTCTCCGGCGTGGCGCTGGCCAAGACTTGCCGGAAGCTCGGTGTCCCGCTGCCGCCGCGCGGCTACTGGGCGAAGGTCAAGGCTGGCAAGGCGTCCAAGCGCCCTGCGCTCCCAGTGCGCGGGGCGGGCGAACCCGAGAACCTCGTCTCACGCTATCGGACCCGACCGACGCAGCCGCCGCGTCCGCCCGAGCTCGACGCGGTCGCTCCGGTGCCCGTGATCGGCAGAATCGTGGTCGCCGATGTGCTCAGCGATCCGCACCCCCTCGTGGAGCGCACCAGGAGGCATCTTGCTCAGGCGAAGCCGGCCTACACCGGCCTGCTGCCCTGGACGAACAAGCCTTGCCTCGACATCACCGTCTCGCCCGACTCGCTCGATCGCGCGTTGCGCATCGCTGACGCACTGCTCAATAGCATGGAAGCCGCCGGCCTCCGCGTGGAGGAGCGGATTCTGAAACCGAAAGGCAAGCGGCCGCCCCGCAGGTCCATCTGGGAGACTCAGCAGCCGTGCGAGCCGGAGGAGCGCGTAACGCGAGTACTCTGCGATGACGAGTGGCTAGAGTTGGCGATCTCCGAGCGGGTGGAGCGGCACGAGCGGCCCAAGCCTGATCCGCCGCCGCGCAGGATCGCCTGGGACGGCACCTTCTACGACGAGCACGTTCCGACGACATACACCTGTGAGCCCACTGGCATGCTCTCTCTCGCCATCACCAACGTTGGGCGACTCGGCGTGCAGACGACCTGGAACGATGGGAAGCGGCAGCGCCTCGAGTCGCGTCTCACGGAGTTCGTCAGTCGTCTCAGCGCCGTCGCCCTTGCCGTCAAGCTGCGGCGGGTAGAGGAGGAGCGCCAGCGTGTCGCGGCCCTTGAGGAGGCGGAACGCAGGCGCATCGCCGAGATCGAGGATGAGCGCCGCCGCTGGGCGCGGCAGCAGCATCGATGGGCTGAGCAGGAGCGGGAGAAGTAGCTGCTCGGGGAACTTGACCGCTGGCGCCTCGCCTGCGACATCCGCGAGTACGTCGCCGACAAGGTCCGACTCGTGAATGAACACCGTGACGTCGCGGAGATGAGTCTGGCTATGCGATGGGAGCTTGGCTGGGCCATGCGGTACGCCAAGTCCGTCGATCCTTGCACGCCCCTCAGGGAGGAACTGCTGAGCTTTGCAGCGGATACGACGACACATTATGTCCCCCAACCCGCGGCTCACCCAGAGGACTCAGAAGGGCAAGGCGATCACCATGACTGAGAGTGGTCGGCATGGAGCAGTCGCAGCACCTCAGTCTCGGGCCAACCCTCATGTCCCACGTCTTTCTGACTGGTCGACGTCGGCGGAGTTTGGAACCAGTCGTCCCACTCGTGGCGTCAACCTCGACACGGGAGAGATCGAATGATGGACGTGGAACCTTTTACCGTCGACCGGAACGAGTCAGTACCGGTGAGCGAGCGGATTCTTGTATCAGAGGCCGTCGCCGCCAAGCTCTGCTCCGTGAGCCTGTCGACCTTCGGCAAGTGGGTGCGAGACGGCGTGATCCATCCTGTCGCCCTTCCCGGCGGCCTGCGGCCCTAGCTGTATCGGCGCGCCGACCTCGAGACGTGGGCGGCCGACCTCGAAGCAGTCGCGGCCGACCGCGAGATTGGGTCGACTCGTGACACCTGAACAGACTGACGGATGCAGCGCGGTAGGACGGCCAGAAGCGGTCACGTGTCGGTGGGGGACCGAATGGAGCGCGTGACACTGAGCTTCGCGGCCCGCTGAAAGCGGAAGCGCGCATACTACCGATCGACCCGGGGAGAGCTCTGCCCGGTCGTGCACGTGGAGAAGAAGCGGCCGAACTGGCGCCTCGTCCTCGATGACGGTCGCGACTTCCTCGTCGATCCGAGGACCATGCTGCTCGCTGACTGACATCCCGGGACTTCGCGGCGGAGGGCAAACTGGGCTGGCCGCGTGTGGCCGGTCCTTGCGTGCCGCGCAAGCCACCCTCGTGGCGGGAGGCGGCGCGCGACTAAGGCCAACACAGCACGTCCAGCTCGTCCGACCAATCGTGTAGCATCATTCTGGGTGGACGAAGGGTCCGCTGCTGCTAGACGTATCCGCCGGAGGGGGAGGCGTGAAATGACGGTCTGGCTTGTGCGTGCCGGTCGGCATGGTGTCCAGGAGTCGTTGGCTCTAGAGAAGGGGCTCAGCGTAGTCGGCTGGGACGAGCTTCCAGACCTCGCAGGAGTCACGTCGCGCGAGGCGCAGGAGGAGTTGGTCCGGGCGACGTACCCGGACGCCGGCAAAGGCCGGGTGAAGAACTGGACCACCCAGCTCTGGGCTTTCCGCGACCGCATTCAGCCCGGCGACCTCGTTGTTCTGCCCCTCCACGCGCAGTCGGCCGTGGCTATCGGCGAGATCACTGGCCCTTACGTCTACCGGCCCGACCTGCCCAGCGATGCGCGGCACACGCGCACGACGAACTGGCTGCGAACAGACATCGCCCGGTCCAAGTTCGACCAGGACCTGCTCTACTCGCTGGGCGCCTTCTTGACCGTCTGCCAGGTCAAGCGCAACAACGCCGAGGAGCGCATCAAGGCCATCCTCGGCGGACAGCCTGCGCCTGTGCTGGCGGTCGACGAGAGCGATGAGGAAAAGCCTCTTCTCGACTTGGAGCAAGCCGCCAAGGACGATCTCGTTGCGTTCATCACCCAGAAGTTCAAGGGCCATGAGCTGACTCGCCTGATCGACGAGATACTCATCGCCCAGGGGTACCAGACCGTCGCCTCACCTGCCGGCCCTGACGGCGGCGTCGACATCCTCGCTGGCGCCGGGAAGCTGGGGTTTGACGAGCCGCGGCTCTGCGTGCAGGTGAAGTCGAGCGACAGCCCCGTGGATGCCACGGTGTTGCGCAGCCTTCAGGGGACGATGCGGAACTTCAACGCTACTCAGGGGTTGTTGGTGGCGTGGGGCGGGTTCACGAGTGCGCTGATCAGGGAGGCGCGGCGCCTTCATTTCGAGGTCCGCTTGTGGGACCAGGGTGATGTGGTGGCCAACGTCCTCCGGCACTACGAGGATCTGTCACCCGAGATGCAGGCTGACCTGCCGCTCAAGCGCATCTGGATGCGGGTGCCGGAGCCCGAAGGAGAGGAGCACTAGTGGGCACGTGCGCGCGAGTCCATGAGACGAGAGACTACGCATGACCCGTCTGACTGAGCAAGAACAACGCGAGGTCATCCGATTCATTGAGGCCGACAAGCCGCTCCCGGACAAGTATCGCTTTCTTCTGTTTGGGGAGAAGCGCGAGGTCGAGTTGGTTTGGAACGGGAAGTCCGGCGACGTCTGCAACATCGTTCTGCCGTTTCAAGTGATCGAGCAGGTTGACGAGCCTCGTGCCGAGAAAGACGTCCGCTTGCAGATGGACATGTTCGACGTGGATGACCGGGGACGTCAGCTCAAGGGCTGGACGAACAAGCTCATCTGGGGCGACAACAAGCTCATCCTCTCGTCACTGAAGAACGGTCCCCTTCGTGAGGAGATTGAGGCACAAGGCGGGCTCAAGCTCATCTACATCGACCCACCCTTTGACGTGGGCGCGGACTTCTCCATGGACATCGAAATCGGTGACGACACGTTCACCAAGAAGCCCAGCATTCTGGAAGAAATCGCTTACCGAGATACGTGGGGCAAGGGCACGGATTCGTTCATCGCCATGATTTGCGAGCGGCTCGTCATAATGCGCGACTTGCTCGCACAGGATGGCAGCATCTACGTGCACTGCGACTGGCGCGTCAGTGGGTACGTTCGGTTGGTGCTTGATGAAGTGTTTGGTCACTTCATAGCTGAAGTCAGCTGGAAGAAGCTACGCTCCCCGAAATCTCAGAGTGGTCATTTCTCGAACATCAAAGACAGCATCTTTATCTACTCCGTGTCCGACCAGACAGTGTTCAATCCGCAGTTCGTCGCGAAGGACGAAGGACTGCTGAAGACGCACTATCGACACGCCGATGAAGAAACCGGTCGGCGCTACAACCTTGCCGACTTCACTCAGAGTGGTCAGGGGCCACCGAGGCGTTTCGGTGGCGTGGTTCTGGAGCCACCGCCGGGCAAGCACTGGATATGGTCACAGGAGAGAATCGACGAGGGGATGAAGAAGGGTCAGATTGTCTACTCGAAGTCAGGAATGCCCTACGTCAAGCGATACTTCGACGACGGCGAAGGGACCCGAGTCGGTGACATCTGGGACGATGTTAATCCAGTCAACCAAGTTGCGAAAGAGAGACTCGACTATCCCACCCAGAAACCTGAAGCCCTCGTTGAGCGCATCCTTAGGGCGTCATCCAATGAAGGCGACCTTGTAGCTGACTTCTTCTGCGGTTCCGGCACTCTGGCAGCAACTGCGGAGAAGCTGGGACGCAAGTGGGTATCGTGCGACTTGGGCAAGTTCGCCATCCATACGACCCGCAAGCGCATGATTGGAGTCCAGCGTCAGCTGAAGGCCGAGGGGAAGGACTACCGCGCCTTCGAGATTCTCAACCTCGGCAGATATGAGCGCCAGCACTATGTAGGTGTGAACCCCAATCTGCGGGAGGAAGAGCAGCGCCAGCAGATTGCCGCAAAGGAAGAGGCGTTCCTTGCGCTCATTCTGCGTGCGTACGGGGCTGAGAAGACCGAGGGCTTCGCCACCTTCCACGGCAAGAAGGCGGGACGCCTCGTGTCGGTGGGACCTGTGAACCTTCCTGTGACAAGGCTTTTCGTTGAGGAAGTCATCCTCGAATGCCGCCAGAAGCACATCACCCGCGTGGATATTCTCGGCTTCGAGTTCGAAATGGGCCTGTTCCCCAACGTCCTCGACGAAGCACGAGCCAAGGGGATCGACATCGCCCCCAAGTACATCCCTGCAGAGGTCTTCGACAAGAGAGCAGTCGAGAAGCATCAAGTGGTCTTCCACGATGTGGCCTTCATTGAGGTCAAACCGCACGTCAAGGACAACAGCGTCGCCGTGGAGCTGACCGACTTCTCGGTGTTCTACTCACAAGACTCCATCGCCAATGCCGAGGCGACCCTGAAGGACAGGGGCAGCAAGGTCGTGGTCGAGTGTGGTCAGATCGTGAAGGTGAGCAAGGACAAGGACGGCATCGTCAGTCGCGAGACCCTCACCCAGCAGTGGACCGACTGGGTCGACTACTGGGCGGTGGACTTCGACTTTGAGAGCAAGCGCGAAATCATCCGCGTGAAGCTGGAGCCGGAGAAGCAGGTAGACCTTCCGGGGCTGGAACAGCTCGAACAGATAGAGATGCCGGAGTACGAAGAGCGATGGACCGGTGACTTCATCTTCGAGAACGAGTGGCAGTCGTTCCGCACGAAGAAGGACCGCTCCCTGGAACTGACCAGTGTCTACCGGGAGTGCCCGCCGGGCCGGCGCAAGCTGGCAATTAAGGTGGTCGACATCTTCGGCAACGACACGATGACGATCGTGAGCGTGAATGTGGGAGGCGGTCAGTAGTGGCTCTTCACCCCGACTTCCCAACATCCCCTCACGCCATCCTGGACCCCTCCATTCGCTGGTTCCCGGCCGCCGAGGCGCTCCGGGAGACGACCATGGACAAGCTCATGCCGCCCCTGGTTGCGCAGCTTCGTCGCAAGGTCGCCGAGTTCCGCGAGGGTGGCTACGTAGGCGCGACCGAGACAAGCAGAAGCCTTCTCAAGTGGTGGTTCTCTTCGTCGCACCTGCTGCCGAAGGCCGACGGGACGATGGCCGAGTTCGAGTACTTCTTCGCTCAGCGTGAGGCGCTGGAGACCGTCATCTACCTCTACGACGTGGTGGGCGCGCGAGACAAGTTCGATCTCATGCGCTTCGACAGCATTGGCGTGGTCTCGGCGGGGATGTTCGACGAGACCTGGCGGCGCTTTGTCATCAAGATGGCGACCGGCAGCGGCAAGACGAAGGTGCTCAGCCTGGCGCTTGCATGGAGCTTCTTCCACAAGCTCTACGAGCCGGGCTCAGAGCTGTCCCGTAACTTCCTCGTCATCACCCCCAACATCATCGTGCTGGACCGCATCTACAAAGACTTCGAAGGCCTACGCATCTTCCTCGAAGACCCCGTTGTCCCCAGCAACGGCTTTGATGGCCGCGACTGGCGAAACGACTTTCAGCTGACGCTGCACAAGCAGGACGACGTGCACGTCACCCACCCCACCGGCAACATCTTCTTGACCAACATCCATCGCGTGTACGCCGGGCGAGACATCGCAGCGTCACCCGAGGATGACGACAGCATGGACTACTTCCTCGGGACAAGGCCCACGGGGGCCACCACGGACTCCAAGGTCGACCTTGGGATGATCGTGCGCGACATCGACGAGCTGATGGTCATGGACGACGAGGCGCACCACATCCATGATTCGAAGCTGGCGTGGTTCCAATCGATTCAGGACATCCACAACCGACTCTTGCAGAAGGGCTCCGCACTCGCGCTGCAACTGGACGTGACGGCTACGCCCAAGCACACCAACGGTGCCATCTTCGTGCAGACGGTCGCTGACTACCCGCTGGTCGAGGCGATCTCGCAGAACGTGGTCAAGCACCCGGTGCTGCCGGACGCTCCAAGCCGGGCCAAGCTCGTGGAGCGCCAGAGCGCCAAGTACGAAGAGAAGTACGTCGACTACATCGACCTGGCCGTCATAGAGTGGCGCAAGGCATCTGCCGAGCACGAGAAGGTCGGCAAGAAGGCCATTCTCTTCGTGATGACCGACGACACGCGCAACTGCGACGACGTGGCCGACTACCTGACAGGGCGCTACCCGGAGTTCACGGATGCGGTGCTCGTCATCCACACCAAGAACAACGGCGACATCTCCGAGGCGGCCTCCGGCAAGGCCAAGGAAGAGCTGGAGACGCTGCGCAAGCAGGCCGCCGAGATCGACGACGCGGGTAGCCCCTTCAAGGCCATCGTCTCCGTGATGATGCTCAAGGAAGGCTGGGACGTGCGCAACGTCACCACCATCTTGGGCCTGCGTCCATACTCGGCCAAGAGCAACATCCTGCCCGAGCAGACCCTCGGGCGCGGCCTCCGCAAAATGTATCCCGAAGACCCAAGCCTGGTTGAGTATGTCAGTGTGGTCGGTACCGACGCTTTCATGGAGTTCGTTGAGTCGATCCAGCTTGAGGGCGTGGAGCTGGAGCACAAGCCCATGGGTCCCGGCACCACGGCCAAAGCGCCCTTGGTTGTGGAAGTCGACAATGAGGACGTTAGCAAAGACATCGAGGCCCTCGACATCGAGATGCCGGTGCTCACTCCCCGCATCTATCGTGAGTACAAGAATCTCGCCGAGCTGGACCTCAGCACCTTCGGCCATCAGCGGGTGCTCTACCTGCAGTTCAGCGAGCAGCAGCAGCGTGAGATCGTCTTCAAGGACATCACGACAGGTGAAGTGACGCACACGACCATCCTTGATTCAGCCGGCGTGGCGGACCACGAGAGCGTCTTGCGTTACTTCGCCCAGACCATCATGAAGGAGTTGCGGCTGGTCAGCGGCTACGACGTGCTCTACGGCAAGGTCAAGGACTTCGTGCGCGATGAGCTGTTTGACCAAGCGGTGGAGCTGGACAGCCCGAACACGCTGCGCAACCTCTCGGAGACGCCAGCGACCAGGACGCTCATCGAGACCTTCAAGAAGGCCATCAACGACCTCACGGTGCGGGACCGAGGTGACGCCGAGATCCGGGACACGATCAAGCTGCGGAAGACCCGCCCGTTTGTCGTCAATGACCAGAGCTACATCGTGCCGAAGAAGAGCGTCTTCAATCGCATCATTGGCGACAGCCATTTCGAGCTTGAGTTCGCGAGCTTCCTCGAACGCTGCACCGACGTGGCGTCCTACGCCAAGAACTACTTCGCCGTGCACTTCAAGCTCGACTACGTGAACGCTGACGGTGACATCTCCAACTACTACCCGGACTTTCTCGTGAAGCTGTCCGACAAGGAGACCGTCGTCGTCGAGACGAAGGGCCTCGCAGATCTGGACGTGCCGCTCAAGATGGCGCGCCTTCGTCAGTGGTGCGAAGACATCAACCGCGTTCAGTCAGACGTGGAGTATGGCTTCGTCTACGTGGACCAGGAGGGCTTCGACAGCTACCGTCCCGCTTCGTTCGGAGAGCTGCTTTGCGGCTTCACGGAGTATCAAACGGAGGCTTGAGCGGAACGGCTGACGGCCGCCTGATCGAGCAAGGCGCGGGAGGGCGGTCGTCTTGTGTGGCCGGCCGCCGACCACGTGAAGCGGCCCCGCTCTACCACGTCTGGCCGGAGCGAGGTCGCGTCGCCGACGGGACGAACCAACGCTGCAGGCGAGGGCTTCCCTTCCGGCGCACCGTCAGTGTGAGCGTCGTGAAGACGCCCGGCAAGGTGACGATGGCGCGGCGAGGGTGACAATGCAAAAGAGCCCGCCGAACGATCCAGCGGGCTTCCGGCGGCACGGGCGGACTGAAACGGGTGCCAGCTAGTGCCGGAGCTCATGGCTGGCCCCGCCGTGATGATGAGTCACGGCGGGGCCTTCGCCGTCAGATAGCAGGGCTAGCCGACCGCCTGTCGAGGTCGTGTGGCAAAGTCCGCCCAATGTGGGTAGACTTGCAGCGAAACGTTCCACCCCGGCGACAAGGGCCCATGGGGCTCTTCCGAAAGGATAGCCGGGGTGGTCACTTTTTCTTGGGCACCATCTGGTAGTAGACGGTGCCGCCTCTCTCGAACAGGTCCTTCTCTCCACGCATTGCGCTGCGGATCAGATTGTAGGACCGCTCGTCTCCGCGCTCCCATTTCCTGCCGACCGCCCAGTTGAAGTAGTCGGCCACCTGCAGGTTCAGGTCACACTTCGATTCGAGGTGGTGCAGGGAGTACACGCATCCACTGGGTAGGTGCTGCTTGAAGTTGCTCTTGAGCGCCTGGCGGACGGCGTCCTTCTTCTTCTGCACTGGCAGCGCGTCGGTCACAGCCACCACCCGATCGCCGCTCAGGATCTCGCGCGGGCAGACGTACTTCACGAGCCAGGTGAAGACGCGCGTGTAGATCTCGCGGTCGGTGCGTAGCGAGCGGTTCGTCCGGTTCTTGCTGATGAGGACCGTGTAGACGTGGTAGTCGCTGAAGTGGGCACAGACCGCAGCGAAGACGCGGTCGCGCACCAGCTGCTTGTCCTCGGTGGCATGGAACCGCTCGATGCTGAGGTTGCGCTCGAGGCAGTCGTACTTCAGCTCGAGCAGAGCCGAATGCGCCTTGAACGGTCGTTGCGTGACGACGCACGTCATAGCGAAGTAGGCCGAGCCGGTCGGCGTGAAGTTGAAGTCGCCGCCCTCGTCGAAGTAGAGATACACGATTCGGCCCAAGCCGTCCCCCTGTGCTATCTCCATTGAGCATAGCGCACTCACCGGATGGGGGGTCGAATCACTGAGCGTATTTGTCGTGGACCCTGCCTCCCTGCTCCCTCCGTTCTTCCCGAAAGTGGCGTTTTCAGGAACGCAACGAACGCCCATGGGAACGAAACTCGGTGACGGCTGCATCAGGCTGGGCACATGGACTCAATCTGCGAAGGGCCGGCCTGTACGAATCCCGTGACCCAGCCGAAGACCGGCCGGCGTCGCCGCTTCTGCTCACCCGCCTGCCGCAAGGCCGCGTTCACCCTGCGCCACAACGAGATCGAGTGGGCGCCGCTCGACGCCGCCGTGGCGGAGCACGTGCCGGAGCCCACGCCGACGCCGAATCCCGACGAGGCCGTGGCCGTCGCTGTCCTCGAAGCCCGCACGCTGGCCGGCGCATTCCGCAACCTTGGCCGGCGCGCGCGTCCTCAGCTCGCATGGCGCTGCACCAAGACGGGCGAGGCGATCCACTCCGCGCTCGACGACTACTTCGAGGGGGTAGACCGATGAACGACCTGAAGCCGCGCGGCGTGTCGATCGACGAGCTGCGCAGCGACCCGGGCAACGCGCGCCTGCACGACGAGCGCAACGTGGCCGCCATCGCCCGGTCGCTTGAGAGGTTCGGCCAGCGCCGGCCCCTCGTCTGTGCCCGCGGCGCCGGCGGCGCCCTGTTCGTCATCGCCGGCAACGGCACGCTCGAGGCGGCGCGCTCGCTCGAGTGGCCGTCCGTTCTCATCACTGAGGTGCCGGCGGACTGGGATGCCGACAAGGCGCGCGCCTACGCGCTCGCCGACAACCGCACCGCTGAGCTGGCGGAGTGGGACGAGGACCGGCTGGCCGACTACCTCGAGGCCGCGAGTGACGAGGACCTTGAGGCTATGGGATGGACGCCGGCGGAGCGCGACTACCTGCTGGGGCTCGACATCACGCCCGACAAGCTGGGCAGCCAGGTCACGAACGACTCGCCGCAGGCCGTGGGCGCCACGGCGCCGGTCATCGTCGGGCCGTACAGGTTCTCGGTCGACCGCGACGCCTATGAGGAGTGGCAGCAGACGCTCGCCGCTGAGTGCGGCTACAGCGAGGAAGCCATCGGCGCCGAGATCGTCAGGAGGATCGGACTGTGAAGACGCACGTCGTCAAGATCGCGGAGCTGACGCCGGACCCAGAGAACGCGCGCATGCACGGCGCCGAGAATCTCAAGGCCATCTGTACCTCGCTGACGGAGTTCGGCCAGCGCCGGCCGCTCGTTGTGTGGCGCCAGCCGGACGGCCTCATCGTCGTGGCCGGCAACGGCACCCTCGAGGCGGCGCGCCTGCTGGGCTGGCAGTCGGTCATCGTCACCGAAGTGCCCGAGGAGTGGAGCGAGGCGACGGTGCGCGCCTACGCCCTGGCCGACAACCGCACGGCCGAGCTGGCGACGTGGGACGAGCACACCCTGGGCGTCACTCTGCTAGAGCTCGAAGCGGTCGGCTACGCGCCCGAGGCGCTCGGCTTCGACCTGGCTGCCCTCAAGGACGTCAACGATCTTGTGCCCGAGACGGTGCGCGTCGTGGTCGGAGGCTTCAACACGACCGTGACCATGGACGCCTTTGTGGCGTGGAACGACGGCATCACCGCCGAGACGGGCGAGGCCCGCGCCGACGTTGAGGCGGAGATCGGCAGGAGGCTGGGGCTGTGATCGAACTCGTGCCAGCCGGCGAGATCAGGCCGTCGACCTACAACCCGCGCAAGGCCGACGAGCACCGCTTGCAGCTTGTCGAGCTGTCGCTGCGCAAGCTCGGCTGGCTTCTGCCCATCTATGCCGACGCGAACGGCGAGATTCTGTCTGGGCATCAGCGGCACTACGTCGCCACCGAGCGCATCGGCTGGGACACGGTGCCCGTCTTCCGCACGAGGCCGATGGACCTCGCCCACCGCAAGGGCCTCAACATCGCCTTCAACCGGGGCACCAACGACATGGGCCGCGCCGACACGCCGGCGGACCTGCGTACCGCGATCCTCGAGTCCGGCGTCGAGCAGCTCGCCGAAGCGTTGCCGGACTGCCCGGAGGGCAAGGTGTTCCGCTGCGCCGAGCTCGTAGACGTGCCGGCCGCGGACCTGCTGGCCGTCAACACGTTCGCCGCGAACACCTACGCCCGCGGCATGGCGCGCATGTTCGCCGGCGAGGGCATTGTGATGCCGGTCATCGTGGGGCCAGACCTTGAGGTCATCAACGGCATCGGCCGGCTGGCGCACGTGGCCGCCGCCGGCACCGAGACGGTGGCCTGCGTGAAGGTGGATGCCAGCGAGGTGGCTTTCGCCAAGGCCATGCTCAACCTGCTGACGATGGACTTCGACATCCACACGCGCTACGCGAAGGAGCTGCGCTACAACGCTTTCCGCAGATCGCGCCAGCGCCGCAGCCGGCTGGGCCGCGGCTTCGTGTTCGCGGTCGCCGGCGAGGGCGACATCGACATCACGAACCCACGGCACGCTCGCGCGTGGAAGCGCGTTCACGGCACGACCGTGCTCGACTTTGGCGCCGGTCACCTCGTCGAGACGGACCTGCTCAAGAAAGTCGGCGTGGACGCGACCGCTTTCGAGCCCTTCCTGATTCCCAAGGGCCACGACGCCGTGGACAAAGCCCTGTCCGTCGCCACGGCGCGCGACCTGCTGGCGCGCGTGGCAGACGGCACCCGCTGGACGAGCGTCTTCTGTTCGTCGGTCATGCAGTCGGTCCCGTTCAAGAGTGACCGCGAGCAGATCGTCACCCTGCTCTCCGCCCTCTGCTACCCGGACACGCCCTGCTACGCCGTCCTCAAGCACGTGAGCAACCCAGCCTTCGGCTCGACCATGAGCCGAGGGTCCGCCGTGAAGCAACACGCGCAGCTCGTGGTCTTCGTCGCCGACTGGGAGAAGAACACGACCCTGGGCGACGTGGCGAGCGGCAATCCGAAGGCGCAGAAGTTCCACACCGAGGCCGAGGCCGTGTCTCTGTTCGGCGCTGAGTTTGCCGGCCTCGCGACGACGCTCGGCGTCCACAACGTGCAGATCATCGCCACCAAGCCGCTGAGGCCACGGTGGGAGAAGCTCGAGGCCGCGATCCGCTTCGAGTTCGACCTGCCGTACCCGGACGGCTCGACCATGGGGCTCGCCGAGGCCGCCTTGACCGCATTCCGTAATCGCGCCGAGCTTCTGAGGTGGTATCTGTGAAGATTCCCGTTGATTGGACCTTTGAGAGCGCCGACGTGGCCGAGCACTTCGACGCCCACGTGCGCGAGCAGCTGCCGTGGTACGACCTGGCGACCGGCATGGTCGCCCACATCGCCCGGCACTACGTCACTGACCACGGCCTCATCTATGACATCGGCGCCTCGACCGGCAACATCGGCACGGCTATGGCGGCGACGATCAAGGCGCGACGGGCGCGCCTCATCGCGATCGAGTCCTCGACGCACATGGCCGAACGCTACGCCGGCCCCGGGGAGCTTGTGGTCGCCGACGCGCGAGACGTGTCCTTCGAGCCCTTCGACGTCGCCGTGGCCTTCCTCGTGTTCATGTTCCTGCCGGTGCCCGATCGCTTGACCCTGCTGGCAGAGCTCGAGGCCGCCGTCAAGCCCGGCGGCGCCATCGTCATCGTCGACAAGCAGGAACAGCCCGGTGGCTACCTGGGCACGATCCTGCACCGCGTCACGCTCGCCGGAAAGGTCGCGACCGGCACCTCGTCCGAGGACATCGTGGCCAAGGAGCTGTCGCTTCAGGGCATCCAGCGACCGCTTTCCCCGGACTTCCCGCCGGCCGGCCGCGAGGTTTTCCGCTTCGGCGAGTTCGTCGGATGGGTGGTCGAGAGTGGCTAAGGGGCGCCCCGCCGATCCAGCGCGCGCGCCGCGGCACCGGCAACCGGCCCGTGAGGGGCGAGGTCGCCGTGGTGCCCACGGACCTCGACATTGACGCCTTCATGGCGCCCGCCGGCATGCCGGCCTCCGCGCGCGAGGTGTGGCAGATCGTCGTGACCGACCTCGTGGGCGACGGGCATCTGCGCAAGTCCGACACGCCGATCGTCAAAGCCTACTGTGAGGCCGTCTACGTGCACGCCGAGGCGTCGGAGAAGGTTCACACGCTCGGCGTACTCGTGAAGACGGCTGACGGCAGGATCGTGCCGAACCCGATGCTGCGCGTGCAGAAGGACGCCGCGACCACCATGCGCCAGCTCTCGGACGTCATGGGGCTCAACCCGCTGGCGAGAATCCGCGCTGGCCTCATGGAGGTCGCCGGCGCCAGCATGGTCAACGACCTGCGGGACCGGCTGATAGCCAAGCTCGCCACCGGCAAGTGACGTGGCGGCCACGTCGCCAGTGGCAACCCGGCCGGCGCCAAAGAAGGCCAAGCCGCCGGCGCCTGGCCGGCGCACCGGCAAGCGCACCGTGCGTGAGCTCACGCAGAAGGGCGAAACCGCCGCCGGCCTGATCGAGCTGTTTCTGGCCGAGCACGTGCGACACACGGCCGGAGAGTTCGGCGGCCGGCCGTTCATCCTCGAGGACTGGCAGAGCAACAACATCGTCCGCCCGGTCTTCGGCACGCTCAACCGTGACGGCACGCGCCGCTACCGCGAAGCCGTCGTGGGCCTGCCGCGCTGGCAGGGCAAGAGCCAGAGCGTCGCCGGCCTGGGGCTCGCCTGCATGTTCACCGAGCCCACGCACGAGGGCGAGTACTACGTCGTCGCGTCCAACATGATTCAGGCCGGCATCGTGTTCAACAAGGCCAAGCGGATCATCCTGCAAGACCCGCTCCTGCGGAAGATCGCCAAGGTCTACCGCAAGGTCATCGAGGTGCCCGAGACGGGCGCGATCTTCCGCACGATGCCGTGGAATGCCGACTCCGCGCAGGGCTGGCATCCACAGGTGGCGATCATCGACGAGTACCACGTGCACCGCGATGCCTCCATGCGTGAGGCCCTGCTCTCCGGCATGGTGGGCACGAAGAACGGCCTGCTGCTCACCATCACCACGGCCGGCAAGGAGCGCAAGGGACCGCTGTGGGAGCTACTCGTAAACCTCATGGGTACGCCAAGGCCGTACCGAGGGCAGGCGAAGGGCGACCCGCGCGCGTGGCTCTACTGGGTGGGCGCCGACGACGAAGACGACGGCACCGACCCGAAGGTGTGGCGCAAGGCCAACCCGGCTTCGTGGATCAAGCAGGCCGCGCTCAAGGACCAGTACAAGACGCTGCCCTTTGGCACGTTCGAGCGTTACCACCTCAACCGCTTCCCGTCGACAGGCACAAACCGCGCCTACTCCGGCCGGCTCTGGCACGCCTGCGCCAGCCGGCCGATCATCGACCCGGACCTGCCGGCGGTCATCGGGCTCGATGCAAGCTGGACGCGCGACACGACGGCGCTTGTCTTCGATCAGGTCGACCCGGTCGGCTGGCACAACATCCTCGCGTGGATATGGCGCAAGGACGAGGTGCTCGGCTACATCGACCACGAGCCGATCGAGGCGAAGATCGTCGAGCTGTGCGAGGACTTCAACGTGACGCGAATCGCCTGTGACCCCAACTACTTCACGCGTTCCATGCTGCGCCTGCAAAACGACCACGGCCTGCCGGTCGAGGAGTTCAAGCAGAACGACGCCAAGATGACCGCCGCGTCCATGATGCTTCTCGACGTGCTGAAGGAGGGCCGCGCGCGCCACGGCGGTAACGCGGACCTCACCGATCAGGTGCTCAACGCCGGCGTCAAGGAGACGCCCTACGGCTGGCGGCTCACCAAGGTGCAGGCGGAGCTCAAGATCGACGCCGCCGTGGCACTCGTCATGGCCGCCTACCTCGCCGAGGCCGAGGCCCTGTCGGCGCGCGAGCCCCGCGTCATCACCGCCTGAGCGTTGCCTGACTGAGTACGCTTGTTCTGCATAAACACGGGATTTGCAGGTAGAAACAGGTTACGATACGTGCCGCATGGGGTATACTTAGAAGGTAAGGAGCACTCGACCGAAGGAGCCGACATGACGACCACCGCCGACCAGTGCCAAGCAGCCATGGGCGATTCGGTCCTCTGCGACATTATCGGCAAGCTCGTCAGGGCTCAGCGCAGCGCCGTCGTCGACAGCCGCGCATACATCGCCGAGCCCAACGCCTTCACCCGCCGCATGAAGCAGGCCAGCCACCATCGCGCCGTCCGCTACGAGAAGGACGCCCACCGCCGGCTGTCCGCTCTGGGGATCGTCCGCCCGATCGACTGCAAGGTCATCGTCAACGTCAAGGCCCGCGCCCTGCGCTCGAGCATCTGAGAGGAGCCCACCATGACCACCACCCACCGCAACGGAACCGCCCGCAAGACGGCGAAGGCCGACCTGACCGGCCGCGTCGGATACCTCGACGCCAAGTACGACACGAGCGGCGACCCGATCGTGCCGGCCACCATCACCGTCCGCGAGTACCTCGAGGGCGAAGAGGAGCGCCCCGTCTTCCTGCACACCCACCTCGGAGCCCTCCAGGTCACGGGCGTCCACTTCTTCAGCGACGGGCCATGGCTTGTCACCGGCCGCGGCCTCACCCAGAGCTCGTGGTGTGTGGCCTACAGCGACCGCCTCTACTTCGACAAGGTCGAGGCCGAGAGGAGCCCCCGATGACCCAGCTCGCCAGCCCGCGATATCTCACCTGTGCCGAAACCGCGAAGCTCGTCCGCAAGGCGCTCAAGCGCGCGTACCCCGACGTCAAGTTCTCCGTGCGCTCGAGCACCTACAGCGGCGGCGCCTCGATCAACGTCAAGTGGATCGACGGCCCGACGACCAAGCAGGTCGACCCCGTGGTCAAGACCTTTGCCGGCGCCGACTTCGACGGCATGATCGACCTCAAACACTACTGCGAGACGTGGCTTCTGCCGGACGGCAGCGTGGCGCCGGCCTACAGCGCGGGCACCGAGGGCAGCAGGGGATCGGACCCTGGCTACGCCTTCGCGCCGCCGGCGCCCGACGCCGAGCTCGTGCACTTCGGTGCCGACTTCGTGTTCACCGACCGAAGCGACAGCCGCGAGGCGCTCGAGAAGGCGATCGAGGAAGCCTGCGCGCACTGGGGCATCGAGGACCGCCCAGTGATCGTTGAGGGCCGCTTCGGCGGCGTCTACCTCGGCAACGACGTGTACCTGCCGAACCTCAACGACTACAGCACGCGCCTGGTCTACCGGGCTGCGCAAGAGACGGCCCGATGAGGCGCGGCG
>Ga0209539_1000238_pt1 | contig 33797 bp, 25 predicted proteins | sample BarGraNGADG00312_2_FD_184499 | JGI IMG/M metagenome (GOLD analysis project Ga0209539, IMG submission 184499) | Arctic peat soil microbial communities from Barrow, Alaska - Barrow Graham LP Ref core NGADG0011-312 (SPAdes) (version 2) | ecosystem: Environmental > Terrestrial > Soil > Wetlands >...
AGGGGTGCTTCTCCGCGCAGGCGGGAATCCAGTCTTCTGTCCACCTCTCAGCGCAGCAATTGTCGGTCCCGCTCCCTCGCTGTGGGGCTAGCATGACCGTAGCCCATGTCGGACAAGGATGCGAAGGGCGTCAGATTTCGACGGGACTCATTGACAAACCATTCAGTCGGTTACAGTAGTGGTGTCGGGTATGTTGGAGGGCGGAAATGCTGTCTGCATTCTTGGGTATCACGGATAACAAGTGGTTCGAGTACTTGCAGTGGAACGAGATCCCCGACGAAGTGAACTTCTGGATTCCGAGCGCTCCGCCACGCAAGCTCATCGAACCTGGGACTCTGTGGTTGCTCAAGCTCCACAGGGTGCATCTCCCAGATGGAACAATTGTCGATCCAATCGCAGGTGTCGGCGTGTTCATGCACTACTCAGTCCTTCCCTTTCAGATGGCGTGGGATGCATTTGGCATCCGCAACGGTGTACCGACGCTGGCCGCATTCCGTAATGCCATCATGCAGCACAAACCACCTGGTGCAGATTCATGGAACACCGACGTGGGGTGTGCAGTGCTTGATGAGGTTGTCTATCTTCCGCGGGAGCTTCGCTAGACGAGATAGGGGCGGCGGCGCTGCTGCTAGCAGGTGGCCTGGGTTAAGGTTGGGGAGGAATTGCAGACAGAAGCTTTCCTAAGTATAGATAGCCGGCCTCCAGGCCGGCTATCTATTTCCATTGGGAGAGTCTATCGAAAGAGTGATTAGCCCTGCTTGAGTTGCTCAACCACTTCCACCAACCTCGCGACCAGGTGCTCATGGTACTCCTTGCCCTTTTCCTTGGATGCCTTGGTCGGACTACCGGTGATGCCGTGGGCGACCTCCACGGACTTCATCATGCCGGCAGCGGTGGACGGTACGTAGCAAAGGGTGTCGCCCTGGTATCTGGGATCCACGCTGTACAAGGGGGTGGGAGAAGGGACATAGTCCTTGGCCCTGTCAGCATGGTACAGGTCGGGGTGACAGTACCACATGTGGGAGGATTCAATGTCTTCGCCGTGGCCAAGCGGACCGAAGCCCAGGCGGTCGACCACCTCCTTGGACATATACGCGGGGTCAAACAGGGCCACCCGGACTCCGAGCAGGCGCTGGGCTTTCTCGCAAGCGATCTGTAACCAGGGAATGTTGACCAACCTGTGTCCATTGACCAGCACGAATCTCCTGCATCCGTGCTTGACGAGAGACTCGATCACGTCATAGACCAGTTCTGCCAGGATTTCCGGACGTACCGTGATGGTCCCAGGCAACACCATGTGATGGGGGCTCCATCCGAACCAGAGCGGCGGGGCAACCACTGCACCGGTCTTCTCAGAAGCCGCCTCGGCCAGAGCGATCGCCACCATAGTGTCCGTTCCGACAGGCAGATGACCGCCGTGCTGCTCGGTGCTTCCCACCGGCAAGATGACGACCTGCCCTTGCTTTACCTCTTCCCCAAACTCCTCCGAAGTCATGTTCTGCAGCAACTTAGCTGGCATAGATATCCTCCTTTTAGTCTTACACTCCGAGATAGGCTTTTTCTACTTTCGGGTTGTGTAGAAGTTCCTGGCCCGTTCCAGTCAGCACTATGTTCCCGAGTTCAAGCACGTAACCCTTGTCGGCAATAGTCAGAGTGAGCACAGCGTTCTGCTCGACCAGGAGGACGGTCTTGCCCATCTGTCTTATCCTCCCGATAGCCCTGAATACCTCCTCCACAATCACCGGGGCAAGTCCCATCGAGGGTTCGTCCATGAGGAGCAGCTTCGGGGCGGACATGAGAGCCCTCCCCACTGCCAGCATTTGTTGCTCCCCGCCGGACAGAGTCCCAGCCTGTTGGCGAAGCCTGCTGTGTAGGCTCGGGAAAAGCTCTATTACCCACGCACGATCTTCTTTGATACCGTCCTTATCGTGGCGCAGGTAGGCTCCCATGTCCAGGTTTTCGGCCACAGTCATCTGCGGGAAAATGTGCCTGCCCTCGGGAACCATCGTCACCCCCAGGCTGACAATACCTGCAGTGGAGACCTTGCTGAGATCCCTGCCTTCCCACAGTATCCTGCCACGGCTTGGCTTGAGCAGCCCCGTCACGCACTTGAGCATTGTGCTCTTGCCGGCGCCGTTTGCTCCGATTATGGCTGTGATTTGCCCTGGATCGGCTGTGAGACTGATTCCGTGCAGGACCCCAGTCTCACCGTACGCTGCGCAAAGGTCGATGATCTCAAGCACGGAAAGTGCCTCCCTTGCCCAAATAGGCCTCGATCACTTCAGGGTTGTTGCGCACCGAGGTAGGATCCCCTTCTGCGATCTTCTTACCGTGGTTGAGCACGGTTATGGTGTCGCAGACGTTCATGACCAGCTTCATGTCGTGCTCAATCAGGATTACAGTATACCCGTCTGCTCGCACGCTCGAGATCAGGGCGAGGAGATGGGCTTTCTCCGAAGGGTTCATCCCTGCAGCCGGCTCATCCAGCAGAATAACCTTGGGCTGCGCGGCGAGGGCGCGGGCGAACTCGACCATCTTCTGTTGCCCGTAGGGCAAGCTCCTCGCGATCTCCGTGGCCTTGCCCCCGAGTCCGACCCGCTCCAGGGCAGCGTGAGCCATCCTCCTGCTCTTGTCGTCGCAATCCCGGGCAAACTTCGTCCCCATGAGGATGGAGAGTATGGGGGTCGGGGTGTGGACGTGCTGGGCCACCATGACGTTATCCTCGACCGTCAGATCCCGGAAAAGACGAATGTTCTGGAACGTGCGTGCTATGCCGATGGGAACCAGCATGTGTGGTTTGAGGCGTCCTAACGCTTTGCCCTCGAAGACCAGCTGACCCGAATCGGCCCTGCTGAACCCCGTGAGGACGTTGAAGAGGGTCGTCTTGCCGGCACCGTTAGGGCCAATGATCCCATGGATAGCGCCGGGGCGCACGCCCACGGTGACAGAGTCCAGAGCCTGCAGGCCGCCGAACCTGATGGAGATATCCCGGAGCTCAAGGATGAAGCCTTCAGTTATCGACAAGTCTCCCCCTTGTCTCCCGCGACTCCGTTTTGGCCCTTGTGCCCTGGAAAATGCATTCGCCTGAAGACCTGGGCAACGGCGGGAGCTAACCCCGAGAGCCCTTGAGGCATAAATATCACCGTCGCGAGCAGGATCGCCCCATACACTATGAGCCGGTACCCTTGGAGGAACCGGAGAGCCTCGGAAAACACGGTGAGAGCGAGAGCCCCGACCAAGGCTCCGTAGATGGTGCGGTTCCCGCCGACTACGGACATGCAGAGCAAAAGTACCGAGACATCAAATGTGAAGTTGTCCGGGCTGGCCACCCCTGCGAAAGAACCGTAGAGGGCTCCCGCAATACCAGCATACGCAGCACTGATTGCGAAAGCGGCGACTTTGTACCTGTCGGTCGGAACGCCCATCGCTCCTGCAGCCAGGTCATCCTCCCTTATCGCGAGAAACGTCCGGCCCACCTTTGAGTTGGATAGTCGCAATGCCTCAAGCGTTGCTAGATAGAGGACAGCGCAGATCAGGTAGTAGAATCCTCTCTCCGAGGAGATCTGCATGCCCAGAAAGGACGGGAGCGGGATCCCGGTGAGTCCGGCGGCGCCCATGGTGACAGGCACCCAGTTGACCATGATCAACCTCATGATCTCCCCGAACCCGACAGTGGCCATCACGAGGTAAGGTCCTGACAGCCTCATGGCGGGGATCCCGATAACCACTCCGCAGAGCGCAGAGACGAGCGTGGCCGCGCTGACCGCGACCACGAAGGGTACGTTGAGTCTCATCATGAGGAGCGCCGATACATAGGCCCCTACTCCGAAGAAGCCGGCCTGCCCCATTGACACCTGGCCGGTGTAACCGGAGAGAAGGTTCAGCCCTATGACGACGAGCGAGTATATCCCTACCAGGTTCAGGACGTGCAGGTAATAGCGATTCGACACCGCGAGTGGCAAAAGGAGAACCAGGGCCAAGCCGGCTATCTTCCACCACGGAAGACCCCGCATACGATCAAGCATTCATCCCACCACCAATCGGGTCCGACTCAGACTTTCGCCCGGTTCACTCGACTGAACAGGCCGGACGGCCTCAGCCAGAGAACCAAGATAAGCACGCCAAACGAGATCGCGTCACGGTACCCCGAGCTGATTTTCCCGCCGGCTACAGCCTCGGTAAGCCCCAGAACGAACCCGCCTGCTATTGCTCCAGGGATGTTCCCCAGTCCGCCCACCACCGCTGCCACGAAACCTTTGATACCGATTACCGCTCCCATGTTGAAGGTGACGAAGAAAAGGGGAGCTATCAATATCCCGGCTGCGGCTCCCAAAGCAGCGCTGGTGGCGAATGCCACCGAATCGGATCGCTCCACGACAATCCCCATGAGAGACGCGGCCATCCGGTCCTGGGCCACAGCCCTAAGGGCCTTCCCCTCCCTCGTGAAACGCAGGAAATACTGAAGAAGCAGCATCAAAAAGATCGCAACCCCCACGATGAGCAGGTCCTGGGGCAGTAAGTTAAGGCTTCCTACGGAGACAATTCGTGAGCCCACGGGTGACGGGAATAGCTGTGGGTCAGGGCCCCAGACGATAAGGGCGAGGTTCCTCGCAATAATGGCTACTCCCAGCGTTGCGATGATTAGATTGATGGATGGACTCGCTCTCCTTCTCAGAGGACGCAGGACTCCCCTCTCGACCAGGGTGCCAACAAGCGCTGCGCAGGCCATCGCGGCCAGCATCGACGGAAGGAAACCAAGGCCCACTATCCGGTTTAGGGTGTAAGCCAGATAGGCCCCTAGCATCGCCATGTCGCCTTGGGCCCAGTTGAGCACGCCCGCGCTGGCATATATGAGGCTGTAGCCAAGCGCGATCAAGGCGTAAGTTGCCCCTATTGGGAGCCCATTAAGTAGGTACTGCAACTCACATCACTTCCCGAGGGGGCTGCAACCGGTCTGCAACGCACCTGCAGCCCATCTAGTCTGCAAACCGCTAGCCTGGTCCGTTATTGGCCGGATATGACCTTTGTTACCAAGACGAACTTCCCTTTCTCTATCTTGGTGATAAGGACGCTCTTGCCGACATCGTTACCCTTCTCGTCGAACTTGGGGCTTCCAGTGACGAGTTGGAGGCCACTGGTGTTCATGATGGCGTCCCTCAGGGCCTGGGGCGCATTCGAGTTCGCCCGCTTCACCGCATCCGCAAGGATGTAAACAGAGTCGTAGGCCTGGGCCGCATGGGGAATGGGATCCTGATTGTACTTCTGCTTGTAAGCGACAACGAAGTCTTTGACCTTCGCATCAGGCGAATCAGGCAGAAATGACTGTGTGAGGAGCATGCCCTCCACAGCACCTTGGCCCAGCTCAATGAGTTTGGCAGCCGCCATACCCGAAGCTCCGAAAAGTTGGCCGTTGATGCCCAGGGTTCGTGCCTGGTTGGCAATGAGCGCTGCTTCGGTGTAGATGCCCCAGAGGAAAATCGCCTCGGTGCCCTTCTCCTTCATGCTAAGGAGCTGGGGTTTGAAGTCTTTATCCCCCCCATTGTAGGTGGCGGTGACAACCAGATTCAGACCGGCCTTCTCGGCCGCGGCCTTCAGTAACGTTGCCCCGCTCTGCCCGTAGCTGTCTGCCGCAGTCAGTGTGGAAGCCTTCTTTATGCCCAGAGTCTTGACGGCATAGTCTACGAGGGCATTGGCCTGCAATTCGTCATTGACCGCCGTGCGGAAGATCCACTTGTCGCCCTGTTCAGTGATGCTTGCGCCAGTTGAACCCGCAGTGATCTGTGGAATGCCGGCTCGTTCGGTAACGACCATGTCTGCCAGAGTGCAGGAGCTATTAATAGATGCTATTAAAACGTTGACATTGCTCTGCTGAATCAGCTTGTTCGTGGCGCTCGCGGACTGAGTGGGGTCACCCGCGTCGTCCTCGAAGTACGGCTCCAATTTCCAGCCTCCCGCCGCGTTTGCAGCGTTTATCTCATCGCAAGCCAACTGTACCCCCTGGTGTTGTCCCTGCCCGAGCTGTGCGGATCCACCAGTCTCTGGGCCAACGACACCGATTTTCAGCACTTTAGTCTGAGAAGCACCTCCACAACCGTACAACCCGGACATGCTTAAGGAAAGAATTCCAACAAGCGCAAACACCGAAATTTTTCTCAGCAAGGTCATTTTGTTTCTCCTCTCAAGACTGTTTTATGGTATAACCGAGTTCACTGCAAATTCGATGGACGTATTCCCTCAGATGAGATGCCAAGTGCCCAATATTGGCGGTTTTGAAGTGCCATTCGCGCCCGACGAGACTTAGCGTAAAGCTACCACCTCCCGATGATTCCTCACGGGAACTCCGATGGGGTCGTCGAATCCCTTTTCCAGGATGTTCTGCATACTGTATCACACCCCAACAATGGTATAACAGGTGAGAGGGAATGCAATACGTCGCATCGACTCATTCAACATGAAGGTGAAGGATGACAGAATACTGCTGGTCCTTCGGACGAGAGAGGAGCAATTGGCAGTATACTAATATCATAAAGGGGTGACAGGTATGCTGCCCCTGCCTCAGGAGGAATGGGATGCTGGGAGCAATCGCAGGAGACATCATCGGTTCGGTCTATGAGTTTCACCCCATCAAGTCGATGGATTTCCCGCTGTTCAGCAAACGTTCGGTGTGGACAGACGACACGGTCCTGACCCTGGCGGTGGCCGAGACGCTGCTGACAGGCCGTCCGTACAAAGAGACGATGCGCGAGTTCGCGCTGGAGAATTCAGATGCCGGCTTCGGTGGGATGTTCAGGCAGTGGTTCACCACCCAAGGCTCGAAACCCTACAACAGCTTCGGCAACGGCTCGGCTATGCGCGTCAGCCCCGTGGGCTGGGCATTCGACACGCTGGAGGAGACCATGGCGGAGGCGCAGCGTTCGGCCGAGGTGACCCACAACCACCCGGAGGGCATCAAGGGCGCGCAATCTGTAGCGGCCGCCATCTTTCTTGCTCGCAAGGGGGCCACGCAGATGGACATCCGGGGCGCTCTTGAGCAACGGTTCGGGTACGACCTGCACCGCACCTACGTGGACATCCAGCCTTCCTGCTCGTTCGACGAGACATGCCAGCGTTCGGTGCCCGAGGCCCTCATCTGCGCGCTGACTTCCACGTCCTTCGAGGACGCGGTGCGCCGCGCGGTCGCCCTGGGCGGAGACGCCGACACACAGGGAGCTATTGCAGGCTCGGTCGCCGAGGCACTGTACGGGGGCGTCCCAGAGAGTATCACCAAAGAGGCACGCGCCCGCCTGACCCCGGAGTTCATCGGCATCCTCGACGCTTTCCAGGTCAAGTACCACGTCCCGCATTCATAGGCGGCCCGGCACGTTGCAGTCAAGCGTTACCACTTGGAAATGGTAACGCTTGACTGCAACGAGGTATTACTCTGTCGCTTCTGCGTCTTCTCCGTTATGTTCTTCCAATTCTTCTGGCTTGGTTTCCTGCAGCAAGCCTTTTGCTTTGGCCACGTCATCATCTGAACCATGAGCAATAACAAGGTACTTGCCGGCTACCAGCCTGTCCTCATATCTGATGATGTGCCTGTGAGAAACACCCAGTCCAGCCAAAGCACCCAGGATACCTCCTCCTGCCGCGCCAAAGGTCGCGCCTTCTGCACCGACGAAGAGTATGGAGGCTAAAGGACCGGCAGCCATCAGTGCCCCAAAGCCAGGGACCAGGAAGAATCCTGCACCGACCAGGAGACCAAAAATGCCACCTGCCCACGCGCCTGTTCCTGCACCTGCCTTTGCTACATCACGTGCCGTAACAAAGCCGTGGACTTTCTCTTCAGTCTTCAAGTTCTGAGCTACTATTGACAGCTGCTTCGCCGGCAAACCCTTTTCAATGACTTTCTTTATTGCACGTTCTGCAGCTTCCATCGTACCGTAGACTGCAATGACGCTGTTCTCCATTGTTGCCTCCGTTGCCGAATTGAGGGACTGATGAGCTCTCTGTCAAAGCCTAGAACTTTCGTGGGAAAAAGTGCAAGTGTTCTTGTGAGTACTGTTCTTGCCTTTGATCCAGGGACGGCAAAGGCGTTCAGGAGATCAAAACCAGCCCGCCTTCTTCATCGCTTCCATTGAGATCTTCGAGCTTGGTCCATCGCCCCGTGCAACGGTTATTGCAACAGTGGGTCCCACGACCTCCAGAATCTCTGCGATGTCCTTGTGTGTGAAGCCCGGGCAAAGGATGATAGCCTCGATGCCCTCTTCCTTGACAAGGGTTCTGCAGACTTCCAATGCCTGAGCCTGACCTTTGACCAGTCGTACGTAGAGTTTGTACTTCTCTGTTCCCAGTAGGCAGGCATCCCTTTCGGGGTCTGCGTCAGGCACGTGCGCCATGAACAACGATGTGAATGCCATAATTCACCTCCTATAATATTCTAGCTCTTTTTGGGGTCAGCTGGTAATTCGAGCACAGTGGTACATGTCAAGAGTGACCGCCTTTGCCTTCGTCATTCCCGCGCCCAAGGCTGTCATTCCCCCGAGCCCTTTGGTTCAAGGTGAGGGGTGCTTTCGGCGCAGGCGGGAATCCATCCGTTGTAGCGAGACACCTGACGTCAATTGCCGTCCACTTTGGCTTCCAGAACCTTTTGAATAGATGTCGAAACATTTGATAGAAGATCATATCCAGTAGCTGCTTCGATAACGTCAACACTCGTCAGGCATGCCTGCCATTTCGAATCGATGCTGTTCGTATTTGGCGTATCAATAGCGATGACGCGGGTGCTTGTTGTAATGCGGCTCAGATCTTTGGTTCCATCAGTCAACACAACCGCTATCTTCCAAATATGTGCCGGCACCGTAACGTGTCCGCTATCAATCGTCGTTTGATAACTGCTTGAACCCGTCCCTCCTGTGCCGTAGGACCCCATGACAACATAAACTTCATTCCCCTGCGTTACTAAACTGCGGAGATAACTCTCGAAGTTATTCCAAGTTTGCTGATTATTGTTAGGGGCCTGCGGGATCATGTTTGTCATCAGGAAGGTCGATGAATTGGCGGCAACGCTCGACGTTCTGTCCGCCGATGGACAGTTGTGGCCACGGTCGAAACCACTACCAGAATAACTACTCGCTTGCACCTGATACCAGCCAGCAGGGAGGGTGCTATCAGCACGAAAATCATCCTTCCTCGGAGTAGACCCCAACGATGAACTGCCAACATACCAGCTCACCCAGTTCGGTTCACCGCGGTCCCGGTTATAGGACAGAACGTAATATCCGCTGTCCATCAGATAGTTATCGGGAGATGAGCTGCTGTCATGCACGGCATTGCTGGGATTACCCAAGAGCAAATTGCTTCCATCGGCAGGCAATGCAACTGTTGGTTTCGGGTAGGTAAGCGTGATCATCTTCGTGGCGTCCGCGTATTGAACGTCGATACCAAGCGATTCCGCGACGAACCGCAGAGGGAGCATCGTCCGCCCGTTCGTGAGGACAGGCACAACCGCAGAGTTTGCTGCATCGATCGCAAGGGCGATGCCGTTCAGCGATGCCTGTGGCTTGTCAATCCAGAGGTCGAGAGAATCCTTCCCCAGCGTGACGGTGACTTTGCGTGTCGAGGATTCCCAGGCAACGGATCCTCCAAACGCTTCGATGATGGCGCGAATAGGCACAAGCGTCCGTCCTTCGACGATGACGGGCTTGGTCCCTTCAGGGTCGATCGGTTGCTGCACTCCGTTGACGGACATGGATGCGTTGCCGATCCACAGTTTGATCGTCGTTGACGACAAGGCAGCGCCCAGGAGTCCTGCGACCATGAGAATGGTTACCAGGACAGCCAGGAGATGCGTTCTCTTCATGAGTTCCTCCTTCATCAGGAACAACACCATCATAGTCTGTGTTAGGTCTCCGCCCGTGTCAACAATTGTGGCAGCATGCGATTCGTGCGAACAGCACTCCAGTACCCGATCAACAGTGCCACTGTCCAAGCTGGTCTGGGAGATAGTTTTGGGCTGTTCCAGTCAGGTGTAGAACGTCGGGGGCCGCCCTCTTGGGTCCTTCGCTTTGGCGGGGTCCGGCGCCGGGTTCTATCGCTCGTCAACGACCGAGTAACGTAGCAACAAGGAGGCACACGGGGTGCTGCAGCACATCGGTTTGACCGGATCGGAGAAACTGGACGCCCTCGCCGTCTGTCAGCGCGGCAATTGGCTATATGCTGATCTTGTAGAGGGGTGTGCGATCTGCTGCCCCGACATCAGGAGGAATGGGATGCTGGGAGCAGTCGCAGGAGACATCATCGGTTCGGTGTACGAGTTTCACCCCGCAATGTCGATGGACTTCCCATTGCTCAGCGAAGGGTCGGCATGGACAGATGACACGGTCCTGACTATGGTCGTGGCGGAGGCGTTGCAGAAAGGCCGCCCGTACGAAGAGACGCTGCGAGAGTTTGCGCTGGAGCATCCAGATGCCGGCTTCGGCGGGAGGTTCAGGCAGTGGTTCACCACGCCAGGTTCGAAGCCGTACAACAGCTTCGGCAACGGGTCGGCCATGCGCGTCAGCCCCGTGGGCTGGGCCTTCGACACATTGGAGGAAACGCTGGAGGAGGCGCAGCGTTCGGCTGACGTGACCGACAACCACCCGGAGGGCATCAAGGGTGCGCAATCCGTGGTCGCCGCTATCTTCGTCACCCGTCAGGGGGGCACACAGACCGACATCCGGGACGCCTTCCAGGGCAAGTACGTGGTCCCGCGTTCATAGCCTAGTCCGGAAGGCAGGGGGTCCGTCTGCTGCGCCGACTACGTCCTGCGTTTGCTCATAAGGGAAATCTCGTTCCTGAGTCTGCGGATTGGCGCGAGAGCCACGTCGCTCGAGCCGGACGGCAACTTGCGCCATCCTGGGGCGATCGCACGACTGACGTCCACGTTTCCTGAGCGCGGTAGGAAATTCCCATGGTCTGGAGACCGTGCATGTAATGGAGGAATAGCACCTCCTGGTTCGCAGCTTGTGCCACATACAGCTATAATAAAATAAAAGACGATTGCGCCAGTGGAAGATGTTCGAGGAGGAGGTGCACGTGACTCTGGATGAGTTTCTGAGAAGTGGAGGATGGGAGACTGTGCACGTCGACGTACTCCCTGAGCGTGCTGCAGAGCGTGTATGGGTTTCGGATCTCCATCTTCGGCCTGCCACTGTTCACTTCCTGGCGACAGACGTTAGCGGTGGTATCTACAGGCACCAACATGAAGCGCTTCGCGAGATGGGTCACGGAAGAAACATCTGCATGACAACTAGCACCGCGTCGGGCAAGAGCCTTGTGTTCTATGCCGCTTCCATCGAGTTGCTCAGCAGGAAGCCGGGAAGCAAGATTATCGCCATCTTCCCGCTCAAGGCACTCGCACGTGAGCAACAAGAACGTTGGCAGGCGGCCATCAATCTCTCAGGTCTACAGGCCGTCGTTGGGCGACTTGACGGTGACGTGCCGACGAAGCAGCGCTGGGAAGTTTTGGTCAATGCCGACGTGCTAGTCGCAACGCCTGACATAGTGCACGCATGGCTTCTGGGCTCCATTGACGACGAAGCCACAGCAAAGTTTCTTAGCAGAGTACAAATGGTGATTCTGGATGAGTGTCACACATACACGGGTATCTTTGGCTCCAACATGGCATTCCTTTTGCGGCGCCTCGAACACGCGATCTCGATACTTGGGGGCGGAATCCAGTATCTGGCGGCTTCGGCGACAATCGTCGATGCCACGCATCACCTCGAGGCTCTGACGGGCAGCACCTTTGTGGAGATTGGTTCTGACAAGGATACGTCACCACACCACGAGCTGACAATCCATATGGTCAACCCGCCAGAGGGAGAACTCACCAAGCAGTCAATAGTCGACCTCATGCAGTTTGTCCTGCGCAAGCCGCGCCGCAGGTTCATTACGTTCGTTGACAGCCGAAAGCAGGCTGAGCAACTTGCTGCGACTCTATATGACGCGGAAAACACAACTGCCAGTCCATATGACGGGCTGGTCCAGGATCCTCGCGTCATGCCTTATCGGTCTGGATACGAGGAGAAGGACCGGATAGCGATTGAAGAGGCACTGAAGGCAGGCAGTCTGTCGGGCGTGATCAGCACCAGCGCTCTTGAACTTGGCATCGACATCGGCACACTGAACACTTGTATTCTCGTCGGCGTGCCTCGCTCCGCGACAAGCCTGCATCAGCGGATTGGTCGTATTGGACGGCAGAGCAAGGGAGATGTCGTCGTGATAAATGCTGGTGACTTTCACAGCCGCATGATATTCGAAAGCCCAGATACGCTGTTTGCGATGCCATGTGCCGAGGGAGCGCTGTTCCTTGAGAACAGACGCATCCAGTACATCCATGCAATGTGTCTTGCTCGCCCAGGCGGAGAGGATGATGCCGCACGCGGACAGGCGAAACAGGTTCTGGATCCACAAGGCGAATCGCTCGGAGACTGGCCCCGGGGATTCGTCGAATTGTGCCGAGATGAGAGGTCCGGGTCAATTGCCACAACGTTACAGAGCATGAAGACCGCCGCAGGGGACGACCCCAACCATGCGTTCCCTCTTAGAGATTGCGATACCAGCCTGAGGGTTGGTTTTCCGACCAAGACAACTCGAGAGTACCGTGGGCGCACCTACACGGACGACACGATGGCCGAACTTGGTAGTATCACTTTCTCGCAGGCGTTACGCGAAGCATACCCAGGAGCGGTCTACATGCATATGGCGCGGCCATATCGAGTCATGCAGGTAGACGCCCTGGGCCACCGCATCATTGTACGTCCCACATCGGGCTATCAAAGCACATCTCCAATCGAGATGCCGCCGTTGCTTTTCCCCAGCATCACGGCGGACACCGTTCACCAGACGTGCCAAGCGGGGCGCATTCCATGTGTCGAGTGTGATGTTCGGGTTCGGGAATCAGTACGCGGTGTTACCACGCACTACCGATACCGCAACACGAGCGTAGAGTATCCGTTGACTGGCGAGAATGGCGTCTTCTACCGTTCAGAGTACTTCTCACGCAACTACGAAACCACTGGGGTTCTGCTAATCATTGAGAAATCTGTCGCTGGCCGGGCAGACCTGGGTCGGGTAGCGACGCTTCTGCTTGAGTCTTTTCTGTCGATCGTGCCATTTGAACACAGAGATGTCAACGCGTCATCGGGTATCGTACGAAGGGCAAATCCCTACGCTCCGCAGGATACGCCGTTCGTCTGCGTGTACGACGCGACATTCGGGAGCCTTCACCTGTCATCGCGGCTACTTGAGGTCGATGTCCTGAGGGAAGTAGGTGCACTCCTGTCGAAGGCGGATAGCCAGTCCTTGTCGGAGGATTCGTCCGAAGAACTTGATGCGGCAACTGTAAGAGTCGCTCGCTGGTTGGGGGGACAACTTTGGAAGCCTCAATCTCAGACAGACATCCGGCCTCCCAAGGAGAAATCTGCTCCCGACAGATACATTCCAATCATCCTGCCAGGTTCGTGTGGAGTCAACCCAGACATGAACGACGAGCACTTCATCGTGAACGGGGTGCGCTTCGTGCCGAGCGCCAACAGTCTCTGCTATACGGGACACCATCAATCAGAGGTCAATGTAGCGGAGGGAACCACGATTTACCTGCCCATCAACCGCGTTGAGGAGATACCCGGTGTCAGCAAAATGGGTTTCTACGACCTGGAAACCGGTGCGATCATGTCTCACCCGTAAGGTTGACAACGTCAACTCGCTGGCAGCTGTCATGACCATGCAGGAGACTGACACCGGATTAGCTCGGCGTACCTATTTCCTTGACCTCGCCAGTGTCGGGGTCGTAGAGACCCATGGTGCTCTCCCCAGGTATCTCCTTGATGGCATCCACAGTTTCTGTTGTTTCGACCGGGCCAAGCCGAACGCCAATGGATTCATCGTAGTGCCCAAAATACATGAGCTGACCCTTGACTGGATTGTAGAAGATGCGTTCCACCTCGAACTCCTGTCCACCTCGTGTGATGCTGGTGCCGTGAGATCCTGCGACTATCACGTGCACCAGATTAGCGCTCCGACCTTCGTCCGGTGCCGTGAACAGGTTTAGCGCTTGGGGTTCACGCAACATGTCAGAGGCGATGGTCGCCACGACATCCCGTGCGGTCGCATTCAGGGGAAGTCCAGTAGCTGGATCGGAGTACTGATCGATCATAATTGGCAATTGGCGGCCCAACTCGCTCAAGACTGTGGGTTCCATGAATCGACGCGACAATCGGAGACTGCCGTATGTCTGGTCAAAGATGGCTATGAAGCGATCCCCCTTGTGTATGGCATCTACGCCGCTCAGATGTTTGCCACACCCAAAGGATACGTCTCTTCGATCGACTGGCACGATGGACATGAACACCTCATATAGGAACGTCCCAATGGCTTCTCTGGGCACTCTGTCCTCATTGAGCGCGGGGTGTGAGAGAAAGACTCCCGTGGTGAAATAGTTCCGCGAGAAGAGTGGGTGGTCCCAAAAGATTCCATGTGCTGAGTCCAAGGGGTACTTGACAGTCTCCTTCTGTGACCCTTTCATTTCAATATAGCCAGCCACGGCATCACGTATCTGAGCCGGAGCTTCCGCGACGACGAGGTCGCCACACCGCAATGCGTTCACGCCACTGTCAGAGAGGTTTGGGTAGATCATTGCTGGCAGCAGTTCGGGTTTCGTCGTGTAGTAGTGCCTCTCCCGCCTTACCTCGACGCGATGCGCGAGGGCTTGCACCTTGGTGACCCTGTACCCCCTCTTCACGTAGTAGTAGATGGCGCCGGGATATGCTTCTCGCATGACCTGGGCGTACGAGAGGGAACCAAGAGACTCTTCTGTCATCCCTTCGCGCCCACGCACTACAAATTGCGGCTCGACGTCACGAAGAGGGAAAGCTCTATTTGGCTCGTCTCCTGAGTCACTCTTCATCTGCTGCAGTTCCGGTGGCACTGCTCCCAAACGCTCCGCTTGGCACAGTTCCATGAACCCTTTGGGCCATTCCACGGGGCTGACGAAGTCAGTCCCGGGATCGGGCTGGCTCAAAACTTGATCGCTCTCGCCGCCATGGCGTGCAAGACAGAGCGCATGAATGTACTGCACACGCTGATTCTCCAGATAGAGAGCTCCTTCTGACAGCGGTAGCGATAACAGCGATTGGGGATCAGCAAACACGGATTTCGTGAGGAGGTCGTCGTTCTTGATGATGTAGACATCACCCGGACTCTGACGGCCGATCCGGCCGACTCGCTGCCAGAAACTCGTCAGCGACCGCGGGACTCCGCCCAAAATGCCGACCTCGAGTGACCCGATGTCAATGCCCAATTCCAGCGCGCTTGTGCTGATGACACCCTGCAGGGTGCTCGACTGCAGGCGATCCTCAATGGCTCTGCGCACGTCGTCTTCGTACCCAGAACGATAAGGCAGGATCTGACCTGAGCCGACTTCATCAGTGATGTCATCCACCACGCCGTCGACTTCTCCCGCGGACACGCCTTGAGGCGCTGACTTCGAGCTTCTTCCGGCTATGATGGCCAGTTGGCTGGTTTGCTTGCGGCTATCGACGAAGGCGATGAATCGTTCAGGACGCGCAGCTGCATACTTGATGACGTCGCACATCGCATCGGTGTATGTCTTCTTCTCGGGCGGTTCAAGGAAGTGGATGGTGACGCGTTGCTTGGGAGAAGTATCTCGATCGGGGCCCACCATTTCAAACGTGTGCCCGGTCAATGCCAGAAGGTGCTGTTCCGGAGATGCAATGGTTGCCGACGCGGCTACATACTGGATTTTGCCCCCGACGGTCTTCACTGCATGTTCAAGTCGCCGGTAGAGGAATGCCGCATTGCTCCCAAACACCCCGGTGTAACTGTGTGCCTCGTCGATGATCACGCAACGCAGCTTCTTCAACAGATTGTGGACACGCACATCGCCGATGTTTGCAAGCAACCAGGCATGGATGACGTCAGGAGTGGCTATAATGACTCGCGCTTTGTCAAGGATTCTGAATCGTTCTGTCGCCGCGACACCGCCGTCAATGCGGCCGACCTCTGCCGCCAAGCCTGACGCATGAAGACATTCTTGCCATCGTTGCTCCTGCTGTCTGGCCAGAGCTTTCAGCGGATAGACCGCAAGTACTCTCGCGTCGGATTCTCTGGTCAGGATCTCGAGAGCACACAGTTGAAATGCAAGTGACTTGCCGGACGCTGTGCCAGTGGCCAGACACACGTCGTGTCCTGTCCTGAAGGCCGTCACAGCATCTATCTGATGTTGGTAGATACGACCACCGTAGCGGCCCGCCACAAAACGAGACGATGCTGCAGGAAGTCCAAGATCGTCGATCGAAAAGGACGATCCCTCGCGTGCTGCTAGAACGACCTCTTTACCGGTATCCCAGCCGTCAAGAATGAGTGACTCTACCACAGAGTTCTGTGCGTCTTGTTCATGTTCCATTTCTGTTTAGCCCCCTTCACTCGGTGTGCTGGTGAGAGCATGCAATGCTCTCTATCCATAAAAGTATACCAGATATGGTGTTATAAGAGGTATTTGATGGACATGCTCGGCTCGGCCCGCTCCATACGCGGCGCGCAATCTATGACGCGGCGCAGTGCGCAGTTTGCCTATGTGGTCCTATGGACTACACTTTGTTTGTATGTTGTAGTCTCGCTGATTCGCAGTGGACACAATGAAGGCGACAGGAGGGGAGAATGGATCAGCAACAAGCTGTTACAAGTACCCTGAAGTACGTCGACGAAATGCTGAGGGAACCGACAAGATATCATCTCGTATTGGTAGTCGGGCCAGATGAGGCCAAACTCTCTAGCGTGCTCGGTGAAGCTGCCGCTCAGCGCGGGTATCCCGTCCTCGACATGGGCTTGAGACTCAGCGAAACCCTTGTCGCGGTGCCTGAAGCGAGGCGAGCACTGAAGGCGGGCGGCGCGGTCCGTGACCTTGTTGCCCAGGTAGCCGGAGCGTCCACCGTCCTCGCAATCGACAACATCGACATCCTCTTCGACCCGGCGTTATCGCTCAGCCCATTGGACTTGCTGACCGACATCTCTCGTGCGCTCACGCTCATCGTGGCATGGCCTGGGCAGTGTACGTGGAGCGAAGAGTTTATGCTCAAGTCGCTCAGCCATGCAGACCCAAGCCATGATGAATACCTCAACTACACACACGCCGACACTACTGCAATCGTAGACCTTGAACGGACGGAGGCGAGATGAAATACCGTGACCTTGTGCAGTTTGAACCCATCGAGAGCATCATCCAGATTGCAGACAGCGGCAAGAGCGCGGAACGCCTCGTGCGCAGCTATGTCATCTCTGATGGCATGGCGCGACAGCTCAAAGACGTCTTGGTGCCCAACCTGTGGTTTGACAAGCCGGGAGACAACAAGGGCATCTTCGTCGTCGGCAACTACGGAACGGGAAAGTCGCACCTGATGAGTGTCATCGCGGCGGTCGCCGAACAAGAGAAGTTGCTGCCCAGTGTGCGCAGCGACGTTGTGCAGGAGGCCTTCAAACCGATTGCAGGTCGCTTCAAGGTCATCCGGCAGGAAATCGGCGGCACGACGATGCCGCTACGCGATATCATCACTGGATACCTTTCTGAGGGCCTGGCGGACATGGGCGTCATCTTCGACTTCCCGGCTCAGGCACCCAAGAACAAGCCCGACTTCGTGCGCATGATGAACGCTTTCCATGAGAAATACCCGGACAAGGGGCTGCTGTTCGTGCTGGATGAACTGTTCGACTACCTCAAGTCGCGTAACCATCAGGCGCTGACACAGGATCTTGCGTTCCTGCGCGAAGTGGGTGAGGTCTGTGCTAGTACGTCGTTCCGGATTGTGGCGGGCGTTCAGGCGATGTTGTTTGGTAATCCAGCCTTCCAGTTTGCAGCAGAACAGCTATCGCACATCAACGACCGATTCGTGAACGTGACCATCGTCCGCGATGATATCGCGTACGTTGTGGAACAGCGCTTGCTTCAGAAGGACGAGCACCAGAAGCAGTGGATTCGAGAGTACATCACGAAGTTCGACAAGATGTTCCCAGACATCCCGCGTCGGACTGAGGAGTACGTCAGCCTCTTCCCGGTGCACCCGGAGTACCTCAGCGTGTTCGAGAGAGTGTTGGTGACTGAGAACCGCATGGCACTGCAGACCCTCAGCAAGGCTGTTGCAACACTCCTTGACGAGGAAGTCCCTATGGATCGACCTGGAGTCATCGCGTATGACAGCTACTGGTCCGTCCTTTCCTCGAACCTGGCACTCAGAGCCGACCCTCAACGGCGCGTCGTCTTCGACCGCGTTGACCGCATCGGGAGCAAGATCGATGGGTCATTCCCGAGAGTCGTCTACAAACCGGCGGCCAAACGCATCGTGGATGCACTTGCCGTCCTGCGGCTGACCGTAGGTGACCTGGACAGCAAGGTTGGAGCCAACAGCGAGGAGCTGCGGGACGACCTGATGCTGTACATAGCAGGTCTGCCCCAGCAGGACAAGGATTTCCTCAAGACGACAGTAGATACGGTGCTGAACGATATCCGCAAGACCGTTGGACAGTTCATCATGCAGAATCCAGACAATGGTCAATGGTACATAGACGTGCGCGAGGGCGCCGTGGATTACGACGCCAAGGTTGCGGAGCAGGCCGAGACCCTCAGTGATGACGACCTGGATGAGGCGTACTATGACCTGCTGACCCAAGCTGTGGAGCTCAGTGACGCGACGTACCGCTCAGGATTCCGGATCTGGCAACATCAGGTCGAGTGGGCTGGGCACAAGGCCAAGAGGAGAGGCTACGTGTTTCTCGGTGATCCCGGCGAGCGGAGCACGACCCAGCCACCACTGGACTACTACGTGTACTTTGAGCACCCGTATGCCCATAAACGCGTCACGGGTGAGAAGAAGCCAGACGAGCTCTTTTTCACGTTCATCGGCCGCAGCTCGGAATTCGATGGCAAGCTGAAAAGGTTTGCTGCCGCGAATGATATGGCAACCCGTTCCAGTGGCAATGATCGGTCGGAGTACCAGCGCATTGCAGAAGGTGTGGGCCGTGAGTTGCTGACACAACTGAAACGCAGTTTCCCGAAGATGTTTGACATAACTTACCAGGGACAGAAAGAGTCGCTCAGCACCATGCCGGCAGGCAACATCGCCACGGTCAGGGAGCTCGTGGACGCGGTGTCATCTTCCAAGCTGAGTGGGTACTTGGACACACTGTACCCAGATTATCCGCGGTTTACCGGGCTAAATGCATCGCTGACAAAGGACAACATGGAGGCAGCGTGCACAAATGCCCTCAAGCGACTCGCCGGTTATCTATCCAACGAAGGCAACGCCGTTCTGGCCGGGCTGGAACTGCTGAAGGGCAACCAGGTGGACATCTCCGAGTCGCCCTACGCACGATGGATACAAGATGTCATCGATGCAGCGCCAAAAGGAAAAGTCATCACGCGGGATGATCTCATCCAGGACATCGTGCCGACCTATGGCATTGCGCGCTCGCGCCGTTTCGGCCTGGAACCTGCCCTGCTGGTTGTGGTCATTGCTGCTGTCATTTATGCCAAGGGCAATGTGAAGCTCGTCTATCCTAAGGTCTCCATCGACGCGACCAACATCAAGGACCTATACGGTGAGGTCCATGTCAGCGAGTGGGGTGACTTCAAGCACTTGGAACGGACCAAGGTTCCTTCACCAGAAGTTATCAAGGCAGTACTTGAGGGACTCGGTCTGGCACCAGGTCTCTATGCCCAGGATGACGTCAAAGCGGTCAAGGAGATCGTCGCTGCAACCCATACGTTGGTCGACCAGCTTGTCACCGTTGGCACGACCGTGGCGGGTGGCATCGCCTGTGGCAGTATTGTCATCAACTCCACGGACGATCTCGGCGAGACGGGCAAGAGGGTCGACAGCCTCAAGAAGTTCCTCGAGAAGCTGGTGAACTATGATACGCCCGCCAAACTGACGCACCTTGATGTAGAACGCGAGGCCATTACCAAGATGTTCAGCGTTCGGGAGGACGTGCAGCGCGTGCTCCGTGTGAGCGACACAGCACGTGATCTCGGGGCGCTGGTAAACTACCTTGACGCGGCTCGTAGCACGGATGCAGCCTGGCATAGTGTCTGGGATGAGCAGAAGGGACAACTCAAGGCGGTTCTGGCTGCCGGCGACAACGCCGGTATAGCAAGGCTCAAACAGGACCTCTTGGCGCTCAAACAGCAATACATCGACGGGTATATCAAGCTCCACACCAAAGCGCGGCTGGGAGCGACTGGAGACAAGTGTAAGAAGAAGCTGCTCGAAAGCGAAACTATGAAGTGGCTGAAGGCCCTCAGGACTGTTCCGATGTTGCCGCAACAGCAGTATGATACACTGATTGACGGATTGGGGCGTCTGGTGACATGCAGTCAGCTCGACGCACACGAGATGGAGAGTTCTCCACTATGCCCTGACTGCCAGTACGATCCGCAAAGTGAGGGCGGGGTCATGGCGTCGCTGGACGATCTCGAAGAGATGGCCGAGTCGCTTCTTTCTGACTGGCTGGCAGGCGTTCGGTCACAACTTGCCGATCCTGTTGTCCTGGAACACATCGCCTTGCTGGAACCGAAGCAGCTGCGTGCCCTCAAGGAGTTTGCCAAAGATGGAAAGGGGCCCGTCGATGCATCAGCCTTTGTGGCAGCTGTGCTGCTAGTCCTCCAGGACCTGACAAAGATCGTCATCACTCGAGCGGAGCTGGTCGAGAAGGTGGGCAAGAACCAGGCTCTCACGGTGGATGAATTCAACCGTGGCGTGCAGGAACTGCTGGAGGAGAAGTTGGCAGGACACGACCGCTCCAGAGTCCGTATCGTGGTCGAGTAGGAGGGATCGATGTTTGAGAAAAGTGGGCAGAGCAAGGTGACTGTTCTAGGCAAGGAGTTTGCCAGTGATGAGGAGCGCAGGGGGTACTTTCGCGCCGAGTTGCGCACGAAGTTGCCCGAACTGAAGAAGATGGAAGGATTTCCCCTCGGAACGGACGACGACATCATTGCCCTGTCAGACCCGCCCTACTATACCGCATGCCCCAACCCGTGGATTGCAGGCTTCGTGCAGGAATGGGAATCCGAGAAGCCGCAGCAGCAGAAGCCATATCAGCGTGATCCCTTTGCTGCCGATGTCAGCGAAGGCAAGAACGACCCTATCTACAACGCACACTCCTACCACACGAAGGTGCCGCACAAGGCCATCATGCGTTACATCCTCCACTACACCGATCCGGGCGACATCGTCTTCGACGGGTTCTGCGGCACCGGGATGACCGGGGTGGCCGCCCAGTTCTGCGGTGACCGCGACCAGGTCCTGTCGCTTGGTTATCAGGTGAAACCCGACGGCACGATTGTGCGAGAGGACACGGACGCAGACGGCAAGAGAGTCTGGCTGCCATTCTCCAAGCTAGGGACCCGGCAGGCCGTCCAGAATGATCTGTCGCCTGCTGCGACCTTCATTGCCTGCAACTACAACACTCCGGTCGATGTCGACGCATTCCAGCGTGAAGCGAAGCGCATCTTGGACGAGGTGGCGAAAGAGTGCGGGTGGATGTACAAGACTCGACATACGGACGGCCAGACCGGAACCATCAACTACACTGTCTGGTCTGACGTCTTTGTCTGCCCCGAATGTGCAGGCGAGGTGGTCTTCTGGGACGCGGCCGTGGACCAGAAGGCTGGCAAGGTACGGGACGAGTTCACATGCCCATACTGCGGCGCCAAGCTCACCAAGCGAGCAATGAAGCGTGCTTGGGTCACAGGTTACGACAAGGCCATCGGCCAGTCCATCAGTCAGGGAAAGCAGGTGCCCGTCCTCATCAACTACACGGCAGGCAGGAAGCGCTTCGAGAAGAAGCCAGACGCTGCCGACCTGGCACTCATTGAGAAGGTCGAGAAGTCAGACATCCCGTACCGATTCCCGATGGCACCCATGCCAGATGGGTTCAACACCGAGCAACCCAAGAAGTCACATGGCCTCACCCACGTTCACCACTTCTACACCAGGCGAAACCTGTGGGTGTTAGCTGCAGTCCTTGCACGTGCCGAGCAGTGCAGCACCCCCAGGTTGTCAGGTTGGGTGACGGCATGCATGACCAGGACGACCAAGATGTACAAGTACATGCCTACGCTCAGCAATGGCCGACTAGTGGATCGACGTACCGGCACCGTTTCCGGTACGCTGTATGTCCCATCGCTATCCGACGAGAACTCCCCGTTTGATCTCCTGCGCTCGAAGATTTCGGACTTCGCTTTTGTTCTGTCTGAGCACAAGCCGTTGATTTCTACTACGACAGCAGAGTCAATACGGGGTCTTTGCGGTGTTGACTACGTATTTGTTGACCCGCCCTTCGGTGGCAACCTCATGTACTCGGAGTTGAACTTCCTGTGGGAATCCTGGCTTCGTGTCTGGACCGACAACAAGCCCGAGGCCATTGAGAACAAGGTTCAGGGTAAGGGCATCGACGAGTATCGCGAGCTTATGCTGCGCTGCTTCCGCGAGCACTACCGCGTGCTCAAGCCCGGGCGATGGATGACGGTCGAGTTCTCGAACACGCAGGCCAGCGTCTGGAATGCCATCCAGGGTACCATCCAGCAAGCGGGCTTTGTCATCGCCAACGTAGCCTCACTGGATAAGCAGCAACTCAGTTTCAAGGCCGTAACGACGCCAACAGCGGTCAGGCAGGACCTCGTCATTTCGGCGTACAAGCCGACCGACGAGCTGGAGAGACGGTTTGTCCAGGAAGCTGGCACCGAGCAGGGTGTCTGGGAGTTCGTGCGCATGCAGTTGGACCATCTCCCGGTCGTGTCGGTGAGTGGTGCCGTGCTGCACACTATCGACGAGCGGTCTCCGCGGTCTCTCTATGACCGGCTGATCGCTTACTATGTCGCCCGTGGCGCCCGCGTACCCATGGACTCCGCTGACTTCCAGCGGCAGGCGCGTGACCGGTTCCCGGAGCGGGACGATATGCTGTTCCTCGAGCATCAAGTCGCCACGTACGACAAGGCGAAGCTCAGAGCAGACCGCGTCGAAGTCGAGGAGCTGTTTGTCTCCAACGAGGCAACGGCCATCGGCTGGCTGCGGCGTGAGGTTGGGCACGAACGTCGTACCTACTCGGACATCGTCGGGCTGTACATGAAGGTGGCGCAGTCTATTGCCAAACACGAGAGGATTCCCGAACTGAAGGTCCTCTTGGAGCAGAACTTCCTGCAAGACGACCAGAGCCGGTGGTACGTGCCAGACCCTCACAAGGAGAGTGACCTGCAGAAGTTGCGCGACAAAGACCTGCTCAGGGACTTTGAGCAGTACCGTCAGGAAGTCCTCTCTGGACAGAAGAAGCTCAAGGACTTCCGTGTCGAGGCCATGCGCGCAGGATTCCGCCAGTGCTGGGAAGACCGAGCATACGGCACTATCATCCTCATGGCCGAACATCTGCCCACCGAGGTCGTCGAAGAAGACCCGCAACTGCTCATGTACTACGACAACGCTCAAACGATGAAAGGCAAGTAACTAATGGTCGTACACGTCCTCGACCGCTACACGCTGTGGGGCAGGACCTGGTGCAAGGTCCTGCAGGGTGATGGGACGACGACCGTGGTGGCCGAGGACGACCTTCAACAGAAAGACACTGGGCTCACAGGACAACACCTTCGCTATCTTGCACTGGCTGCCCGCATCCAGGAGACGCTCGACAGCGGGGATGTGGCGGCTGCGTATGGGGCAAACCTGCTGCCGTTGCCCCACCAGGTGCTCGTGCTTGAGCGGGTCCTGGGGTCGCGCAGGACGCGGTTCCTGCTTGCCGACGAGGTTGGACTTGGCAAGACCATCGAGGCGGGCCTGGTCATCAAGGAGCTGAAGCTGCGGGGCAAGATCCGCAGAGTCCTGGTTATTGCCCCTCATGCGCTGGCAGCACAGTGGCAATCGGAGATGCATCAGCGCTTCAACGAGGACTTCAGCATTATTGTGCCGTCAGACCTGGCTGCCGTCGCGCGCCTCATGGCCAGCAAGGATGGTCAGGGACCCACAGACAACCCGTGGCGACTGTTCGACAACGTCATTGTTCCACTGGATTCCGTGAAGCCCCGCCTCGGCCGGAGCGGTGCAGCGGACCAGGATGTCGACGACTACAACCGGCTGCGCTTTGATCAGCTCGTGAGTGCCGGCTGGGACTTGGTCGTCGTGGATGAGTGTCACAAGCTGGCAGGATATGCTGGTCACATGGCACGCAACGTGCTGGGCGATGCGATCGCTCAGGCCGCGCCGCGCATCCTCCTCCTGTCGGCAACGCCACATCAGGGAAAGACAGGTCAGTTCAAGCGCCTGCTGCACATCCTGGATCCTCAGGCATTCACAGGACAAGGAGAAGTCAGCAGTGACCTGCTGGGGCAGTACGTTCTCCGAACTGAGAAGCGCAAAGCACTGGACTATGATGGGAAACCGTTGTTCCATGAGCGTCATACACGCCTCTGCCGGGTCGACGTGGCGTCCGGGATGCATCCGGCACAGGTACTGTTCGGTCGGCGCATGGAAGAGTTCGCACGGGCCATCTATACGCGTGCTATCGCAGCGCAGAATGCGATGCTTGGGTTTCTGGTCCTCCTGTTACTACGCATGGCCAGCAGTTCGACCGAGGCAGGCCTGCAGGGATTGCGCAACCGCCTTGCTGTCCTGACCGGTCAGCCGATTGAGACGGAACCGCTGGAAGCAGATGACATGTCGGTGGACAACCAGACCCTGGAGGCAGCATCGCTTGACCCAGATTCCGAGATGGACTGGATTCGGCAGTTGGTGGCGCTGGCGCAGAATGCGAAGGCTGAAGGCACCGATGCAAAGGCTGATGAACTGATACACCAGATCGATGCGCTCAGGACGTCCGAGGCCAATCCAGACCTGAAGGCGCTGATCTTCACGGAGTTTCGCGCGACCCAGAGTATGCTTCAGCGTCTGCTCTCGGACCGGGGGTACGCTGTCGTTCTCGTCAACGGTGGAATGTCACCTGACGAACGGATGGCGGCGCAAAAGCAGTTTGCGGGCCAGACTCAGGTCCTGATCTCGACGGATGCAGGTGGCGAAGGCGTCAACCTGCAGTTCTGTCATGTCGTCTTCAACTATGACCTACCCTGGAGCCCCATGAAGCTGGAACAGCGTATCGGACGTGTCGACCGCATTGGCCAGTCACGGGATGTGGAGGCTGTGAACCTGGTCGTAGGCGGCAGTGCCGAAGAGAGAGTGCAGGGCGTCCTGATGACGAAGTTACGGACCATCCTGACAGAACTCGGGATCGACAAGGTCGGAGACGTCCTTGACTCATCTATTGAGATGGCAGATGTCGAAGGATTGTATCTCCAGTCACTGCTTGATGCTGACCAGTTCGATGCGGCCAGTGACGTTTTCCTGACGACTGTCCGTGACAAGCTGGCCAACTACAAGGCGACCGCCGGCGTGCTGCCAACGCTGGGACAGGCGGACCCCTCGCGTGCTGCTGCGATTGCCCACAGCCCCATGCCCTGGTGGTGTGAACGCATGGTCACCGCCTATCTTATTGCTGAAGGTGGCAGTCTCACCCACGACCTGTTCCGATATGACCTGACCTGGCCTGATGGCACCCGGCAGGAGAGCGTGACGTTCCAGCCGCGAGCCGCTGTAGACAGTGGATTGCAGCAGCTGACCGTCCACGACGAACGAATCCGACGTATTGTGGACAACGGGTTCGTGTTCGCCGCGGACCGCGGTGTACCAATTGTCCGCTCGGATGGGTTTGTGCCAGGCGTGTCGGGCATGTGGACGCTCTGGCGTGTCGAGGCTCATACAGAAATGGAAAACCTCGTCGCCATGCTTCCTGTGCTGGTGGGCGATGAAGGGAAGGCCCTGCTTGTTTCGGGCCGCCATGTATGGGAAGCACTCTGCAGTGACGCTGTTCCGACGGTTGTTGATACACTGCCGCGGGAAAAGACCGGAGAGTTATTGGCGAGCGCCCGTGCTCTGGCCGAACCGCTGGCGTACCAGAAGTATCAGGAACTGGTACAGCGCCATCAGCAAGACCTCGATCGTGAGAACGAGGCAAGAGAAGCGGCATTTGGAGCTCAGCAGCAGTTGATCGACCGGGTAGCTCTGGACAACATCCGCAGCAAGCGGCAACGCGACCTGGACAGGACGCGTACCCAGTGGAGAGCAGAGCTGGACCGTCGCGGACGCATCGCCCCTGTGCTCGAATGCATTCTCGCCATGCGGATCACCCCAGGAGACAACCATGTCCAATAAGCTGACCCAGCATATAGCTCACCTGTTTGACTCATCTGACGTGCGCCTGTTTGTGGTGCAGGACGCCGATGGTATCTTGGCAGCTGAGGAACCTTCGGCGGTACTAATGGAACGAGGTATCACCCGGGTCCTGTTCGAATCCTCACTGGACTTGCGCTACCTCTATGAGTCCCGGTATCGTGGACATCTTGCAGAGATCAGGCTGGCAGTCGTGACCAGAACCGGATTCTGCACCGTTCCTCTGGAGATCCTTTCCCGAGCGCGTTGGATTGAGCTGAGTCTAGCGTCGTTGTTCCCGCATCTTGACGCGGCAACGCTACGGTCGCTGCCATTTGTGGTGCTTTCTCGCCTCTATGATGCTCGCTCCGGTGAAGAACTGACAGACCTGTCACGGCGCGAGACGCTCCGTCTGGTGGCGGAGAAGGGGTATGGCATCGCAGCCGAGTCGGTGTCGACCGATGCGTCGCTGTATGAGGTATTACTGCGCATTCACCTCAACCCGCAGATTTTGCCGGAGGCTGTCGCAGACTACGTCGTCGGTGTGTGGCACAGCAACACTGCATGGCAGGCCGTTCCGCTGGAGCGGCTGGTGCGCAGTCGTGTCGCGTTTCTTGAATATCTCCAGCAGCACTGGAACGCATGGGTAGTCTCACTGATTGACGGTCGCGTAGTGGGTGGCATCGCAGAACCCGTGTTGACAGCTGCGTATGGCAAGTCGACGGCTCGTGACGGCATGCCAATTGTCCCATGGGAATCAGTGGAAGTACGGACGCTCGTGGACGACTACTTCGACATGGGCCTCCTGGAACCCGTGCATGCCGTGGGGCGCAGGGGCCTGCCAGAGTGGGCGGCGTGCGGCGTCGTGGTCGACGAAGAGGAACATGTACGGCGACGAATCACGAAGCTTGAGGCTCTCCTTGCGAAAGGCCAGACAGAAACCGGAACTGACGCTGCGTTCTGGGGAACAGTAGCACCGGATATAGGTTCCTTGATTGCACGGTACTCGCTTGCCGATCAGGACGAGGAGTCCACCAAACTCATGAGTGGCCTCTTGTCGCGCATCGACGGCATGTTCGGTTCATGGGTTTCTTCTCACTACGATGCTTCATTGACACTCCCATACCTGCCCTATCCACGTGCAGTTCATCAGATCGCGCCCTACCTGGCTGCACTTCAGTCACGGCGTGTTGCGCTGGTCGTGATGGATGGCATGAACTGGTGGCAGTGGCGCATCATCACAGCCGAACTGGCAATGCAGGGGCTGCGTATTGAAAACATCTCTTCTGTACTTGCTTGCATACCCACAATCACAAGCATCTCGCGTGCTGCCATCTTCGCCGGTCGGCTTCCTCGCTCATTCTTCAAGATGGCCAACCAGGTGAGCGAGGCTGAGTTGTGGGAGGAGTTCTGGGAAGAGAACGGGCTATCTGCTGAGCACGCCCGGCTGGACGTTGTTGGGCCAACGTCGTCACTGGTATCGTCGCTTGACAAGGCTTATCCAGCTACTGTACAAGCGTTCGGAGCTGTTGTGCCACGCGTTGACGAGCTCATCCACAATGTGGGGCTGAACCAAAGGATGTTTGCCGCGGCAGTCAAGACGTGGGCTGCTCAGGGCGAGCTTGCGCACTACCTGGGAGAACTCCTGCATCTCGGGTATGATGTCTACGTGACGGCAGACCACGGAAACACGTCGGCACAGGGCATCGGCGCTATGGGCAGCGGAGTACTGGCCGAGGAAGGCAGCAAGCGTATGCGACTCTTCGGCTCCGGTGTCCTTCGCGATGCTTTTGTGGCAGTGCACGGGGACAGCGTGATGGCCTGGAACAGTGCCAGCTTGCCGGACGATGTGTACGCAGTGTTGTGTCGCAACGATGGTGCATTTGCGCCCGCAGGGGAGATCATCAACTGCCACGGTGGCATCTCGTTACTTGAGGTCACGGTCCCGTTTGCCCGCATCACAGGAGAACGCCCATGATACGAACAGTAGGCTTCAACCGCAAGATTCGCTTGTCATACCTCGACTTTGCGTGGCAGCAGATCCTTGCAACTGGTGACGCGAGTACAGCGATGCTTGATACCATGATGGCTGCAGACATCCATGGCGCCAACCGGAGAGCCAAAGCTGTGGATGAAGTACGCGCGCTGTTTACCACACCATCGACGCGCCAGATCGTGAACCGTGCTGTCGAACTATGCCGTGAGAAGCATCTCGATTCAGATGACCGACTCGCCCTTTACTGGTCACTTTTTTTGCCTGCGTTCCCCTTTGTGTGCCAAGCGTGGACGGTCATGGGCCGGTTTGGCAAGCTTGGACCACAATTCTCCAGCCGTGCCTACGCCCAGCGCCTCAGTGAAGTATACGGAGGCGGGCGCGCCGTGGCCATATCCATCAACGAGGTTCTTGGCATGATGCGAAGCTGGGGAGTGGTCATCATGGATAAGCCCGGGTTCTACCATCTGGCGCCTCAGCGTTCCATCACCAAGGCGACCCAGCGCCTGCTGCTGACCGCTCTGTGTCTGACGAGCGATCCGCCGCTCTACGCACTCAGCCATTTTCCTGACGAGCTGGCGCTCTTTCCCTTCAAGTTGCGACTAAACGTGGCTGATCTACGCCACAAAAACTCTGGCTTGACGGTCTCAGTCCAGGGGGGCAAAGACGTGATGGTCGAACCAATGCAACAGCACTAGACTGCAATGAGTTCGTAGAAGGGTCGGCAAATTCGTGACATGAGGTGTGACAGATGATCCAGTCGGCGAGCAAGTACTCCATCGCGGCACTATTCGAGCCCGAAAGCAAGGTAAGATATCGCGTTCCACGCTACCAGCGGGAGTACTCCTGGACCGCCGGGCAGTGGGACGACCTGTTCGATGACCTGTTTGAAAACGCCGGAGGGCACTTCTTGGGCTCGATTATCTGTATCAACAGGTCCACAGATGCTCTGGGCGAGGTTGACCTGGAGCTTGTCGATGGGCAGCAGCGGCTCGCGACTTTGTCGCTGCTCTATGCAGCCATTCACTCCCGCTTACTGGGCGTTCCCAGGGCAGATCTCACAGACGAGATGATAGTCGACCGCATGAACATCCAGCACCGCGTTTGTCTCAAGAAGGACAATTCAGTGCGACTCCAGCTGTCGCACCAGAAGGACAACGATTCAGACTTCCGGGCGGTGCTGTGCGCGGCCGGTATCATCAAAGACGCCGGCTCAGTACTGACAACCAACGTGAAGTCTGGGACCATCTACCGGGCATATCACCACTTCGTCAAGAAGATCGCCTCCCTCTCAGTCAACGATTTCTCTGACTTGCTTGATCGGGTCAACCGGGCTGAGGTCGTGAAGATCGAGGTCGACTCGTCATCTGACGCGTTCCTACTGTTCGAAAGCCTCAATAACAGAGGCATGGCGCTTACAGCTATGGACCTCATTAAGAACAAGGCATTGGCAAAGATCGAGCAGGTGAACCGCGAAACCGTGGACGAGGCAGCTCGCCAATGGGTCGGCATGGCCGGCCGCATTCCATCCAGAGCTAAGTACCAGGAGAGGTTCCTGCGGCAGGCATACAACTCGCGCTCTGACACGCATGTTCGGGGCGGTGAGGGTGCTCGCCAGGCGACGCGCAGCAACTTGATACAGGTATATGAGCAGCTTATCGACGTTGATGTGCAGAGTGTCGTTGATGATCTCCAAGTGAAGTCGGTCATGAACGAGGCCTTCCTCCATCCGGACAAGGCGCAAGGAGAGCTGCCGCAGTATCGGGACGGACTGTCAGACTTGCTCCACGTTCAAGCTGCTCCTGCTTACATGGTCGTCTTCTACCTGCTCATGGAGCGTAGTCAGGATCCCGTGCTCATCCGAGATACAATCAAACTTCTCGTAAAGTACTTCCTGCGTCGCAACATCACGGACTTCCCTCAGACACGTAAGATCGACGCTATGCTGATGGACCTCATCGATTACTGTCGTCACGTCGAGTACTTGCTAGTTCCTGGAATTCGGGACTTCCTTGTTCAGGAGGGTAGGGCTGCCACTGAGAGTCGGTTCCGAGAATGCCTCGAGAGTGATCTGTACGAACAGAATGCTGACGCTGCGAGATTCATTCTGTGCAGTCTTGAACAGGCGCATCAAACCAAGGAAACCGCGAGTGACCTGTGGTGTCGCGACAGCAGAGGCAGTTTCGTGTGGACCATCGAGCACATCTTGCCCGAGGGAGCCAACTTGCCCCAATCGTGGGTCGATGCGGTTGGTGAGGGTGATGCACAAGATGCGAGACGGGCGCAACTGCAATGGACGCACAAGCTAGGGAACCTCACGTTGACTGGATACAATTCGGAGTTGTCCAACGAGCCGTTTGCCGCGAAACGGGATAGAAGAGACACGAAGGACAACTGGGTTGGCTATCGTAATGGGATCTATCTCAACTCAGGCATGACCGATAAGGAGTCATGGTCTGTCCCCGACATCCAGGCACGAACCCAGCGCCTGGTGAATGAGACCATGGAGTTGTTCAAGCTCTAGGTACTTAGTTCGTTGCTCGGCATGTTGGCAAGAGGAGATGGGCGAAATGGATGAGAATGGACAATTGAAGCAGGAAACGCTCGTCGCAAGTGAGTCTAGGGTATCTGGGCAAGTTGAGGCGTCTGCAGCCGGGACCACGGCGGAGGCTGTTGTGTTGAAAGCCGGTTCAAGGCGAGGTACCTCTTTCAGCTGGTTCAGGTTGATCGTGGGTGTCGCGGCGGTTGGGATGCTGTTCATGGCGATTGCGCCGCGCATCCCGGGGTTGAAAGAATTGCTCGGAGAGAGACCCGTGACATGGGAGTATCGCGTGGTCAGCATTAGTCCCGCCGTTGCTCATGACCGCGGGCTGACCATCGAGGGTGGTATGGCACAAAACCAGATCAACGTGAGCGACACGCAGTTGAATGCTCTGGGACTGCAGGGGTGGGAGCTGGCGGGGTCCTACCTGGAAATGGAGACAGCATTTCCGAACTTCGGGAGCGCCGACTACGTGACGGGCCTGAGGGACAATGTTCGTCCGCAGCGGCTGGTTCTGATTCTCAAGAGGCCAGTCCAAGAATGGCTGGATCAGAGTTCGAAGTAGCGTGGAAGGATCAAGACCTGCTCAAGCACGTCGAGAATCTGTGAGGCTGGAATGAAAACAGGAAAGCGAACACAAGAAGACATCAGGCAGGCAGATTCGCGTGCGGTACAGGTTTCGGAGATATTCGCCCCAACGGGAGAGCTCCTCCTGTACGAGACAGAAGATGGCAAGGCACGCATCGAGTGCCGGTTTGCAGAAGAGACCCTATGGATGAGTCAGGCTCAGATGGCAGAGCTGTTTCAGGTCGCGATACCCACGATCAACGAGCATCTGCAACACCTTTATGAGGAGGGGGAGATTTTGCCTGGGGCAACTCTTAGGAAACTCCGAATAGTTCGCCAGGAGGGCGCGCGACAAGTGGCGCGTCATATCGCCTATTACAACCTGGACGCTGTCCTCGCGGTAGGATATAGAGTGCGTTCGCTCAGAGGCACCCAGTTCCGTCAATGGGCGACAGATCAGTTGCGGGAGTACTTGGTGAAAGGCTTCGTCCTTGACGACGAACGCCTTAAACATCCTGCAGTGAAAGGCATTGCTGCTCCTGACCACTTTGATGAAATGCTGGAACGCATCCGTGACATCCGTGCCAGTGAGGCGCGTGTGTACCTGCGTGTCAAGGAGATCTTTGCGCTGGCCGCGGACTATGATCCAACGAGGCCCGACGCTGCAGCCTTCTTCAAGATCATGCAGAACAAGTTGCACGTCGCGGCCACGGGAAACACTGGAGCAGAACTGGTGTTTACCAGGGCTGACCATACCGCCGCGAACATGGGCCTGAAGGGCTGGAAGGCGGGGTCCCTCCATAAGAGCGACGTGTCTGTTGCCAAGGACTACCTCACGCAGGAAGAAGTCAGCGGCCTGAACCGCATTGTCGTTATGTGGCTGGACTTCGCTGAGGACCAGACGCTTCAGCGCAAGGAGATATTCCTCAAGGACTGGGAAACGAAGCTGGACAACTTCCTTCGGTTCACCGAGCGCCAGGTGCTGACCAACGCTGGAACGGTGAGCCATGACCAGGCAGTGGAGAAAGCCGAAGCAGAGTACGAGCTGTTTGCAGCCCGCAGGCGTGAATGGCTTGAAGCTGAGGGCCAGCGGGAGACCGTACAGGCGTTGGAGACCGTTGCTCGCCAGTTGGAGCCGACGGAGAAATCAAAACGTGGCGGGAAGGGTACGTGACATAGAGCTCCGCTACGGATTATATGGCGTGACCATCACGTTGAAGGAAGGATAGAGGATGTTTGCTACCTACTGGTCACAGGATCTGGATGTCAAGCAGACATTTCGTGAGGCCATCCGCCGCAAGGTGGAAATGGAACGGCTGGCCATGAATCAGCGGGTGGACGACAATCTGCCACGGCTGCTGGCCTGGATTGCCAAGCCCATTGTCAACATGGATTTCAGGGCGACGCGTACCAAGTGGAATGCGCAGGGTGCAGGAGGCGAGGGGACGGTGTCGGATGCTCTCTCCTTGTGGCTATCCAAGGTGTACAACGTGTTTGATGACGTTGTGCTGGAGGTGCGCCCGGGCGAGTTCATCCAGCTCGATCATATCGTGATTTGTCCTGCCGGCGTATTTGTGCTGGAGACCAAGACCTGGAGCGGTTCCGTCATCTGTAACCACCGCGGATGCCGTATGTGGCAGGGCAGGCATCTGGTGCGGCTGGACGGCAATCCGGTGCTGCAGAACGAACGGCACATCCGGTTGTTGTACGAATGGATGCGGACGGCCGTTCCGGAAGTGCGCATGGACCCCGAGCATCTGTACCCCATCGTTGTGTTCAAGAAACTGGAAAAGCTCAAGGTGGAAGACGACTGTGGCATGCCAGTTGTGGAAGGTGGCATCGCGGCGACCCAGGAGATCCACCGGCACCACGATGTCGTCTTGACGCTGGAGCAGATCGAGACGCTGTGTCTTGCCATCAAGCACGCGAAGCCGCTGGGAACGGATGCTAATGGGGTCGTTGCTGCCGATAGACCAAACAAAGTCGCAGCATCGTCTCAGCCTGCAGCATCCGTCGCAAGATCTGAACCCGTCGACGCTACCCCGGACACACAGGGCGATATCGAGGAAGGAACCACCAAGGGTGGGCGCCACTTCGTCCGCGTGCATGGCACCAAAGAGCAGGCGCAGGCTATCGCTGGGTTGCGGGAGCAGCAGGGTCAGCATTCGAGCGATGTCAAACAAGATCAGAAGGACTTGGGCGCGTGGTACTTCTACCTTACCACAGAGAAGAAGTAACGCGTAGGGACTGGCTGATCGCAGAGCCGTATGAATGCGTGGACGACGAGTGGATGTTCGTGCGGCTATTGGCCCCCAATGACGATTGTTTGATAGTAAATCGATAGCTCGCTATGATTTGTATTGGGTCCAATGATGGATTGGAACATGATAGGGGTGATCTCATGAAGGCCATTCGTTGG
>Ga0209539_1000240_pt1 | contig 33744 bp, 37 predicted proteins | sample BarGraNGADG00312_2_FD_184499 | JGI IMG/M metagenome (GOLD analysis project Ga0209539, IMG submission 184499) | Arctic peat soil microbial communities from Barrow, Alaska - Barrow Graham LP Ref core NGADG0011-312 (SPAdes) (version 2) | ecosystem: Environmental > Terrestrial > Soil > Wetlands >...
CTGAAAGCAAACCTTGCCAAGGTGGACCCGCCACAGTTGGAATTCAGGCTATCAGAAGGCCAGCTTATGGCCAAGGTCTCCACCGATGTAGTTAACCTGGATGAACACTTGAACCCCAAACATGGCCGGCCACAACGTGAACGGCTGGATGCTGGAGAATGGCTCGCAAAACAGTTTGCAAAACATGATGAAATACCAGCATTGGAGATTGAAGAGAATGCAAAAAAAGCAGGTATTTCATATTCGACACTCAAAAAAGCCAAGGCGGAAGGTGGTTATAGTTCCAAGAAAGTTGACGGTAAATGGCTATGGGGAAAAAGAGAGGTATTCTAAAATGAACGCGTTAAAAGATAAAAGTCAAGGGGTGCCACAGACATATAGACTTATTGACTTGTTAACCCCTTCAAGTCCACACAGCGTCTTAGGCTCTAATACATTTTTAATACTTATTGATTTATTAACCTCTTGGTCAAGAAGTCAAGAAGTCAATAAGTCAATAAGTTTGGGTGTCAGAGATAGTAACTTCTTGCTTTTTATAGGCTCAAACCCCCCTCTGGCAAACAGGCGGCATTTGACCTTCTATCCTTCCATGTGTTCATTTTCTATGAAAATAATTACAGCGACTTTCAATAACCTTTCAATGATAGCACCCATAACATTATTGCGTGTCACTGACTATCTAAAAGTAACGCGATTAGTAACAAATTGCACCTTAAATGGAGTAGTAAAATATGCTTGAAATAACCCTAAAACCACGTGTGTATAAGGGCGGGCGCCCCCGGAAACATGGCGCTTACTCATTCCTAAGAACCGGCATTATACCGAAGGGCGCCGAACCCCTGGCTCAAATGGCCGATGCTGCAATATCTCGCATGGCCACAGACCTTGGCGGCCTGGAGAATCTATCAGGAAACCAGGTCTGCATACTGCGTGAAATCAGGCAATTGATGATTTATAAATTCATTGTCGATGAACGGATAATGGCCGAAGGTTTATTTAAACCGGGCGCCGCTCTTGAATTGGTAGCACCGCTGAACGCATTTTATCTATCATGTTCAAATTCTATCACGCGGAACTGTGGTTTACTTGGCCTAAAGCGCGTATCACCGGCAGCAGATGATCTGGCTGGTTACTTAAGGAAACAATATCCTGATCCTGGCGTCTATGATGTCGCCCCCAGGGCATCGGCGGCCGCGGGCAAGGCAAAACAATCACCGGGAACCGTGACCAAACAGACGACCAATAAATTTGAATCGATTGTAGACGATCCTGGAGAGGTAAAAGAAAATGAGTAAACCTATTGAGGAAATTAAAACGATGGGAGAACTGGTAAAGGCATTATTGGCCTTGACGGACGCTGAGTTTAATGAAGTGATTGGAGTTACAAAGGGCAAACGTTTTGAACGCCTGGGCGTTGTCTATCTACCAGACGGCGACATTGCTGGCCAGGACACTCCCGAAGGATAAGGAATGAGTAAAGCAATCACTATCATTGACGCCATTGATGACAGCAGCCTTTTCGGTTTATGGATTCGGCGCTTCAAAATGGACGCATGGAAAGCATTTCATAAGGCCGTGTTCGGATTGCCAATGACTGCTGCTGAATATGGGACATATCGGGCCTGTACTGGCCGCCAGGTATTACCTGTCAAGCGTGCCATCGAAGTTTATGCACCCGTTGGCCGGCGCGGTGGTAAGTCAGCCAATGCTGCTTTGCTGGCTGTGTTCATGACAACCATTGAACAGGGCTGGAGAGATCATCTTGCACCGGGCCAGCAAGCAGTTTTCCCGATTATATCAGTTGATCGGCAGGCAGGGCGTGAAGTGTTCAATTACTGCCGGGCGATTCTCTACTCTTCATCTCTGTTGAAAAAGATGATTGCCTTAGAAACTCAAGAGTCTATTGAATTGACAAACGGCGCAATAATTCAGATAAGGACGGCCTCATTCCGTTCTATTCGTGGGCCTGCATACATCGGCGCAGTCCTGGATGAATTGGCATTCTTTAGAGATAATGACAGCGCGGCAAACCCGGCCTCAGAGATCATCGCTGCCATTTCACCAGCCATTGTTGAAGGTGGAATCATCTTTGGTATTTCCAGCGTGTTCAATCGGCAGGGGATTTTGTATGAGAATTATCAAGAACATTTCGGCCATGATGATGATGATGTTTTGATCTGGAAGGCAAGCACTCTGACCATGAACCCGTTGTTTTCAGTAAAGAAAATTGAGCGTGAGAAAACCAAAGACATAAAGGTTGCCATGGCGGAATATGAAAGCGAATGGAGGGATGACATTTCAAGCCTCTACTCCTCACAGGATATTGAAGAGGCAATAGTTCCTGGCCGGAATGATCTGCTTAAGTCAGACGGTCTCAGATACTTTGCCTTTGTCGATCCTTCGGGCGGGCGAAGGGACAGCGCAGCGCTGGCAATCGCTCACATGGCCAAGGACAACCGCGTGGTAGTGGACCTGGTAAAAGAGACCAAGGCACCACATCAGCCCGGGGAAGTTGTCGCGGAGTTTGCCGGGATAGTTCAAGGTTATGGTTTACGGGAAGTCAGCGGGGACAGATACGGCGGCGAATGGCCGGTAGAATCGTATCAAAAGCAAGGGATATATTATCAGTTGTCGGAACGGACAGCTTCGGAGCTTTACTTGGCTGCGTTGCCGATGTTCAGTAATCATCAAATAGAGTTGCCGGACAATGACAGACTTAAAAATCAGTTGCTTTCACTCATGAGGCGAACGAACCCAGGCGGCAGGGATTCAGTAGTTCCTGGCCTTGGTGGAGACGGTAGCCATAGCGACCTTGCAAACGCCGTGGTCGGGGCTGTCTGGCTGGCAAATGATGGCGGTAATGGGTCGGTCGGTGACATCCAGTTAGCATACAAACCTTCTATAGTGGATATAATGGAAAGAGGGGGTTTTGGTGGTGGGCCCAACAAAAATAAATCTTGGGGGCATTGGGATGATTGAATTTCACTGGAGGTTATAACGTGAAAGCATGGTTTAAAAAGATCGTTTTATGGGTTCTTTTATTACTTGCTGAATGAAATACTACGCAGTTTTGCCAATTCGCCGGGATCTGATTCAAGACACCGGAGAACTGTTTTTGCTGGCCCTGATAGATGAAGAGAACCTTTGCCGTGGTTTGCACCTAATAGGCCAGGAACGAAAAATTCACGAGCTGCAAAAAGAGATCATCGAACTGGAGGCGAAATCGGTTTTGCTGAAAAAGAAGTTGGCGGGGCTGGAAAAATAAAAGGCCAGTGAAGGGATCTCCAAAAAACATTCAGAGATTTTTAATTAGAATCTAAAAAACTTCCATCGAAATTATAGCGATAGGATTTACCATCATTATAATTTAAAAATAGAACTCCGTTTTCAGTATCAAAACGAAATGAATTTGCGTTGCCAGATTCAGGTATACAACTCCATTTTAATTCTTGTTTTAGAACATCAAAGAAAAATAATTTATTACTATCTTTTCCGCTTCTGCATATTTGACAAACTGCAAAATTTCCGTCATTTGATAATCCATTGCAGTCAAGATGGGCGTTGAATTTTTTTTCAATCAAAATTCTTCCATCCGCCTCCAGTACAAAAAAGGTTCCCATTCGTCCTTCGAATGATATCCGATCATTGATGATAAATATTCCTTTATTTGAAACTTTTCCATTACATGGCCGTTCCGTCTCCCCTTCAAGAATAATTTCATCTTTATCAATTAAAATAAAATTTCCTGTTATTGTTTTTCCGTTAGCAATACATGCATCTTGCCATGCTAAAATAAATCGACCATTCTCTGAACGATGGTATAGCATATAGAATCCCAGAGAAGGGATAAATATAAATTCTCCTCTTAATTCAAATGATATTTTTTCTCCCATACTATCCTCATTTTTGCATAAAGATGCTAACTTTAATAAAAACAAATTACAATGGCTGGGATATTCCGAAATGGGAGAGTCTTCAATTATCGGAAAGAATTCGAAATTAATTAAGTCAAGAACCACGCTTTGATGTTTGCCAAGAATTGATTTCAAATAGTATAGCACAATCATCTGGGGTATTCCAAATTGTTTTTTCTAAGCCCCAATAAAAAAAATGAGTATTTGTACCATCAGGATTTGATTTGGATAAATCGGTCCCGGATTTTGTATAAAGTATCACAGAATCGCCTGCATTTACTTCTTTTTTTGGGAACCAGAATGAATACCTTGGAAGGTTCGATACTCTTTCTAATGCTACTAAAACACTATTACATACCAAATAATAAAGTAAATTAGTATTCATATTGACTTTTAGGTAAAGACGTTCCTTATTTGCAATTCCTCTATCGGGAATTCCAAGAATATCGATCTTCATTTCTTCACCAATTTTCCAACAACCGCTCCAAGAATGAGTAAAAATCCAATAATTCCCGCTATAAAGCCATAGAAAGATTTTAAAGTCCCAAAAAAGGGAGAAAGTCCTATTATCACACCTCCAAGGCCTACCCCAACTCCAAAGAACACTTCAATTGATTTATTTGTCTTCAGCTTTTCCATTAGTACAGCAGCATTTTTATCAGCAAAATAGAATTGGTTAACAAAAGGTTTCAACCCCTCGCGGTCATTGTCTGATTCTTGAAGCATTTCAAGAAGCAATTTAACCACTCCCGATTGGGTCATTTCATCATCTGATAGTTCTTTTTTAATATCGCTAAGTGCTAACCTTGCTCCTGTAGTCGGAACCCCACTTTCTTGTCCTGTCTGTTTAGCAATAGATGGAGTTGTATCCTTTATCTGTTCAATGGATTCTATGGGCTCAAGCTTTGTTTCTTCAGACATTAAAACATTTCCTTTTTACTTTATTTTAATGATTGAATTAATTATAAACAAATTGTTTTTTATTTTCAATAAATATTTATTTAAATAAATTTGAGAACGAGATTCCTATTTCGAGCGATTCCCGGTTTAGGCTCGTAGGTGGTTAACTATTCCATCTATAACTTCATTCAATTTATCAGGTTTTATTTTTCCTTTACCTTCGATAATTCGACTCGACTCATGTGTCCAGATTCTATTAAATCGGATAAATGATTCTGTTAGGGGCAATCCCCCATAAATAAAATCGGTATTCTTAAGTGAAATGCAATATCCATCTGTTTTTGGTTGTTTGGTTATCATACAGACAATTATATCATTGCCAGGAGGTGTTAGAATAATAAGTGCTGGCCTTGGCTTTCCTGCTGAAAAATCAGAGAATGGAAATAAAAGTTTGACTACTTGACCCTTTACAAACATGCCCATGCTTCATCTTCGATTGGATTGTCCCAATCTTTTTTTAATACTTCTTCTGTTGCAAGCATCATCTGGAAAGTTTCAGAAAAAACTACCATCGAATTAATAATAGAGGACCAATTCAAAACTGCATTTTTAGGAACAAAAAAAGATGTTAAATCATTTTTAATAATATAATTTCTTTCGAAATTAGCTAATGGGAACTTTATTAATTTATTTTGTGCTGTGGCAGTTTCACAATCCGAGCATCCTATATGTGTTTGTAGTTGCATATTTTTTTCTCTAAAAATTAATTATGAAGTTTGTTTTGCTTCATAGGATTTAAGATTATCTGACATAACCTTAACTATTTCCTTCATCTTTTCTGGCGTCACAATAATGCGTGAAACGCATTTTGCATTAACCTGATTAATTGAATTTATGATAGCTTTTTTTTCTTCGTCAGACTCACCCAAAATAGGAGGAGCAAAAATCTCAAAAAATGATAATGTAAAAAAATTAGGTTCGTGTTGAACTATAAGGCTTGTAATAAAGTTAGATTGCAAATTGTCAGGATATACATAGTTTAGTTTTACAACTTTTCCATTAATTGTATCTTCTTTTTTTTCTGACATGATATACCTCATTATTTAAATATAATAAATCCAATAAAAAGTCAAATAAAATAGTATTTTTAATCCAATTTAAAATTGTAATTTTTTTAAAAAAATGCTAAATTCTAATAACATGAGAACAGGCAAAATTTTCTTGCGTTACAATTTGGGCACATTGAAGCAAAAAACATGCCAAACCTGCGTCTATTTTGCGTATACATAAAACCCCGAAAAATCACCTTGACACCAATGGCCATTGACGCTAAAATACAAGTGGACAAAGTTAAAATACGTTACTTTATTGTTACTTTGGGCTATAAAAAGCTGTGAAACGCAGTACCTTGGAGGCTCTCGGAAAATGAATGGGTTTTGGTATAAAATTAATACTTAATGAAAAAAATTGTTTTATTTTATATAATTATTCAGTCTGCTCTGCTGGCGGCCCAGGAAAACGAGAAAAAATATATCTGGCCTCTGGCCATTTATGACGGTATCAGTTCCACTTTCCAGGAATTCAGGTCCAACCATTTCCATGCCGGTATTGACCTGCGAACTTTCCAAAAAACCGGTTATCAAGTGCTGGCCATCGCCGACGGCGTGATTGATAAAATCATAATGGCCAAGAACAATATGGGCCGCGTTGTTTTTCTCAAGCATAACGACGGTAATTATTCCGAGTATGGCCATCTGGAAAAATTTCGCGACGATATCGAGGTCCTTGTCGCCCAGGAACAAAGCCGCAGTGGTGAAAAGTATTTCGGCAAATATACCCTGCCCAAACCATTGGCCGTACGCCAGGGTGATGTCATCGCTTTCAGCGGCGAGAGCGGCGTCGGCTTCCCGCATCTGCATTTGGAAATCCACGATAAACTGGATGGCGTGGTCAACCCGCTATCTTTGATTGGCAACCTGCCTGCCGATAATTATGCGCCAATACTGAAAGGGATTGTGCTGCGCAGTCGCGGTAATTTCCTCTTGAATGATGATCTCGGGGAATTTTATTTTAAATTGCATAGAAAGGGGCCGCTATACACGCTGGCCGAACCGCTGACGGTGACCGGGCCGTTTGACCTGGAATTGCATGTCTTTGATCTTTCGGATGTGCGGCATGTGGTTGCTCCTTACAGTTTGGAAGCCTACCTGGACGGGCAACTATATTACCAGATCGCTTTTGATCGCTTGATCCGGGATGACAACAACCAATTGGGGATGTTGTACGATATGGTCCATTCGTCTTCCGGCGCCTATTTTTACAAGCTGTTTTTTCAGAGCGGCTTCGGTCTGGAAAAAAACAAAGTGCTATTTGCTAAAAATTTCAGCCTGTTGCCGCCCGGGGCGCATGAAATTAAAATCATTGTCAAAGATCGGCAGCAAAATCAGGCCATTGCCGTGATCCCGTTGCAGAAACTTCCCGATGCGGAAGGGCTTTCCCTTAAAAAAAAATATAATCTGAAAGCAAACGTGAACCAGGTTTTATTTAAAGCCGGTTTTTCAACTTATATCAACCGCGATGACGTGATTATTAAAATCAAAGATTTTCCCCGGCCGGCTGCCTGGATTAAATTAAAAATTCTTCAGGGTAATCAGGAGCAGATTGTAGCGGCCAAAGAATATGGCGCTGGAGTCTATTTTTGTTTCAAACCACTAAACAATGAAATGCGCCTGCAATTGCGCTTCATACTCTCTGACGGCCAGCAGCTGGTGGAAGAAATGCAAAAAAATCTCCAATTGCTGGTTTTGAAAAGCCAGACAGCGCAGCAGTTCAGCTATGGTGATTTCATTGCCGATTTCGCGGCTAAAACGGTTTTGGAACCGACAGTTCTGCTGTTGGAAAAAGAGCAATTGAGTGCGGAATATCCTCTGTTAGCCGGTCCGGTAAGTATTGGACCAATGCATTTTGCCTTTCTGGATACGGTTGTTTTCAAATTTAAAATACCTCCCCATCAGGTCAGATCCGAACAACTGGGTATTTTCAAATACCAGCCCCTTGGAAAAAAGTGGCGCTATGTCAAAACCCAGACAGTTCCCGAAGCGGGTTACCTGGGTTGCCGGGTCTTAAATGGCGGAATTTTCGCACTGCTGCGTGATATTTACCCACCGGAAATATTTTTTCGAAAAACGTATATCGTGGACTTCAAACAATTGAAACAACTGGTGGTTCGCCTGCGTGACCGTGGTAAAGGAATTGATGATCGAACCTTGGCCATATTTCTGAATGGTCAGCAAGTCGATGGCGAATATGATCCTGATTGGGCCCATGTTCTCATTAACGATACTGCCGGTTTGAAAAAAGGTAAAAATGACTTGCTGGTGCAAGTGGCGGATTTTGCCGGCAACCGCAGTGAAAAATTTTTCCATTTCTACTTAAAGTAGGACCTGGCAGTTTTGGGCAAGAACTGTGGAAATCTATTTTAATAACTATAGAAAATCCTGTGGAATATGGATTCTCTTGGATTGCATACTTTCTATATATTGGAAATGCCGATAACAGATGCAATTACCAGAAATAAGCATTGGACCATGGTTCTGGAAGTCAAACCAAATTAATCCAGTTTAATTTTGAGGTTGACAGCCGCAGACAAAAATGCGAGAATCAGCATGTTTGGCTATAAGGTGTATAAATATTTTACACTTTGGCGGTTTGACAAAAACTATAAGCATTACCGGAGGGTCGATGCAAACCACTGAACATGGAGAGTTCATTCCAAAAGATGTGCTGTTCATCCGCCTGCGCCTCCTCGGTGATATTATTTTTACCATTCCGGCCATCGAAATTTTCAAGCGCCGCTGGCCGCTGAGCCGTGTGCATTATGTGGTGGAAGAGAGATTCCGGGAAATGGCCACAATCATCCCGGGAATAGACAACATAATCACAGTTCCCGCCAAACCCGGTTGGAAAGATATTTGGAATTTCCGCAAAAAAATCAAAAGCCTGGACATCCAAACAGTAATAGATTTTCATTCCGGGCCTAGCAGCGCTTTGCTCACCTTGGCCAGCGGGGCCGCTAGGAGGGTGGGCTACCGCACCCCGAACCGCAACTGGGCTTATAACCTCATGCTTCCCCGCCAAAGCGAATCTTTTCCCACCCATTCGGTGTTTAACCAGGCCAAACTGTTGGAAAAAATCGGGATTCCAGTTGACAAGATCCCTCCGTTTCCCGCCCTTGATTTTTCGCGATTCCCTGTTTCCAGACGCCTGGCCGCGGTCAGTGATGTAAGTCCCAAAGTGGTCATTCATCTGGGGGCCGGCAATCGCTTCCGGGATTGGGGTATGGAAAATTTCACTGCCTTGATTACCAGCTTGAGCGCCAGGCAAATTCCGATTTTTTTGATTGGCCACAATGCTGAGGAAAAGAGCCGGGCCGAAACTTTAAGCAAAATAGCTCACACATTTGATTTTTCGGGAACTCTTTCAATCCATGAAATGTTGCATTTGATTGCCGGAGCGGCGGTGTATGTAGGGTCTGATTCGGGGCCCTTGCATTTGGCTTCTTTGACCACAACGCCGCTGGTGGGTTTTTTCGGCCCCAATCTGGCCCAAATCAGCGGTCCCTGGAGGCAAGAGCATGTAGAGATCATGCAGTTGGATATGGCCTGCCGTCCATGTTCGCAAAGGAAATGCAAATATGATACAATTCCCTGCATGCGGAATATCGCTGTGGAAAAAGTGTATGATGCGGTCAACCAATATATTGACTGATCTGGCTTTTTACGCCTTGTTGGTTTATCTTTTTCTGATTAATGTTTCCATAGCCGGCTGCTATATTATCCTGACCCTGATTCTGCTACTTTTTTTACTCGACCTGGCCAGGAACAGAAAGTTTCCAATCCTGCCTTTTTTTTACTACTTTTTGATTCTTTACGCTTTTTTCACCATGATGGCCACGGTTTTTTCCATTGACCGCGCCGTCAGTATCCGCGACAACAAGGAATTACTGATCTTGCTGCTGATTCCCATCTATATCTGGCTGCTGACCACCTGGAAGCGCCTCTGGTTGTCTCTGTGGACAGTTCTGGCTTCGGCCGTGTTTTCGGCGCTGGCGGGGATTGTCACGGTAATAAAAAAAGGCCTAATCCTTTCGGAACGTTTGCAAGGCTTCACCTCGCACTGGATGACTTTTTCCGGCTTGCTGATGTTCGCCTTTATCTTTTTTTTAGTGCTGCTTTTACTGAAGCAAAAAAACAACAAACAAGCGATTATCATTTCCGCGTGCCTTTTAATCATATTGGCCGCCATTGCCTTTTCCCTGACCCGGAACGTCTGGCTGGGCATCGCTGCCGCCCTGACGATTTTCCTCATTTTTTTCAAACCCAGATATCTTCTGGTGCTGGCGCCCCTTTTGCTGATCCTGGTTTTGCTGGCGCCGCCGGCGGTGAAAAGCCGAGCACTTTCAATCGTTGACCTGCAAGACAGATCCAACCGTGACCGGATCTACATGGCCTATTCGGGCTTGAAAATATTTCATGATTACCCCTGGACCGGGGTAGGCAGCAATAATATAGAAAAAGTCATAACCGGGAACAAAGCCAGGTACCTCCACCCGCAGGCCGAAAAAATTAATCCCCACCTGCATAACAATTTTTTGCAAATTCTGGCTGAAAGAGGGATATTCGCCCTGGCCAGTTTTTTATTGGCCTGCCTGTTCATCATCCTGCAGTTGCTGAAATTGCTGAAGTCAAGGACAGGAGATTGGCGTGCCATAACTGCCGGTGTGCTTTTTGCCTTTATCGGTTTTTTGATCGCCGGAATGTTTGAATATAATTTCGGCGACAGTGAAATCAAATTTATTTTGTTTTACTTTTTAAGCCTGCCTTTTTTAAACCTGACCCAGCAGAGCTGGATAAGAGCCTTAGATAGCAAATTCAAAATTTGTTCTAAAAAGCTAACAAATTTTAGAATTTGCTATAAGGCTCTGAAAGAGGATGAGCATGTTCAATTTGAAAAGAATTAATGAAATTTGTTCCCGCTTCACCGAAAAAAAGATCCTGGTATATGGGGATATCATCCTTGACCGCTATATTTTTGGCCAGGTCGAACGTATTTCTCCGGAAGCCCCGGTGCCGGTGGTCAAGGTCAGCTCGGAAGAATTGCGTTTAGGCGGAGCCGGCAATGTGGCGGCCAATATCGACCATTTGGGCGCCAGCGGCCTGCTGCTGGGAATCATCGGCAACGATGGCTTTGCCGCTGAAACAATGCGGATGAAAAAAACAGGTAATTTGGTAATCAGTGATCCGCAAAACCAAACCATCAGCAAAACCCGGATTATTTCCCAACGTCAGCAAATTGTCCGCGTTGATCGCGAAGGAACGATTATCCTGAGTGCTGCGCTTTTAAATCAGATCAGGAACGCCATTGACGCCGCCCAAATCGATGGCATCATTGTTTCCGATTACGCCAAAGGCACGGTCAACGGCTCGGTGATGGCCATGCTCAAAAGCAGGGCCGCGGCCGGCGGCATTCCCATCATTGTCGACCCCAAACCACCCCATTTTGCTTTTTACCGCGATGTGACCGGCATCACCCCTAACCTGAAAGAAGCCGAGGAAATGTTCGGGAAAACCATTAGCACGGACGGCGATGCCGCCCTGGCTTTGCAGCGTATCCGCCGTAAATTCCGCACCCAGTTCACTTTGATTACCCGTGGCGGCAAGGGGATTTCGGCGGCGGCTAAAGGCAGTAAAATATTTCATCTTCCCGCTTTCAGCCATGAAATATTCGATGTCACCGGCGCCGGCGATACCGTGGTTGCCGTCCTTACCCTGGCCCTGGTTTCGGGTGCCTCTTTGCGCGAAGCTGTGGCTCTAGCCAACGCAGCCGCTTCCATAGTGGTGGAAAAAATCGGTACCTCGCAAGTCAGCCTGGAGGAATTAAAAGCAAGACTTTTATTTATCCTGAAGAGACATTGAACCGACTGCAGCTGCTCAAGACCCTCGCCCCCGGATTCCTGCCGCTCCTGGTCTTCATTGCCGCCGACGCGCTATGGGGGACCGAGATCGGACTGGCGGTGGCGGTTGCTTCCGGCATCATCGAGCTTGCGGTTGCCTATGTCCGGGAAAAACTCCTGGATCGCTTTGTTCTGCTTGATACCGGCCTGATTGTACTGTTGGGAAGCGTTTCGTTACTGCTGAAAACCGATATTTTTTTCCGCTTGAAGCCGGCTCTGGTGGAATTGATTTTTTGCATCATCCTGGGCATTTCAGTATATTCTCCCGTTAATATCATAGCTCTCATGTCCCGCCGCTATCTGAAGAATATCGTCCTGACCCAGGAACAGATGGCACCGATGATGCGGAGCATGAAAGCCATGTTTTTTATCTTTTTGGGCCACACGGGTTTGATCGTTTATGCCGCCTTGGCCATGTCGGTGCAGGCTTGGGGATTTATTTCGGGCGGATTGTTCTATCTGCTGTTCGCCGCATATTTTTTGTTGGAATGGGGGCGGAAAAGCTGCACAAACCATCCGCCGACTTTGGCGGATATGGATTGTCAGTCCCGCCTTGGGGACTGCACAAACCATCCGCCGACTTTGGCGGATATGGATTGTCAGTCCCGCTTCGGGAGCAACAACAACCATCCGCCTATTGTGGCCAACGAAGAGTGCTTTGATATCGTTGATAGGGAGGGAAAAGTTTGCGGCAAGGCGCCGCGCAGTATTTGTCATTCGCGCCCAGGGTTCTTGCATCAGGTGGTTCATCTGCATGTCATCAATTCCGAAGATCAAATTTTTTTGCAGAAACGTTCTTTGAGAAAACATATCCAACCGGGAAAATGGGATACGGCCATGGGTGGTCATGTGCAAAGCGGCGAAAATATTGAATCAGCCCTGAAAAGGGAAGCCGAAGAAGAACTGGGTTTAGACAGTTTTAAATCACTGGCGCTGGCTCGTTACCTGTGGGAAACAGCTATCGAATCAGAATTGGTTTATATGTTCGTTACCCGCAGCGATCAGCCTTTGCGCCTCAACCGCCAGGAGATAGATGAGGGAAAGTTCTGGAAAATTAAAAAAATCAAGGCTGCTCTGGCCAAGAATATTCTGACACCGAATTTTGAATTTGAATTTGCAATTCTGCTGAAGCAGTTTTTCAAGGAATCCTGAAAGAAAAGGGCGGTGATTAAAACCGCCCTCAGGGAAAATTTCATATAGCCCGTAGCGGAATTGAACCGCTCTTATAAGATTGAAAATCTTATGTCCTAACCGATAGACGAACGGGCCATGCAAATGAGCCGTGTTGGACTCGAACCAACGGCACCCGCCTTAAAAGGGCGGTGCTCTGCCAACTGAGCTAACGGCCCAACAAATTCAGACATATATTTAACATATTTAACCGGGTATGTCAATCTCCATGGCATTACAAAAACTCAGTCTGAATGGCAAATGCCACGTCAGATGCTAATATTTGCAGGTTAAAAAATCCTTAAGCGGGGTCATGGATCCTGGTTGATTTTTATTATTTGCGTTTCAGCGGAGATAAATATTGACGCCAAAGGTGGCGCTGATTCCTCCCAGATCCAGCAGGTCAAAACCTTCGAAATATCCGGACAGCCGTCCTCGCAAATACTGATATTTCCCTTCAACGGCCAGAGCCACGCGGGGATGAAAACGAAAAACCAGGCCGGCCCGGCCGTTGAAACCGAAGCTGTAGGTTTTGGTCTCGGCGAATCCGTCCTCGATATCGCCAGCGGGAAAAATGATAAAATCTCCCCATTGCTGGTAAGTCCAGGCGTAAAACCCGGCTCCGGCTCCGAAATAAGGGGAAAATGCATAGCGGTGGCCAAGGGGGTAAAGTTTTATATTAGCTTCAATGGGGGTTATGCGCAGCGATATATTCTGGAAAATCGGGCTGTTGTCCTGATATGTATAATCCTTGTACTGCGAGTAAATTTTTTTGGTATAACTGCCGATTTCCATTGAAAAGGAGGTATAGCGGTTGAGAAAAACCTCATATTCAGCACCAAAATAAGCATTAATCATGTCCGCTTTGTTAAAAGCCAGGTTCCGCATATTATCTTTCCACAGGTCTGATTGCAGAGACGGTATGAAAAGCCCTATTTTGAGATTGATGCTCTGGGAAAGGAGGATTCCTGATCCCAGTCCTAAAACCATTAGTAACATAATTGTTCGTTTCATTTTAGACCTCCAACCATCATGAAAGCATTTCATATGCCAATTTTTTACCGGCAATTAGCCGTAGAAGTGTCCTTTTTTTAGGACAGGAACTGTTTGATTTTGGCTAATTTCGGCAGAGAGTTGAAACGACTGATTTCCTGCCCGCCTTTGAACAGAATTAAAGTCGGCACACCGAGAACGAAAAATCTGCTGGCTATTACCGGTTCGGCGGTAATATCGACTTCATAAGCTGTGATATCGACACCCTGTAATTCGGCAAGCATGGCGGGTAGGGCCTGAGATATCTTTTGACAGGGAGCGCAACCTGGGGAACTGAAATCGAGAATGATGTACGGCCGGGTTTGTAGTTTTTGCTCCAATTCCGCTAAGTTGATTTTTTCCATTATTTTTCCGCCAACAAAGATTTGATTTGATCCCTGATTTGCTGGGTATTGCCGGCTCCCGATTTGACATAGGCCACATTGCCGCGGCGATCGATAAAAATCATGGTGGGAATGGCCGTAATGGCATAGGTGTCAAAGCTGAAACCTTCAGCGGCAACAGCCACCGGGTAGGTAATCATATTTTTATCCAGATAGTTTTTTATCAGGGCCAATTCTTCGGCAGCATTGACTTTTTCCTTTTTTTCAACGTTATCGCTGTAGCGGCCATACAGTTTAGTATAGCCGATAATTTGTAACCCTTGATTTTTAAATTGGTTGAATTCATCCAGCAGTGTGGGCATCACCTCCCGGCAGGGGCTGCACCATGGAGCCCAGAAATCAATAACCACCACTTGTCCCTTGAGTTCGGCCAGCGTCAGCGGCGTGGTATTGAACCAGGTTTCTGCTTGCAAAGGCGGCGCCGGTTGGTTAAGGAGCACGATATGCTTAATTTCGGCTTCCAAGTTTGCTTTGAGTGACTGATCGTTGTTTAAGGCCAGGGCTTTTTCCAAGTAACCTTTGGCTTTTTCCGGCTGGTAATTATCTTTGGCCAGGATCGCGAGATTGGCATACACCCTGCTCTTGAAAGGTTGCAGGGTAATTGGCAATTCCGGGCTGTTCACGAATTTCAGCGAATATTCTTCCCGGGCTTTGGCTTCCGGGCTAGAAAAGGCCAGGGCTAGATAAATATTGTAAAACTGGGTATCCTTTTTTATTTGGGGTTCTATTTCTTTGAATAAGGCCAGCGCATCTGCGCTGCGGCGCTTGATCAGATGAATAACCACTTTTTGCAGTTTGGCCTCAAGCGTAAGCTTTGATTCGACCCGACTCAGCCGGTCGATGATTTTTTCAGCATCGTCAAAACGGCCGATTTCAATCATGATTTTACTGCGCAGCAGATCCAGTTGATCACTACCGGCACTATTTTCTTTTTCCCGCAGCAATTTTTCTAATTCAGTTTTTTTTTCGGTCAGGGTGCTGTTGTAAGCGGCGCTAATTTTGTCCATGTTTTGGCCGGGGATGCTGTTTTTCATTTTAACGTTAAGTTCTTCCTCGAGACGGTTGTATTTGGCAGTGCACGAGGCATAGGATCGGGCCATTTGCTTGGCCTCGTCCAGGTTCGATTTGGAATGGCAAAAATGCAGAGTCAGCAGCAGCAAAACCGCCAGCCATATTTTGTTCGCCATGATTTCTCCTCACTGATTTGAATTGCCGCTTGAACACAGAAATTTTATCACAGGCGCCCTCAATTTACAAACCAGCCCGGCTGGGATTGAAATTTATTTTACTAACCCTGCAAAGCTGCAAAGTCCCCTGCATAGCAAGGGGGGATATAAGAACCTTAGAAAAAAATTCTCGGCATTATTAACGCCGAGAATTTTTTTAAGGTTCTAACTATTGCACTTATTTGTCTTTTTTTATATATAGAAATTCTAAATTACTCAGCGAGGTAAAAATGAAAGAATATAAAGTATTGAATGATTACCTGTATTTCCGGGAAATGTTTTCCGATACCATGGGGATGAATTATCATGTGGCCCCAATTTTGAACCGCCGGCCTGTCGGCCACAAAGTGCTTTGTGAGGTAAACCCCTCTATTTTCGGCCATGTCGAAATTTGGAAGCGGGTCAAGATACTTCTGGAAGGGATAAAAAAATCAAATATCCCTTTTTTATATTCTCCGGAAAAAATCATTGTCACTGAGAAGCAATGTCAATTGATTTTTGAGCATTTCCAGGGGAAAAATATCGAACAAATCCTCAGCGACGCTGAAAAGAAAGGCCTGTCGATCAATTTTGACCTGGCCATGTCATTATGCATCGCCATCGCCGATATCATCGAATTGGGATCGTCAATTATTGTCAGCGGAGAAAAATCGTTTCATGGCTTTTTGACTCCTGATAATATCATGGTTCACTATGACGGAAAGGTTGCCCTGAAGAATTATGGTATTTTCCAATACTTGGAAAGAAATGAGACACTTTTTGCAGAAATAGAAAAACGTTATGGATCCTGGTTGACTCCTGAATTAATCAGGAAGGAAAAAATAGTTTCCCAGTCGGATATCTACAATTTGGGTTATCTGATTTACCGGATTCTGATGGGCAAGTATTTCTCTTGTATGCCGGGTGAAGATTTTGACGCCAAATTCACCAATTTGACTTTCAATCATTTAATCCCCTCTACCGACAAAAATTTCTTGACCCATCTTATCACTTTTTTGAAAAAAACCCTGAATCCTAATCCGCTGAAAAGGTTTCTGACCATTAAGGAACTCAAGGATTTTATCGCCAACTATTTTCATATTGAGGAATTGTCTTCAATCACTTTTAACTTGGCTTATTTCATGAATTCGCTTTACGGGGAAATTATTGAAGAAGAAGAAAAATTATGCAAACAGGAGTTGGAATACGTCATTCCCGAACCAAAGAAAGAGCCGGTTTCCCCACAACCACAAATAAAAAGGGAAGATCTGGTCAGTGGTATTCTGGATGAATTGGATAAACGTAAAAAAATCCCTTCCTGGATTTGGGCAGTGGCTTTAATTGTTGCCGTTGTCGGCGCCGGCGCTGGATATTTGTATTTAAGCCAGACCAAAAAAACTGAACAGTTGACTGCAGAGAAGGTTAAATTAGAAGAAAAGCAAAGACAGAGTCAACAGAATGAGTTGGCCGCCTTGATCAAGGTGCAGAATGAAAAAATCAAGCAATTGGAATTATTGGCGGCCACGGCGACCGAAGCTCAGAAAAAAACGCTGGAACTTGAAAAACAGCGCCTGGATGACTTGAAAAAGAAAAAACTGGATGATCTGGCCAAGCAGAAAGCCGATGAAGAGACTCGGAAACAGCTGGAAGCTGAACAAGTCCAAAAAGGTTTGGAAGCCCAAAAAGCCCAGGATGAGTTGAAAAAGAAAGAAGATGAAAATCAGAAACAGCAGGAGATCGAAAAGAAACGCGTTGAGGCGGTTAGGGTCAAGGAAGGGGATCAGATCTCTTTGACCGAAGCCACGGCCAAACCCGAAAAAATATCCGGGAACGCGCCGACAATCAACGCTTCCCTAACGAACAAATACAAAGGTAAGCCCTTGACTGTCCCGGCCATGATCCTTGTCGATGAAAACGGCGATGTCACGAAAATAAAAATATTGACGGGCAATGTGCCATCCGATATCAAGTCGGTGCTGGAAGATACCCTTTACAAGTGGAAATACACGCCGGCTATGAAGGACAATGTCAAGGTCAAGGTCTGGCTGACCGTCACGGTTAAATTCCCTTTTTAAGGGTGAAGGGCGATGGCGTAGAAAACCGGGAAAAGGACCAGACGTTGGTGAGAACGAGCGGCATTTTTTTCGAGCCGGAGGATTTTTTTTATAGTCTGGTCGGATAAACCTGCCAGTTTCTGCCAGAACCGCCATTCATTTTTCCAGATATCCGGGTCGTAGTTGACCGGGAAATTCAAATGACTGGCCAAGCCCACTTCAGTTTGCCAACCTGATTTTAACAATAAGGTTTTAAGTTTTCTGCCGATAAAAGGATCGCCTTGTTGGCTAATAATATGGCTGGTAAAGATTTCCTTTAAAAAATGGAGCTCGTTGGGAAAATCAATGCGGGCGCCGTAATCGGGTTCGGCCAGGATGAGCAGGGTTCCTTTTTCACTGAGCAGCTTTTTTATTTTTTGCAAAAAATGCACTGGTTTGGCTTGCCACATAAGGACAAAAGAAAGAACGATCAAATCAAAGCATAGCCCCTGCTTGAGCAATTCGTTTTCGTCTGCAGCCAGGAAGCGGTTCCGGGGATATTCCTTTTCTGCGAAAGCGGCCATGGCCGGGTCGCGATCGACGCCCAGCACAGGCCGGCCGCAGATTTCTCGGATTTCTTCAGCGATTACGCCGCTGCCGCAGCCAAAATCAAGGATGTGTTCATGACGGACCAGGCCGATTTTGCGGTAAAGATAGCGCCGGGACGGTGCCAGCCATTCGGCCTGTAGGCGGTAATGGGCGTGGAATTCTGCGGTTTCCATGCCGGAACTATAGCGGCGGCGGCTCCAAAAGTCAAACCGTCCGCCTTTACCTGGCAGCACAATTGTTTACGGAGAAAAATAAATTGTTTAATTTGCCAAAAAATGCTATAATTATTATCACTTTTATAACAATGACAAATGTTAGAGCCTTATAGCAAATTCTAAAATTTGTTAGCTTTTTTGAACAAATTTTGAATTTACTATCTAAGGCTCTTATCCAGCTCTGCTGGGTTGGGTCTATAAGTGGAGGTAGCGTTAAAATGATCCGGCTATTTCGTCATGACAGTCTTGAAATTTTGCTGAACGTCGATTTGATAAGTCGAGTGGAATCGACGCCCGATACCGTCATCACCCTGATCAGCGGCGAAAAAATCAAAGTAAAAAACACCAATGCCGATGTCATGACCAAAATCAAAGCCTACCGGCTGGGCATTGAAGAAGAAAACCGGAATTCGGATGAAGCACCCGAAGATAACAAACCAAACAGAGCATTTCCCAGGCGCTGAAGGGTCAAGCATCGATTCAATGCTGCATAGTAATGATAGAACTGTTTTAAAACTACGTAATTCGTAATTTGTGATTCGTAATTAGGAAGAAAAAAGCATTTAAAAATACTTTATGATATTGCTTCATCGAATTACGAATTACTAATCACGAATTACGGGGTCAGCGGTTCAGAAAATATATTGAGATATTCAAGGCTGCGGCGTAGCTGACCCAGATGATATAGGGGAGGAGCAGCAGCGCGGCCGGCTGCGATATCTTACTGAAAGCGATGATCGTGAACAGGATGGCCAGCCAGAGCAAAACGATGATGATCATTCCGGCCAGCGGTGAACGCCAGCCGAAAAAAGCCGGCGACCAAAGAACGTTCAGCAGAAGCTGGACGAGAAAAATCGCCAGCGCCCGGCGCACTCCCGGTCCCTGCCAGCCTTTCTGCCAGACCATGTAGGCGGCCACGGCCATCAGCAAATAGAGAGTGATCCACGCTGGGCCGAACAGCCAGTTGGGCGGCGTAAAAGACGGCTTCTTCAAATATGTATACCAGGAGGGAATGGCGGCGCGTGTGAATACGGCTCCCGCCACGCCGGCCAGCTGGCAGGCGGCTACGCTGGCCAGAAGTTTGGTCCAGTTCACTTTTTGGGGGCCGCGGCCTCAGTTTTTTCGATGCTCAGAAGTTCCACGTCGAAGATCAGGGTGGCGTTGGGGCCGATGACCTGGCCGGCGCCCTGTTCCCCGTAAGCCAGGCTGGAGGGCAGAAAAATCTGCCATTTGGAACCTACTTTCATCAGCTGCAAGGCTTCGGTCCAACCCTTGATCACGCCGTTGAGCGGAAAAACGGCCGGCTGATTGCGCTTGTAGGAACTGTCGAATTCGGTGCCGTCGAGCAGGGTGCCGCGGTAATGGACCTTGACCGTATCAGTGAGCTTGGGCAGCGGACCAGTGCCGGTGCTGATTACCATGTATTGCAAGCCGCTGGCTGTGATCTTGATGCCAGGTTTTTTGGCGTTTTCCTTGAGAAACGCTTCTTCTTTGGCTTTGTTGCCCTGGGCCTGGCCCATTCTTTTTTCCTGTTCGGCTTTCATCATATTCTGCTGAAACTGGGTCATGACTTTTTGAATTTCTTCAGCGTTGAGCAGGGGTTGGCCGCCGCCTTGAGCATCGCGCAGTCCCTGAATCAAAATTTCCATATCGATATCCATAGCCCGCTCTTTGAAATTTTTGCCGATGTCCAGACCGATGGCGTAACTGACTTTCTTTTTCTGGTTGTTCAAGTCTTCGATTTTGAGTGGCTTAGCGGCGGATTCACCGGCGGCTTTTCCACAGGCACCCAAAATTACCATTAAAATTGAAAACGTGAGGATATGAATTTTTTTCATTTGCGACTCCTTTTTTTGTAAAAGCCAATATACCAGAACTGCGGTTAAAAAACAACCTGGATTTCCGGCGTGACTTTTAATATTTGAGTTTTTGCAGCAGGTATTCCAGATAGCGCGACTTCATCTGCCGGCTGGCCAAGGCCTGCTTGAGCGGCGGCAGTTTCAGGATGACCCCGAGTATGGCGGCCATGGCCCGGTGATTCCAGTGGGCTTGGACGTCGAATATCAGGTTCTGCAGCTTGCCCCTTTCGATGGCCATGAGCACGGCCCGGTGGGTGGAATTCAGGGGCGTGATCACCCGTTGCGGCCGCGAGTCGAGGACGACGCATTTCTGCTCGCAAGCCGCCACACAGACAGCGCAGCCGAGGCACAGGTTCGTGTTCAGCCGGGCGACCTTCCTTTTCGGACGTTTGGGGTCGTTGGCCGTGACCAGGCCCAGGGCCTCCACCGGGCAGGCTTCCACGCATTTGCCGCAGCCGCTGCAAGTGCTTTCATTTATCACCGGGATGAAGTTGCTGGTATGGACCGGGTGCAGGAAACCGAAACGGCGGGCGGCGATCATGGCCTCGCAGCAGCAGCCGCAGCAGTTGCAGATGAAGTTGACCGATTGGCGCACATTCTCGCCGAATTGCACCAGGCGCTGGGCCCGGGCTTTCTGCAGCAGGTCTAGCCCTTCGGCCGCATCGATGCGCCTGGCGATGCTGTGGCGGATAATGGCTGCGGCCGTGTTGTTGAAGGTCAGGCAGATGTCCTTTTCGGCGGCGCAGGCCCGGCCGACGTGTTCCATTTTGTGCCGGCAGTAACAGATGCCCACGCCGATATGTCTGGCCGTCTTGACGATCTCAGCAGCCCGTTCGTAATCCAGAACATGCAGGGAATTTTCGGCGCTCAGGGCGGTTTCGTCTACAAAGACGCGGCCCAATTGGGTTTCACCGCTGCAGAAAAGCTGCTTGATGAAGTCCTCCTCGACGTTGAGATATTGGTAGAAAAGCTCGGCCAATAATTTCTGGTTGATGTCGTTTCTCAGCCGCATCAGGGAAAATTCGAAAAAACCGGCCATGGGCGGCGGCAGGCAGTAAACAGCCGGCCCGCTTTCGGGCAGCACGTCTACCAATACTCCGCGTCCGGCCAGCGTATCCAGGATTTTCTGAGACTCGTTTTCTGATTTTTTCCACAGGCGGGCGGCTTTTTTTGCCGTGAACGGCTTGATGGGGAGCTGGGCGACCAGGGCGGCCTCGACTTCGGAAAACAGCAGCTGCAGGATCTGGTAAAGGGCCTCTGCCGGCGGAGCTCCCTGCGGGTAAAGGTTGATGCGGTCCGACAGTTTTTTATATGCCGAACGGACAGTTAGATGCGCCATGTTGCTCTCTGGTCACTCATATTGAATTCCGTCCAACTTTATCATGATAACCGGCAATTGGCAAATTTCGCCCATGCCTCTGGCGGCATAATATTTTGCGGTTGACAGGCAATAAAAAATATGCTACTATAAAATTGACTTAAATTTACAAGGAATAAACAACAATGTTAAAAGGAAAAGTGAAGTGGTTTGATGCCAAGAAAGGGTACGGTTTTATTCATGGCGAAGACGGCAAAGATATCTTTGTCCATCATTCGGCCATTGTTTCTCAAGAAGGATTCAAAACCCTTGAAGAGGGGCAGGATGTGACTTTCGAAGTCATTCAAGAAGACAAGGGCCCCAAGGCCGCCAACGTCAAAGCAGCTGAATAATTAAAGAAACATCGGGTTCGCTGCTTTAAAAAAAGCGTTATAAAATCTTCTGGGGATAAATTATACTCCTCAATACCTTGACGATAATATTATAACCTGGCAGCCAAGCCGCGCAATTTTTTCTGAATGCGGCTCACATTTTGCGGACCGAGACGCAAAAAGTGTTTCTGGGCCGAGTTGAGGTCTTCCAGGTTGATGTCAGCAAAAGCGTAACTCAAAATCTTTTTTTCAAGGAGCACGTCTTCCCTGGTCACCGGCACCTGTTCAAGTTGTTCGACAGCCTGCTTCAGCCTTTGTGAAAAAGTGATTTCCGGATAACCCAATTCCCTGAACGCGGTCTCCAAAGTCGGGCGCAGTTTTCTATACCAGAAAATCAAGGTTTCATCCGGGATGGCCATAAACACGTTTGTCAGCGCATCATAGCGCCGATAACTGCGTGGGTCCAGGTAAATGGTGCCGTTTTTTTCAATAACCGAGAACTTTTCCTCAGGGGCCAGAAAGGCAAACTGGGCGGCCGGGCTCTGCCCCAGGGCCACGTTATCCACAGCGGTCGCCACCGAGCGTAGCAACTCTTTTTGCCGGCTCCATTTGCGTAATAGCCCTGGAACCTGGGACGAGGCGATCAGCTCCCTGACCGCCGGATCGCTCTGGTTTAGATCGAGTTTCAAGGGTGAAAAGTCTTTATCTTCAGCAGGTTCAGTCAAGGCGGATTCCGTTTGTTGCGGAATTTTTCTTGGTGTGAGCTCTGTTTCTGAAACTGATTTTTCCCTTGCTTCCGGAGCTAAAAATAAAAAATAACCCAGGGTTAGAATGGCTAGCACTGTCACGCCCAGGGCGGCCCAGATAACTTTTTGATATGTCGGCATGTTTTCACCTCTCCTTACTCGGAATAGGTCTATTTTAAGTCATTGATTGGCGACTGTCAAAAAATGGCCGGGCATAAGAACTGCAAAGGGCGGTCAATTCATTTTACGAATGCGCAATGTGATTCGCGGAAAACTTTTCAGCAGTTCGGCCAATTGCTGCGGATCGCTGGAGCCGAAATGGTAGGGGTAGAGGATCCGTGGTTTGATTGTTTGGGCGGCTTGGGCGGCCATGTCCGGGGACATGGTATATGGCAGGTTCATGGGCAGGAAGGCAATATTGATGTTTTTCAATTCGGCCATTTCCGGAATGTTTTCCGTATCTCCGGCTACGTAGATGCGCAGATCGGCAAAAGTGAATACATAGCCGTTGCCTTCGCCGCGGGGATGAAACGGAACGCCGTTGTCTCTTTTGTGGACAATATTGTAAGCCGGAACAACGGTGATATCCATGCCTTGCGTCATTATGTGGTCGCCGTTTTTCAAAACCCGGCTGGCCGGCGGTTTGGGTTGGCAGGCCGCGGTGAGGAATATTTGCGTGTTTTTTTGGCGCAATTTCTCAATTGCCGCGCTGTCAAAATGGTCTTGGTGCTGATGGGTAACAAAGATGAAGTCGGCTTTGGGCAGGCGGCTGAAATCGGCCAGCTGGCCATACGGGTCGATGTAAATCATCCGATTTTTGTAAGCGAAAAGCAGAGAGCCATGGCCGATGAAAGTGATTTTTAAATCGCCGGCGGCAGTTTTGAAAATGTCGGATGCAAAATTTTCCTGGGCCGGCATGGTCATGCCGCGTAAGAAAAAAACACTGCAAAGGAGTAATTGGAACATGATGACCTCCTTGATATTGTTAGTGCCATTTTATTTTGTCGGAATTTTTATGGCATTTTTTATGCTTTTCCTGGCTTTGCGGTTACGGTATTCATCCGCCGGCAGCCCGGCGATTCCGTAGTGGGCAAAGGGGATTTCGTGGATGATGACCCGGACAGCTTCCGGCTTGACATCCAGAGTAGAGGTCACGGCGGCGGTTACATTTTTCAGTAGGTTTTTTTTGGTTTTGCCGTTCCGACCGGGGAGCATATTGATCAATATTATGGGCATGTTCTTCTCCTGATTTCAGTTAAAAACAAGTGTAAGTAATTATAAACATAAGCAATAAAATATGTCAATAAAACAAGGTTTTTTGACATTCAGGTCAAGATTTGCTATAGAATCATTATGCCGAGGCCTTGCGAGGCATCTAATGATTCTATGCTACTAGTATAGCATCATTATGCCGAGGATTTTCGAGGCATCTAATGATGCTACAGAAGGCCTGATGGTATTACAAAAAATGCGGAAAAACTGGAAAATAATTGTTGGTGTATTGCTCAGCCTGCTGTTCATTTTTCTGGCTTTTCGCCAAGTCGACTTCAGCCAGATGGGCCAGGCCTTTGCCAGCGCCGATTACTGGTTTATCATCCCCATCCTGGCCGTCATTTTCATCAGCCTGCTGCTGCGCGCCTGGCGTTGGCAATACCTGTTGGCGCCGATTCAACAAGTTAAACTTCCGGCCTTGTTTGCTTCCCTGGCTGTCGGCTACATGGCCAACACGTTTTTACCGGCCCACCTGGGCGAAGTCGTCCGCGCCTATCATGCCCGAAGCAAGACCGGTATTTCTACTAGCGCCATTTTCGCTACCATCGTCGTCGAGCGCTTGATAGATATTTTCGCGCTGCTGATGCTAATGGGCTTGGCCCTGGTTGTTTTCCCTTTTCCCGGCTGGGTGCAAAAAAGTGGCGCCATCATGCTCGTCCTGGTCGCGGGCTTGTTCGCTCTGTTGCTGGTGATGAAAAAATACCGCCGGCAAGCATTGGCTGTCAGCGATCGCGTAACCGGTTTTTTGCCCGCGACTGCTTCACAGAAAATCAATGAACTTTTAGACCAATTTTTAAACGGCATCGTTGCTTTGCAACACGCTGCTCATTATCTGACGGTCGGCATTTTATCAATTTTAATCTGGGTTTGCTATGCCTTGACTTTTCAACTGCTTTTTTACGCTTTCGATTTTATCAGCCTTTACCATTTGCCCTGGACTGCCGCCCTGGTGGCTTTAGTCATCACCACCATCAGCGTTGTCGTGCCGTCATCGCCTGGTTATGTCGGTTCCTATCATTTTCTTTGCCAGCTTTCCCTGGGCTTGTTCGCTGTTCCCAAGGGCCCGGCCCTGTCTTACGCGTTCGTCCTGCATGCCATCAACATTTTCCCGGTTTTTTTCCTGGGACTTTTCATCCTCAGCCGGGAAAAAATCAGCTTGGCATCGCTTGCCAAAGAAAAACATGATTTTAACCATTGACGTTGGCAACACCTCCACGGCCTGTGCCATTTTCCGGGGGCAAAGCATTGTTTACCGGCGTCATATCCCCACCCCTAAGCAGTGGCGAACCGGGCATTTAAAAGCCCTGTTGCGGGCCGATTGGAAGGAAAAAATACGGGCGGTTATTGTATCGTCGGTGGTGCCGCCGCTGGACAAGGCTCTGGCGGAAAATATCAAAAAAACATTGGGGCTGCCGGCCCTTTTTCTCGATCACCTCACGCCAACCGGGATTACTTTGAAAATTGACAAACCGTCCGAACTGGGCGCTGACCGCATCGCCGATTGCCTCGGAGCACTTACGTTTTTTCCGCCGCCCCTGATCGTCATCGATTCGGGAACCGCCACCACTTTCGACTTGCTCAATGAAAAAAAAGAATATTGCGGCGGCTCCATTCTGCCCGGAATCGCCATCGCTATCAAGAGCCTGGCCGAAAATACGGCCAAGCTGAAAAATATCGCTTTCGCGGTTCCCGACTCCCCGGTTGGCACAAATACGGTCAACAGCATCCGCGCCGGCATTTACTTCGGCTATATCGGGACCATCACGCACCTGATCGCCCTTTACCGTGAAATCCTCGGCCCGGGCAGCAAGGTGATCGCCACCGGCGGCCTGATCCGTTACTTCAAAGGCCGGGTACCCGGCATCGACGCTTTCAAGCCCGATCTGTTGTTCTACGGCCTGAAAAGCGTTTATGACAGGCAGCAACGGTCCGCATGATGGCCGCTAACGACGATTATGACTATATCATCAAGGTCATCCAGTATCTGGACAGGCAATTCAACATTCATTTTTTCATCAGCAGCAAGGATTTTGACGTCCTTTACCGCTGGTGGGAAAAACGCATTCCCTTCGCGGTCGTCAGCGAAGCGCTGCGCCGGGTGGTGGAACGCCGCCTGCTGAAAAAAAATCCGGTTATTTCTTTCGCGGTTTTCAGCCACGAAGTGCGCCTGGATTACCAATCCTTTTTAAGCCTGAATGTCGGTCGGGAAAGGAGCGAACCCCGGGATGAGCATGGCGAAATAAAAGCATTTTTAACTGAATTTCCCGCGGCCCTGGATTTTTTAAAAACTGATTTTGCCCGACTGGGCGCCGAACGCATGCAAAACGGCGTTGCCCTGCGAGGACAGACCGATCAGTTCCGCCAGGATAGGCGGAAGATCGGTGCTGCCGACGCCGGCCCTATCCATGAAAAGCTGCTGCGCCATTTTCAGGATGACTCCGAACTGAACGCCAAGTGTGCATGGTTTTTGAAAAATCTGGCCCCCGAGTTGCGCCGCCCGGAAATCGAGAAAAAATACCGCTTGAATTATCTGCTCCATAAGTTCGCCATCCCCAGTTTTGATTGAATTATTCAGATTTTAATTTTTATATTATTTACTCATACATCCCCTTGACATTTCATATAATCACGCTCAAAATAAAAATATAGCATCACTATGCCGAGGTATTTCCGAGGCATCTAGTAGTATCACTATACCGAGGTCCCCGAGGTATGAAGTGATACTATCCTTGTGATGATGCTATATTTAGTCATGGAGGTGACAGATGAAAGTGAACCTTTTGAACCGCAAGATGTTAGCAGTTGTATGTAGTACGGTGCTGTTCGTAGGAATGAGTATGATGACATACGCGCAGAAACCGCAGCACAAAAAAAAGAAAAATGAGCCGCAGGCTCAGCAGCAGCCGACTCAGCAGAAGCAGGTTCAGCAGCAGAAGTCTGTGCAGCAACAGGTTCGGCAGCAGCAGCAGGACAAAAAGCAATATGATCAGCGTCTGACGAAGTATAGTCAAACCCTGGCTCAGCAGCAGAAATTATACCAAAAGAGTATGGCGCAACTGCAAGGGGAAAAGCGAATGTCGCAAACCCGCTACCAGCAACAGTATTCAGCGAAAATGCTTCAACAGCAGAAACGTTATGAGAAGGCGCGTAATTACAACTACCAAAATGACCCCTTCTTCCAAACGGTTTTTGACCGTCGTTACAACCGTGGTGGCACTTATTACGAGACGAATCGCTACGGCATTGAGCATCTTCAACAAGCTATACAATACGGTTATGCGGAAGGTTATCAAGCCGGAATGGCTGACCGCCAAGATCGCTGGCGTTCCAATTACGAGATAACTGATGCCTACCGGGATGCGAACTACGGCTACAATGGTTACTACGTGAGCCAGGACGACTACAACTATTATTTTCGCGAGGGTTTCCGTCGCGGCTATGAAGATGGTTACAACAAACGTTACCAATATGGCAGTTTTTCCAACGGAAAATACAGCATTCTCGACAATATTCTGGCGAGAATCATCCCTTTCGAGATGCTTCGTTGATGACCGAAGCGCTTTTCTCGATCAACAATGCCGACTGGCTCACGAGCGTGCTTTACTAAACCATTACAGCCGAAACATTTGTCAGGTCTTTTTTTATTTCCTTAAAATTGTTGTAGCGGTGTTCGCGGTCTTTGCGCAGAGTTTTATGAACGATTTTTTGCAATCCCTTCGGGATATCCTGACTGAGCTTGATTTCCTTATGCAAAATATTGTAAAGGGTGACGATGTTGTCCCGTTCAGAAAATGGGTTTTTCCTTTCCAGCAATTCATACAGCACAACGCCGAATGAAAAGATGTCGCTGCGGCCGTCGAGTTCCCAGCCCTTGGCCTGTTCAGGCGACATGTAAGATACGGTGCCCATGACGACGCCTTTTTGGTTCAAGACTGGTTCGGATCGGCTGTTTTTCCTGTTCGCGGTTTTGCCGGGGCAGATTTCAGCCAAACCGAAATCGAGGATCTTGACCTTGCCGTTTTTGTCAATCATGATATTGCTGGGTTTTATATCCAAATGCACGATATTTTGGGCTTGCGCCGCGATCATGCCGTCCGTGATCTGCAAGGCGATGGCAATGATTTTGCCGAGGGCAAGGAGCTTCATTTTTTGCAGCTGGCCCAGGGTCACCCCGTCCACGTACTCCATGATGATGTATTCGCGGTCGTTTTCCCCAGCAATTTCATAAATAGCGCAAATGTTGGGGTGGTCCAACAGCGAGGCCGATTGGGCTTCGCGGCGGAAGCGCATTTTCGCGTCGCGATCGCGGAGCAAATCGCTGCTTATGCTTTTAATGGCCACTTTTCGCTGCAATTTGTTGTCTTCGGCCAGGTAGATTTCACCCATCCCGCCCCGGCCCAAAACTTTGCTGATTTTATAGCGCCCGTCAATGATATTTTCCTGGAAAACATTGCGGTTTGAGATCTGGGTGAGGTCCCAGGACGGATTGACCTCGCCGGCGCAGCCTTCAGTATGCATGGACAATACAGCCTGGCATTGGCCGCAGAATCGTTCCGTATCTTCATTGACGAATCCGCACCTGAAACAGACCATGGCCCGATTTTAGCAGAACGGTTTATTGTTGGCAAACAATCCGGGCCGAGGTGAACTTTGGGAAATGGTGGTATTACAAATGATGTCATAAGCGGGGAAAATTAGTTTTTTTATAGTAAGTAGTCAGTAGACAGTGGTCAGTAGACAGTAGAAAGAGGGGAGAATGTTTTCTATATATAAAATTCAGTTTAAAAGTAATTCGACGGACAAATAGCTTCGGTAATATAATCTTAAGCAACCCTGATGAATCGAAACTTTTAACACAGAATTTTGTGTAAAACTCTCTAAAAAGAATCAGAGAACATCGTGCTAATTGCCTTTTCTTGCATTGCACAATAAAGATACTCATAATCAGCCGATAAAATTAGATAATCCCGATTCTATTGATTAGTAGCGCAATGTCAATTAAGTCCTTTTTACGAAAGCAAGAAAGTCAAGTTTTAAATAAGACTACTTATGAAAGAAACTTGGGGATGGATTGTGAAAACGTAAATTTGTTTGCCATGCCGCTAGCTTGAACAACCTCGATCTGCCTGTCCCAACTCTCTTCACCCAAAAGTGATATATGGGGGAAATGGACGGTCTCAGTAATTTTGTAACGGGTTTTTCCTTTCCAGCAATTCCTGCGGCAACAGCACACCGAGACCTGGTCCCGGAATATGCTTTGTATGAAAAAAGCCTTGCATGGAATTTCAAAAAAGATTATTATTTGTTCACAGGTAAGATTTTAATTTTCCCTGTCAGGCAAACAAAGGAGAATTAGCAATGGCCTATAAGGATGTTTTGAAAAACGGGATCAGGACGTTCGAGGATTTGGAGAAATGGCTTATCGGGCAGAAGGCACGGGTTAATCCCCGGCTCAGGGATGTGATTGCCAAATATCCTATGAGGGTGAATACGTATTACCTCGGTCTCATTGAGAAGATGAATGATGGTATCTGGAAACAGGCAATTCCTGATATCGAGGAGCTTGAGCATTACATGGACCTCACGGAGGATCCGCTGGATGAAGAAGGAGATATTCCGCTGGGTGGTCCGCGGACAATCATCCACAGGTATCCGGACAGGGTTCTGTTGTTCGTCTCCAACGAGTGCGCCATGTATTGCCGCTTCTGCACCAGAAAACGAAAAGTCGGCGACGACCATAAAAACCCAGCCAGCGAGGACATAAACAGGGGGATCGAATACATTGCAGATCACGAAGATATCAGGGATGTATTGATCTCCGGCGGCGATCCATTCCTGATTGCCAATAAAAGACTTGATGAAATCCTGGCTAAACTGAAAGAAATCCGCCACCTTGATCTGATAAGAATCGGTACCCGGGTCCCCTGCGTCTGGCCGCAAAAGATCACTGAAGACAATGAATTGATCGAGGTGCTGAAAAAACATACGTCCCGGTCACTTAGGGGTCCGCAACTCTTCATCAACACGCATTTTAACCATCCAAATGAAATAACCGAGGAAAGCTATCAGGCCGTCAAAATCCTGAGGGAACTGGGCATTCCAATCGGCAACCAATCGGTTTTGCTCAAGGGTGTCAACGATGACACCGATGTCATGAGGGACCTGGTGCACGGCCTCGGCAAAATGGGAGTGAAGCCATATTATCTTTACTACGCTGATCTTGTGGAGGGGACAGGTCATTTCCGGACCGAAGTATACAAAGGCAGGGAAATATGCCGGGACCTTTGCGGAGCCACTACCGGTTTCCTGCGCCCGACATTCGTCGTGGATGCCCAGGGCGGAAGGGGCAAGGTCCCGGTGGATCTCGGCTATTCAGACGGCATCAGTGAAGACAAAAAAGGCGGTACTTTCACTTCGGCAATCGGACTCGGAAAAGTCTATGTGAACGACCCCATTGAAAGAATAGAAGGCAAACCGACGCGGCATAATCCAAACAGGAAATAAGCCTGATTAGAGTTCGTCCGCGGCGAAGGTGTCGCCCTGGTGAAAGTCTCCGGTCTTGAGGCCCAGGGTAAACCAGCGCACCCGCTGCGCGGATGTGCCGTGGGTGAAGGCGTCGGGGACGACATAACCCTGCTCGCGCTTCATGATGCGGTCGTCGCCCACCGCGGCGGCAGCGTTCAGGCCTTCCTCGATATCGCCTTGCTCCAGCAGGTTTTTCATCCGCTGGGCGTGGTAGGCCCAGACTCCGGCCAGGAAATCGGCCTGCAATTCCATTCGCACCATCAGGCGGTTGGCTTCCTGCTGATTCAGGCCTTGCTGCTTTTCCTGCACCTGCTCCATGATGCCGAGCAGGTTCTGCACGTGGTGGCCGACCTCGTGGGCAATGACGTAGGCCCAGGCAAAATCACCGCGCGCCCCCAGCCGCTGCTGCATTTCCTGGAAGAAACTCAGGTCTATATATAACTTTTCATCCCCTGGGCAGTAGAAAGGGCCGGTGGCCGACTGGGCGTAGCCGCAGGCTGAATCGGTGGCGTTACTGAACAGAACCAGCTTGGGTTCGCGATATTGCGTCCCATCCTGCTGGAAAATTTGGCTCCAAACGTCCTCGGTGTCGGCCAGGATAACGCTGACGAATTCTCCCATTTCCTTTTCCTCGGCGGTCAGGGCCCGCGTCTGTTCCTGTCCCGAGGCCTGGGGGGTCTGCAGGTTCTGCATGACCTCTTTGGGATTGCCTCCCAGCAGCAGGACGATGATGGTCACGGCCAGGGCGCCCAGGCCGCCGCCCAAGGCGATCCCCCGTCCCGTTATGCCGCGGCGGTCTTCCACGTTTTCGCTTTGTCTTCTTCCTTTCCAGAGCATGGTCGTTCTCCTTGCGCTTGATTTTTTTAATAATGTAATATTTGCCGGCTTATGTCAAGATAGTGAAAGAGTCCAATATGTTATGGACTCTTACAGGAGCTTTGATTTTTATTTTTCACATTGCTATAATAAAACCAGTTTTATGAAAGGGAAATGGATTTTTGCCAACAGCGTCGCATGCCCCGCGCGAAGGTACCGGCATCAATGCAGGCGAAGATGAAATAGAAGACACGGGAGTAATAAATTATGAGCGGTGAAAATAAAAAAACAATCCTTCTCGTGGAAGATGAAGTGGTCATCGCCATGGTCGAAAAATTTACCCTTGAGAAATTCGGGTATAACGTCATCACGGCGAATACCGGTGAAGAAGCCGTAGATACCGTTGAAAAAACGCCCAATATCGATCTTATCCTCATGGACATCGAACTGGGAGCTGGTATGGACGGTACAGAAGCCGCGGAGATTATTCTGCAAGATCGCGATATTCCCATAGTATTTTTGTCAGCCCACACCGAGCCGGAGATCGTCGCCAAGACCGAGAAGATCGCCTCTTATGGTTACTTGGTGAAGAACTCCAGCAATACGGTGCTCCAGGCGTTGATAAAGATAGTCTTCAAGCTTTTTGAGGCAAAAAAAAAGGAGAAGGAGAAAGAGCCCCAAAGGGAGGCTGCGCTCGAGGCGCTTAAAGCCGCAGAAGAAACATATAGAAATATATTCTTGAATGCTCAAACCGGATTATTTCGAACAGATATGAATACCGGTTTGATCCTTGATGCTAATGATTGTGTGGCCCGGTTCATCGGATATAAAGACCGGGAGGAGCTTTTAGCGAAACCATTTAATATTGCGGAAAGGTATGTTGACATTAAAGATCGTAAAAGGATGGTTGCTCTCTTGAAAGAACACGGCCAGTTCAATAATTTCGAAGCGCGGTTCAAACGTAACGATGGCGCAATCGTATGGATGCGCTTTGCAGCCAAAATTGTTCCTGAAAAAGGCTGGATTGAGGGAGTATCGGAAGACATTACGAAAGAAAAAGTGGCGGAGAAGGCTTTGCAGCAAAACAATCAAAAATGGGAAGCCATTATAACAGCCTCGCCGGATGGAATAGGAATGATATCCTTAGATGGGAAACTACAACTTATGTCTGATAAATTATTAGTAATGTATGGCTATTCCGTCGAACAAAAAGATGAAATTATTGGAAAAACAGCCTTTGATTTTATTGATCCTTCCAATCACAAAATGTTGTTTGATAATATGCACAAATTGCTTGCGGGTAAAAAGGATTTTAATGTTTCAGAGTACCTGGCTGTAAAAAAAGATAATAGCAAATTTTATGTTGAATTGAGTTCTTCCGTTCTGTTTGATTCTAAAGGCGATCCTGAAAGCATTCTGTTTGTCGAACGCGACATCACCGAGCGTAAGCAGGCAGAGGAGGAAATAAAGCGGCAATTGGCGGAAAAAGAAATTCTTCTCAAGGAAGTCCATCACCGCATAAAGAACAACATCGCATCCATTGGGGGCCTTCTATCCCTGCACGTGCAATCGGCTACCAATCCCGAGGCTACCGCGGTGCTGCAGGACGCAATTGGCCGGGTCAACAGCATGCGGGTACTCTATGACAAGTTGCTGCTCAGCGAAGACTATAAAGATGTTTCCGTGAAAAATTATCTTAGTGATCTTATCGATACAGTTATCGCGATTTTTCCAAACAAAGCAAAGATCAAGATTGACAAGCGCATCGCTGATTTTCAGCTAGATCCGAAACGGCTGTTTCCCCTCGGGATCATTATCAATGAATTGCTTACCAATATCATGAAATATGCTTTCACCAACAGAGATACCGGGTTAATAAAGATTTCTCTTACCAATGTGGATAACCGTGTGGCGCTCACCATACAAGATAATGGCATTGGGCTCCCTGACGGGTTTGACATTAATGTACCAGAAGGATTTGGTCTCAAGCTTGTAAAAATGCTCAGCCAGCAGTTGGGAGGGAGTTTTTCGATGGAAAAACACGCGGGTACCCGCTGTAAAATTGAATTTAATGTTTAATTCCATTTTCGGGCGTTGCGCCCATCCGCTGGCTCCGGCCGTTGTGCCGGCGAAAATGAGATAGAAGACAGGGGGAGGAATCAATCATGAGCGCTGAAAATCAAAAAACAATCCTTCTCGTGGAAGATGAAGTGATCATCGCCATGACCGAAACAATGACCCTTGAGAAATTCGGGTATAACGTCATCACGGCGAATAGCGGTGAAGAAGCTGTAGCGACCTTTGAAAAAACGCCCGGCATCGATCTTATCCTCATTGACATCA
>Ga0209539_1000241_pt1 | contig 33507 bp, 28 predicted proteins | sample BarGraNGADG00312_2_FD_184499 | JGI IMG/M metagenome (GOLD analysis project Ga0209539, IMG submission 184499) | Arctic peat soil microbial communities from Barrow, Alaska - Barrow Graham LP Ref core NGADG0011-312 (SPAdes) (version 2) | ecosystem: Environmental > Terrestrial > Soil > Wetlands >...
TGTTGCAATCAACGGCACATCATTGGGTCGGAGAGACGGGTTTGGAGTATGGGATACAGAAAAGATAAAGATTTCTGCTGATAGCGAGACTGAAATCCTGTTGATGGAGGTTCCTATGAATTTTTAGTTTACCTCAATACTTTAATACTTTAATACTTTAATACTTGTAAACATAACATAACGAACCGCTTGAATGATTATAATATTTAAGAAAATTCTTGTCATTTGTTTTTTGATATTCATTCACCTTATCATAAACGCACAAAACAAAATAACAGGTAAGATTTCAGACGAAAAAACAGGAGAAGCCATTCCCGGCGCGACAGTTTATATTCCGGAACTAAAAACAGGAGACCTCGCAGATAAAAACGGTGTTTACGAAATTGACAACCTTCCCCGTGTACAAGTTATTGTTCAGGTCAGTTTTTTAGGATATAAATCAATTGTTGAAAAAGTCGACCTGGCAACGAAATCATCAAAGAATTTTGTTATGGAACAGGCCATTACAGAAATGAACGAGGTTGTTGTTACAGGTACATCCAGGACAACCGAAATAACACGAAATCCTGTTCCTATGATCACTTTGGGCAGAAAAGAATTACAGCAAAATTTAAGCACCAACATAATTGATGCAATTTCAAAACTTCCCGGCGTAAGTGCGGTGACAACCGGACCTAATGTGTCAAAACCTTTTATTCATGGTTTGGGGTACAACCGTGTACTGACGTTATTTGATGGGATAAGGCAAGAGGGGCAACAATGGGGCGATGAACACGGCGTTGAAGTAGATGAGAATGCCGTAGACCATATTGAGGTTGTTAAAGGCCCCGCAAGCCTGACCTATGGTTCTGATGCATTGGCCGGTGTTGTCAATTTGCTTTCTGCTCCGCCAGTTCCGGATAGCACAATAAAAGGTCATGTAGAAACAAATTACCAGTCAAATAATGGTCTTATAGCTGCACACGCAGATATTGCCGGAAACAAGAGAGGGTTCATTTGGGGGGTAGTGGCATCATATAAGCTGGCCTCCAATTATCAAAATAAATACGATGGAAAGGTTTATGGTACAGGGTTTAAGGAATCTGATATAAGTGGTTATGTCGGACTGAATAAACATTGGGGCTATTCACATCTCAACTTCTCTTTATTCAATGATTTACAGGAAATTCCTGATGGCAGCCGTGACTCGGTTACCCGGAAATTCACAAAGCAAATCACTGAAGCAGACATATTCAGACCAATTGTTTCCGGACCAGAATTAAATTCATATAAAATCAACGTTTTACACCAGCATGTCCAGCATTATCGCTTTTATTCATCAAATAATTTTATAATTGGTAAAGGTAAACTGGGACTGATACTGGGATATCAGCAAAGTATCCGCAGGGAGTACAGTCATCCGCAATACCCCGATCTTCCAGGAATGTACCTTGATCTGAAAACATTTACTTACGATGTAAAATATACAGTACCTGAATCAGCCGGATGGGAAACAACTATCGGTATTAATGGTATGTACCAGAATAATACTAATAAAGGAACTGAGTTCATTATCCCAGATTATACACAGCTGGATATAGGACCTTTTGTTGTGGCAACAAAGACATTTAAAAAACTTGATATAAATGCAGGAGTAAGGTATGATACGCGTATTTTTAAAAATGATCCGATGTATACCCGTCCCAATCCTGAGACAGGTTTTGACATGCAGGTTAATTTACCGGATACTGCATCGGCTCATCATCCATTCTATGATTTTAACCACACTTTTTCAGGCTTGTCGGCAAGCTTAGGAGCGACTTATAATATTACAAAGAAATTTTTTGTAAAAACCAATATTGCGCGAGGATATCGTGCTCCTAATATAGCTGAAATATCAGCCAACGGAGTTCATCCCGGATCGCTGATTTACCAGATAGGCAATACCGGTCTTAAACCTGAATTCAGTCTGCAGGAAGATATGGGTATTTCTTACAGATCTGATCATATCTCCGGTAATCTGGATTTATTTAATAACCAGATTTCCAATTACATATTAAATCAGAAATTGACAAACCATCTAAGACAGGATTCGATCATCATAAAAGGTAACCAGACTTTTAAATATCAACAGGTTAAAGCTCAATTATATGGATGGGAGGCAAACCTTGATGTTCATCCTTATGACTGGCTGCATTTTGAAAACTCCATATCTGTAACCTATGCATTGAACAGGGGAGGAAATGGGATACATGTTACAGATAGTTCCAGATATCTGCCGTTAATTCCTCCTTTACATACAGAAACGGAATTACGTGCCAACATAAATAGTAAGTCAAAGCTTTTTAGTGCAGTGTACGTAAAGTTTGGAATTGAATATTATGCAAAACAGAATAGGGTATATTATGCAAATAATACCGAAACTCAAACGCCAGGCTATGTTCTGTATAACGCAGGAGTCGGTACCGATATAATAAATCGTCATGGAAAGGTACTTGTCAGCATTAATATACTGGTGAATAATATTACTGATGTCGCTTATCAGTCGCACTTAAGCAGACTGAAATATTTTGAAGAGTATCCAAATAATCCAACAGGCAGAAGCGGTATTTACGATATGGGCAGAAACGTTAGTTTCAAGTTAACGATACCGTTGAATTTGTAATTAACTTCTCCACAAATCGGAAAGAGTTAAATTGCCAGAGCAGCATTATTGCAGGATTATTATGGCTTAATAGACTTTGGAATAAGCTTTTCCTCGGAAAATAAAGTTGCAGTATTAATTAAAGCCAGATGGGAATAGGCCTGTGGAAAATTTCCCAAAAGCCTTTTTGTAGAAAAGTGAATATCTTCACTGAAAAGTCCTAAGTGATTACCATAGGCTAACAGGTTGTCAAAGATGCTTTTTGCATCTTCCTTTGAACCTATTCTGAAAAGAGCCTGAACCAGCCAGAAGGTGCATATTGTAAATGATGACATCGGCTTGCCAAAATCGTCAGGAACTTTATAGCGATATACCAGTCCGTCATAAAAAAGTGCATTTTTAACTGCCATAACAGTTTTCTGATATCTGATATCATCGGCGGCAATAAAGCCATATTCAGCCATAAGCAGTAAAGAGGCATCGAGCTCTGAATTACAATAGGTTTGAGTAAATGTTTGCAGATCCTCATTCCAGCCCTTCTTCAGTACCTCTTCCTTAATATCATGTGCAATACCTTCCCATGTTTCAGCGTATTGAGGTTTATTTAATGCATATGCAATTTTCGTAGCCCTGTCCATTGCAACCCAGCTCATTACCTTTGAAAAAACATAGTGTTTTTCATCAGCTCGTATTTCCCAGATACCTTTATCCGGTTTCTCCCAATGAGTAGATACAGTAAGGGAAATATTGCGCACAATTTCCCATATATCTTCAATCTCGTCTAATGCACCCGGGAAAAATTCATAATACTGGTGAATAATATTCAACAGATAGCCAAAAACATCATTTTGTCTTTGGGAATATGCAGCATTGCCAACCCTCACCGGCTTTGAGTTTTCATAGCCTGACAGGTGGGAAAGTTCGGTTTCAATAAGTTCCCGTTCGCCTCTGATACCATACATTATCTGGAATGAATCGTTTTTAGATTTAAGAATTCTTTTTAAATAATCCAGGAACCGTTGTGCAGAATAGTAATGACCCATTTTAATCAATGTTTCCAGCGACATTGATGCATCGCGCAGCCAGCAAAAGCGATAATCCCAGTTACGTACATCACCGATAGTTTCCGGTATACTGGTCGTTAATGCTGCCAATACAGCACCGGTAGGCTGATAAGACATTATTTTTAAAACCAGTAAACTCCTGATTATTTCTTCGTTATATTTCTCATACTTCTTTGAACGGTTTGTCCAGTTGAGCCAGTATACTTTTGTACGCTGGAATTCGAGGTAAACCCTTTTAATATCTATATCAATCAGCTTTTGGTTGTAGGATAGCAGGAGAAACTGGTGCTGAGTAAGCACAATTTCTTTTGAATCGAGGATATCATCGAAATTTAAGCTTGAATAAAGATATATACAATCTGTAGGTTTCACCATTGAATATGTCCTGATATGATTGTCCTCAGTAACATTGGAAACCTCCTCACTGGCATAATTAAAAGCAGGATAATATTTGACTTTAAAGGATGGAGCGCCTGAAATATACTTAAGATAACGATAAATTTCAGCAGGAGCAAAGTAGTCATCATAAACAAGTTTGTAACGGGGCATAAAGTCAATTACCTCAAAGGTGCCGTGATCTGATTTAAATTCTGTGCATAATACGTTTGTCCAGATAAGATACTTTTGTGAAATTGTATATTTATCATCAACAACAACACTAAAGAAGCCGCCCTTCGCGTTATCGATAAGTTTGGCGAATACGGAGGGTGAATCGAAATCAGGAAGACAACACCAGTCAATACTTCCTTTATCCGATACCAGGGCTGCACTCCGGCAATTTCCAATCACACCATAATTCAGATTATTCATGATAAAATTTCATAATTGTTACTTAACAAATTCATTTTCCATGAAGGATGTATCTTCAAATATCCATTACAAAGATAGTAATGAATTATTGTGCTTGGTGGGACCATTGATAATAATAGGCAGCTTTATTAATTTCTTTTGCCTGCAAACATTTGGTATCTTTGCTTTTGCTCAGAATTATCTTTGCATTTGAAATTGCAGGGAAACTTAATTTTTAATCTGCGGTTTTTATGGACAAGTCGGAAAAAGCATCATTAATAGAAAAATACAGAAAAGCAAATAATAAACTGGTTTTGCTTGATTATGACGGAACACTGGTTAATTATGAAGTGATTCCGGATAACGCAAGACTTCCTGAGCACCTGAATGATATCATAAAAAAACTGATTGAAAAACCACAAACAAAAGTATATATAATCTCCGGCCGGGGTCATAGGGATATTGATAAATTATTAGATCATCTCCCGATTAATATTATTGCAGAGCACGGCGCTATGATGAAAAGGGGCGGGTTATGGAAGAACCAGCTGATTGATAATGCTTTATGGAAAAAAACAATCATTCCTATATTCAACCGGATAACCTCAGAATGTCCGAAATCATTTGTTGAGGAAAAAGTTTTTTCTTTAACATGGCATTACAGAAATGCTGACCCTCATTCAGGATATGCTCATTCAAGAGAATTAATACGGATTTTAGAAAAAATAATTCATTCTTATAATTTAAAAATTCTGGATGGGAATAAAGTTGTGGAAATATTGCCTGACGAAATTGGCAAAGGGAAAGCGGTAAAAGAATTATCAGAGCAGGACAATTATGATTTTATATTGTCACTTGGAGATGATGCAACTGACGAAGAGATGTTCGAGTTTTATTTGCATGATCCCAATGCATTCACTATTAAGGTGGGAAATGGCAATACACTGGCCAAGTATAAACTTTCAGGTATCAAAGATGTTGTTTCACTTTTAAAACAATTATCCGGATGAGATTAACCATTTCATTTCTGCTTTCGATCATTTTTGCTGTTGGCCTGGTAGCCTTTGGATTTACTTTTTACCAGAGTTCATCTGAAAAAACCAAACTAAAAAGTGAACTTGAATTACACACCACACAGGTTGCAAAAGAAATATTTGCCGTCGATGGGTCGTTTTTCGAAAAGTTAGATCAGAAAAATATTAACCAGTTTGCTGACAGTTTAATCAAACAGTACAATCTGTTAGGTATGTCAATATATTTCACTCACGATTATATCTTAAGCAACTATTCCGCGAGTAGTTTCATTAACTATTCAAAGGCCTATATTTTACAATCATTAACTGCTGACACAGCTCTTGGAAATTTTTTTAAATCAGACAAGAAAAAAATATATCAATATATCCGGCCGGTAAAAAATTCAAATGGATTGATTAATGCTGTTGTTTTTTACACTGATGCCGGGCAAATTGATAAAGTCCTACGCACCATTTGGTTCCGGAATTTCATGGGATGGTTTGTTCAGGCTTTTTTAGTCTCCCTTGTTACATTACTTACGATCCGCTGGGGCCTGTTTAAACAGATAAATAAAATTGTTGACTGGGCTAAAGCTTTACGGACCGGAAATATACGACAACTTATGCCTGGACCCCATATGGACTTTCTTGACCCGCTGCATAAAGAGATCGAGTCCATTGCAAAGGCTATGAATGAAGCCAAAGCCACAGCTGAAGAAGAAGCCCGCCTGAGAACAAGTGGTGAAGCCATATGGACACCCGAGCGGTTAAGAGTGGAAATGGAAAATCTTTTGCATAAAAAGAAATTGATTGTTGTCTCAAATCGTGAGCCATATATGCATATACACGAAGGCAAGGAAATTAAATGCATAGTTCCCGCAAGCGGGTTGATCACTGCTATGGAACCTATATTGAAAGCATGCAGCGGACTATGGATCGCAGCAGGAACAGGAGACGCAGATAAAGAAACCGTAGACAAACATAACAACGTTAAAGTTCCTCCTGAAGATCCAAAATACACTTTAAAAAGATTATGGCTTACCAGGGAAGAAGAAACCCATTTTTACTATGGATTTTCAAATGAAGGATTATGGCCGCTTTGTCATATTGCGCATACACGACCAACCTTTAGAAACGATGACTGGAAATATTATAAAAAAGTGAATGAGGATTTTGCAAAAGCTGTTCTTGAGGAAACAAAAAATGAAGAACAACCATTCATTTTAATTCAGGATTATCATTTTGCATTATTGCCTGAACTTATAAAAAAAGAAAAGCCCAAAGCTAAAGTTGCCATATTCTGGCATATCCCCTGGCCAAATCCTGAATCATTTGGTATTTGTCCATGGCAAAGAGAAATACTGCAGGGTATGCTCGGAGCTGATCTGATAGGGTTTCATACTCAATATCATTGTAATCATTTTCTTGAAACTGTTAATAATGCTCTCGAATCAAGAGTGCTATGGGAAAGTTTTTCAGTAAAAATGGGAGGCCATACAACTTTTGTCAAACCGTTTCCCATAAGCATTGCATTCACTTTAAAAGATTATGATATAAATCCACAGAAAATTAAACCTTCCCGGCTTTTAAATGAATATGGTATAACTGCACAATACATAGGCGTCGGAGTTGACAGGATTGACTATACCAAGGGGATAGTTGAAAAATTTCTTTCTATAGAACGGTTCCTTGAGAAAAATCCATCCTATGTAGGTAAATTTACCTTTGTCCAGATAGGGGCACCCAGCCGGATTTTTCTGAAAAGTTATTCCGATACGGTAAGTGCTGTTGAAAACGAGGCTATCAGAATCAATTTGAGATTCAAAGCCAAAAACTGGAAGGCAATACTTCTGTTAAAACGGCATCATAGTCATGAAGAAATTTCTCCCTTTTATTTTTCGGCAGATTTTTGCCTGGTTACCTCGCTTCATGATGGGATGAACCTTGTAGCAAAAGAATTTGTAGCTTCCCGTAATCAAAATGACGGAACTCTTATCCTGAGCCGTTTCGCAGGAGCATCACAGGAACTTCAGGGAGCGATTATAATTAACCCTTATGACATTGAAAAATCAGCTGATGCAATAAAGACAGCCCTGGAAATGACAAAAGAAGAACAAAATCAGCGGATGATGCAGATGCGTATGGTAATAGTCAGACATAATATTTATTCCTGGGCAGCTACCTTATTAAGGACGATGGCGACTATTAATTGACAATCCTTTTCCCCGCCTTTTGCCCCCCATCCCCCCTAAAGGGGGGGTTAATCCTTTCTGTTTAAAAGAATTTAGTTCATATGTCCGAATTAGTCCCCCTTTAGGGGGACGTCCCGCCTAAGCGGGACAGGGGGCCATCTATTTTCTGAGTGCATTGTACAGTACAACAGCCGGATGCAATACGATCCGGCCAGTACCATCCTTGATATGATGCCTGCAACTAGTTCCCGGTGCAGCTATTACTGTATTATGATCAGAGTTTCTTACTTCAGGGAACAGGACCAGTTCACCGATCTTATTGGATAATTCAATATGTTCTTGTTCGTATCCGAACGATCCTGCCATTCCACAGCATCCCGATGGGATCTCTTTTACAGAATAATTTACTGGTATTGAGAGCATTTCTATTGTACTTGCTGAGGATGCAATAGCCTTCTGCTGGCAATGTGCATGAAGAAGAATACTTACTTTGTCATCAACAAACAAATTTGGGTCGATTTTTCCCAGTCTGAACTCTTTTGCGATGAACTCATCAACCATAAAACTGTTGGCGGCAATCTTTTCTGCCGAATCCTTTAGATCACTCCCGGCTAACTCCGGATATTCATCCCTGAATCCGAGAATTGCTGAAGGTTCAATTCCCACCAGAGGAAGTTCATTGGTGATGATACCTGATAATAATTGAATGTTTTTTCTAATTGTCTTCTTTGCTGTTCTAACCAGACCTTTTGAGAGAAAGGTCCTTGCGCTTATTTTGTTGCCGGTTGTAACCACTTTGTAGTTTAGAGAGGTAAGCAGTCCTATAGTGCTTATACCTGTCTCTGTGTCGTTATAATTGCTGAATTCGTCGATAAAAAGGCATACTGTACCTTTGGGATTCTCAGGATTGATTTTTGAGAGGTTTTTCCTGATCCATCTTCTTAGAGTCGTTTTATAAATTAAAGGGATTGATCTTTTTGAAGCAAACCCTGTTACCTTTTTCACGATTCCTGATGTAAATCTGTTTTTGAGAAAGAAATTATAAACAGGCGGAGCAAATGACCCAATATGATTGATCGAAGTTATGTATGCAATCAACCTGGTCCTCAATGGAATTCCATGCCGGTCATACCAGTGCTGAAGAAATTCCGATTTGATCTTTGCAATATCGACACTCGAAGGACATTCCGATTTACAGCCCTTGCATCCCAGACAAAGATCCAGGATGTCATATATCTCCCTATGGTCCCAGGGATCTTCACCTTTGTTGAGAAATTCACGAATGATATTTGCTCTTGCCCTTGTAGTTTTATCTTCATCTCCGGTTGCCATAAAGCTCGGACACATTGTTCCTCCGATAATTGAGGATTTACGACAGTCTGCCGACCCGTTGCATCTTTCAGCCGCACGCATTATTCCTATACTGGAGGAAAAATCATAGATAGTCTTTATTTCACGGGTTGGCAATCCGGGAACGTATCTCAGATTTGTATCCATTGGCGGAGTGCCTGTGATCTTTCCGGGGTTTAAGATACCTTCAGGATCCCAGCATTCTTTGATCTGCTTCAAAAGGTTATAGTTATATTCTCCAAGAATCAGCGGGATAAATTCCCCTCTCAGTCGCCCGTCGCCATGTTCTCCGCTTAATGAGCCCCTGTATTTTTTAACAAGGTGGGCTGTTTCCAACCCAATTGTTCTGAAGAGTTTCACGTCAGCTGTATCCTTGAGGTTCAGTATTGGTCTGATGTGAAGTTCTCCTGTGCCAATATGGGCATGAAATACGGCGTCCTTACCATATTTGGCCAGCAATATTTCTATTTCATCCATATAATCAGGTAAAAGCTCTACGCTTATTGCTGTATCCTCCATCAGAGTAACCGGCTTTGGATCACCTTTCATGTTGGCAAGAACGCCCAGTCCTGCTTTTCTGAGATCCCAGACCTTTGAGATATCCTTTCCTTTTACAATGGGATAGGAGTATCCGTAGCCTGCCGACTTTAAAGCTTGGATCATCTCTGCGGCGGCATTGTCAATTTCTTCAGGTTTTTTCCTTACAAATTCAACGATCAGAATTGCACCGGGCTTCCCATCGAGAAAAAACCGGTTGTTTCTCTGACTGGCATTATCTTCTGTCAATTCAAGGATCCGGTAATCCATCATTTCCACAGCTGAGGGCTTAAATTTCAGGGCAATCAGATTAGCTTTGAATGCCTCATTCCTTTTCTTGAGGTGAACGCATACAAGAGCCTTATTAGCAGGTGGTAATGGAATGACATTTAGCTTTATTTCAGTTGTGACTGCCAGAGTTCCTTCCGATCCTGTAAGCAACTTACTGAAATTAAATTTAGTGTCAGATTTTTCATTGAAAATCTCAGAATCCAACAATTGATCAATGGCATATCCGGTATTTCTTCTGTGTACATTCGGATCGGGGTAACCTTCCCTGATCTTCTCCTGGTTTACTGTATCGCTGAGAATTTTCTTTATATTCCTGTAGATATCCCCCTCCAGGTTATCAAGTGTACATTTAGCAAGGAAATCTTCATTACTCAGAGGACCAAAAATTGCTTCACTTCCATTACTCAGAAGTGTTTTTATCTCAATTGTATGATCTCTCGTTGACCCATAAACAACGGAATGTGAACCACATGCATTATTCCCTACCATGCCGCCTATGTTGCAACGATTTGAAGTCGAAGTTTCGGGGCCAAAAAACAGGTCATGTTCTTTTAGTTTAATATTCAGTTCATCAAGAACGACTCCGGGTTCGACTCTTACCCACATCTCATCTTTGTTAATCTCAAGAATCTTATTCATATATCTCGAGATATCTATTATGATACCCGAACTTACTACCTGTCCGGCAAGCGAGGTACCTCCTGCTCTTAGCGTTACACTCATTTTCTCACTGGCAGCAAAGTGCAGCAATTTCCTGATATCTGAAATTGTTTTTGGCCAGACAACAGCAGAGGGTTCCTCTTTATATACAGATGCATCGGTGGAATAAATAGTTGTGGTAATTATGTCGTGTTTAAGTTCACCTTCCAGGCTCTCACCAAGTGCATCTAACCTTGAAATATAAGTATCCATTTGAATCGGGTAATATTGATCTGCTAAATTAGGAAAATGATTCAATACTGGTTTTTAGGACGACTTTTTAATTAGGATTTTTTTTGAAAATGTTATTATAATGATATTAATCATGTCATTCAAAATTGTTTAATAGAACTTTTTTTTCGTACATTTATAAAAAAATTTCGAACTTATTAATGTATTGATACACAATGGAATTATTAGATCGCATCAAACAAAATGCCAGAAAACACAATATGCGGATTGTGCTTCCCGAAGGGTATGAAGAAAGAAACATAAAAGCAGCGGATATAGCTATACAGGAAGAACTGGCTCAGATAATCCTGATAGGTGATCCGGCAGAGATAAATTCGCATGCTGCAAAGCTCGGATTGAAAAACCTTTCAAAAGCTAAAATCATCAATCCCTTATCACACGAAAAGAAAGATCATTATATTGATATGATGGTTGAAATCAGGAAAAGTAAAGGTATGACCAGGGAAGAAGCAGCAACGCTGATAGAAGACCCGCTTTACCTGGGTGTTCTGATGATTAAAAACGGTGATGCTGATGGTGAAGTTTCCGGTGCAGATCATGCCACAGGTGATGTGTTGCGTCCTGCATTCCATTATGTTAAAACTGCCCCTGGTATTTCGGTTGTTTCCGGAGCATTTTTAATGATATTGCCTGAAAAGAACTTCGGTGAAAATGGAGTTATAATATTCGCTGACGGCGCTGTTCATCCAAATCCAAATGAAAAAGAACTGGCAGAAATAGCTATCGCATCTGCTCACACAGCAAGGGCAATTGCAGGATTTGAGCCCAGAATTGCTATGCTCAGCTTTTCAACAAAAGGGAGCGCTAAACACGAAATGGTTGATAAAGTTGTTAATGCAACAAGAATAGCAAAAGAGTTGGCCCCTGATCTTCAAATAGATGGAGAACTTCAGGCTGATGCAGCTCTTGTCGATGCAATTGGCAGAAGTAAAGCTCCGGGCAGCCCGATAGCAGGAAAAGCAAATGTCCTTATTTTTCCAGATCTGAATTCAGGTAATATTGCTTATAAGCTTGTTCAAAGACTTGCTCATGCAGAGGCTATCGGACCAATATTGCAGGGAATGGCTGCTCCTATAAATGACCTCTCACGAGGTTGTTCGGTAAATGATATAGTAAGTATGATTGCCATAACATCAAATCAGGCTGCGGGTCTGAAATCATAATATAATATTACTTGTATGACAGAAAATATTGAACGACTTGAGGATTACGGATTATCGAAGGACAATAAGCCAAAAACCTTGTTTTCACGTGTCGGTATAGTAGGTGCAGGTTCAGTTGGCCAGAATATTGCCAGAATGGTAAGTTCCAAGGGATTGGATGTGATACTTCTTGACCTTAGTCAGGAGAAAATAAACCAGGCATATGTAGAACTGGCAAAAGAACTTGACCGAATGATTGAACGCTGGGGTATGACCAATTCAGAAAAACTGGGAATATTATCGCGAATTAAGGGTACCACTGATTATACAAGCTTCAAAGGATGTGATATCGTAATTGAAGCGATCAAATCATCTACCCGCGAACACAGCCACGATGTACGTTCGGAAATATTGAAAAAAATAGAAATGCATGTCGACAGAGAGACAATAATAGCAACAAATTCCTCGACCCAGGTTATTACCGAACTCACTGCCGATCTCACTTATAAAGACCGTTGTGTAAGTTTCCATTTTCTTACTCCTGAAGCAGATGCACGAGTTGTGGAAATTGTTAAAGGTCTTTATACTTCGCAGGAAGCTTATGAGAATACAATGAAATTTGCCAATCTGATTGGTAAAAAAGTGGTTCCGGTAAAAGAATCTCCGGGTATTATAAGCACGCGTTTAATTGTTCCTTTTATAAATGAAGCTTGTGAAGTCCTGATGGAGGGAGTTGGAACGATGGAGGATATTGACCTGACTATGAAAGTAGGATTTGGTCTGCCGCTCGGTCCGTTTGAAATGGCTGATAAGATCGGATTGGACAAAATACTCAGATGGTGTGAAAATCTTTATGATGAATTCGGGGATTTGAAATACAAATCTTCACCTCTCCTTAAAAAGCTTGTAAGAGCGAATCAGTGGGGAAGACGTACCGGCAGGGGGTTTTATGAATATAATAAAGATGGTGTTAAGATCACTAAAAATATCTCCGTTGGAGATTAAGTACAACATCAGCTTATACAATTACTTTTATTAAAAAACTTTTCTATAATGAAAATATTAGTTCTTAACTGTGGTAGTTCATCAATAAAATATCAGCTTTTTGATATGACCTCAGGTGTGGTACTGGCGAAGGGGATTGTTGAAAAAATAGGATTAAAAGGATCGTTCCTTAAAAATGAAAGATTCGACGGAGATAAGGTAAAGCTTGATGGAGAGATACTTGATCATCAAACCGGCATTGAATATCTGCTAGGTTTAATGATAAGCAAAAGAAGGGGAGTAATTAAAGATCTGAATGAAATAGATGCAATCGGGCATCGCCTTGTGCATGGTGGTGAAACTTTTCAGGAGAGTTGTTATCTTGATGATATAACTATCAAAGGAGTTGAAGACTGCTCAGATCTGGCCCCGCTGCATAATCCGGCGAATCTTAAAGGGATTTATGCAATGAAAACGGTACTTCCCAATGTACCCCAGGTTGGTGTTTTTGATACCTCATTTCATCAGACAATGCCAGATTATTCCTTTATGTATGCTCTGCCTTATTCCCTCTATAAAAAATATGGAATAAGACGTTATGGCTTTCATGGTACAAGTCACAGTTATGTCTCTAAAAGAGCATGCGAAATTCTGAATGTGGATTATAAAACTCAGAGAATGATTACCTGCCACCTTGGTAACGGTGCCTCCATCACAGCAATAAAAAATGGCAAATCGATTGATACTTCTATGGGACTAACACCAGTTGAAGGCCTTATTATGGGTACCAGATCGGGTGATGTTGACGCTGGAGCGCTTACATTAATTATGGAAAAGGAAGAAATTGACTTTTCTTCACTTAATACTCTCTTAAATAAACATAGTGGCATATTAGGAATCTCCGGGATATCTTCAGATATGAGAGAAGTTGAATCTGCTGCCGGAGAAGGGGATGAGCGCGCTGTTCTGTCGCTCAAAATGTATGACTATCGTGTTAAAAAATATATTGGAGCTTATGCGGCTGCAATGGGAGGAGTAGATTTACTTATTTTTACAGGCGGAATAGGAGAGAATTCATCGGAAACAAGGGAAAATATTTGTAAAGACCTTGAATTTCTCGGCCTGGAATTTGACAGGCTGAAAAACGATGGAGTTCGTAGCAAAGAGTTGGTTATCAGTAAGAAAGGTTCTAAAGTAACAGTAATGATCGTACCGACAAATGAAGAATTTGTCATTGCATCTGAAACCCGTAATATAGTGGAACATCGCAAAGTATAAAAACAAACATAAAATCCTGATTCAATGGTGTTAAAAAACATGGATGACCTGAAACGTCTTGTAGAAGGCGGACCCAGGAAAAAGCTCGTTCTTGCAGCAGCACAGGATCAACATTCATTAGGTGCAATAATCAAAGCCTGGAAAGCCAATATTATTGAACCAATTCTTGTCGGGGATACAGAAGGAATTCAGAATATTTGCGCTTTAAATAATTATGATATCTCCGGTATCAGAATAATTCACGAACCCAATCCCGAGATGTCAGTTGAAACGGCTGTAAAATTGGTCAGCAATAAGCAGGGCGATATACTGATGAAAGGAAAAATAGGTTCATCCGCATTGCTCAAATGTGTGCTCAATAAAGAGTGGGGACTGAGAACCGGCAATCTGCTGTCGCATTTTGCCCTGTTCGAAGTTGAAACTTATCCCAAGGTGATCGCGGTAACTGATGTGGCAATGAATATTGCTCCAACTCTGCAGGATAAAATTGCTATTGTCAACAATTCTGTTGCCTGTCTGAACAGGTTAGGCTATAAAATGCCAAAGGTTGCTGTACTCGGAGCTGTTGAGATGGTTAACGAGAATATGAAAGCTACACTCGATGCAGCCCTTCTCTCAAAAATGAATCAACGTGACCAGATAAAGAACTGTATTATAGATGGCCCTCTCGCATTCGATAATGCTGTCAGTCTCGAGAGTGCCCAGCTTAAAGGAATCAAAAGCGAGGTGGCTGGCGATACAGATTTATTGCTGATGCCAGATATTGAGGTTGGTAATGTATTATACAAGTCCCTGGTTTTTTTCGCAAAAGCTAAAGTTGCTTCAATAATACTTGGCGCTTTGGTTCCTATAGTGCTTACATCAAGATCAGATTCGGAACAGGCAAAATTCGATAGCATACTTTTAGCTGCAGCAGCTAGCAAATGACACAGTTATGATCAGGACCCTTGAACAGATCGCAGAAAAGGTTCTTACACTTAAAAAGAAGTACCGGGTTGCTGTTGCATGGGCTCAGGATACCAATACCATAGGAGCGATCAATAAAGCGGTTAAAAGAGGCTTTATTGAAGCCATCCTGATAGGAAAAGCTTCCGAAATCAGAAAAACCTGCAAAGCTGAAGGAATCGATGATAAGGTTTTCACATTACTTGAATCGGAAAATGAAAGCAAGGCATCGTCCGAAGCGGTCAGGTTGGTTAAGAATGGTGATGCAGATATAGTAATGAAAGGGCTTGTTGGTACAGACAAGTTTCTCAGGGCAGTAATGGATAAAGAAAATGGATTGATGCTTCCAAATGCTGTACTCAGTTATGTAGGTGCTATGGAAATACCGGCTTATCATAAACTTCTTTTTATTACTGATCCCGCAGTTATTCCTTTTCCAGACCTTGATCAGAAGGTTGCTATGGCCGGTTACGCAATTGAAATGGCACGAAAGTTTGGTGTTCAAAAGCCTAAGATTGCCCTGATCGGTGCCTCTGAAAAGATGAGCCGTCATTTTGAAAGTTCTATCGATTACTCAATAATGTGTAAAATGTCCGACCGCGATCAGATTAAACATAGTGTTATGGACGGTCCGCTTGACATCTTCCTGGCTTGCGATAAAAAAAGTATTGAGATTAAAGGAGTTGAAACGCCTGTTAATGGTGATGCGGATATCCTTCTATTCCCTTCACTGGAATCATGTAATCCATTCTATAAAGGTTTAATGCTCTTTGCAAATGGTGAAATGGCCGGACTGATCAGGGGAACGGAAAAGCCTGTAATTGTAATGTCGAGAAGTGAAAGCGAAAAATCCAAATATTACTGCATTGCTTTGTCATGTCTGATGGCATAATGGCATATTTGTCAAAAGAATTCAATCTGAAAAATAAATCGATTTATGGAAAACCGACTAATTCTGGCAATTAATCCGGGATCTACATCAACTAAATTTTCTCTCTTTAATGAAGATGAACTGGTTTTTGAAAAATCTCTAAGACATACTGCTGAAGAATTAAAAAATTTTGAAAAAATTACCGATCAGTTTCATTTCAGGAAAGATCTTATAATGAAGGAACTGACTGAGAGAAAAATAGACACTGCAAGGATCGCTGCAGTTGTTGGCAGGGGTGGACTGGTAAAGCCAATTGAATCAGGTATATATGAGGTAAATCAAAGATTGAAGGATGATTTGAGAGACGGTTTCTTAGGTCAGCACGCCAGTAATCTGGGCGGACTTATTGCAGATGATATTGCATCCACGCTAGGTTGCGCTAAAGCTTATATTGTTGATCCTGTTGTTGTAGATGAACTTCAGGCAATAGCCAGAATATCAGGTCACCCGGAGATTGAAAGAAAATCTATTTTTCATGCCCTCAACCAGAAAGCTGTAGCGCGTGTATATGCTGCCTCAGTTGGAAGGAAATATGAAGAATTAAGCCTGGTTATTGCGCATATGGGCGGAGGTGTGAGCATTGGTGCACATAAAAATGGGAAAGTAATCGATGTAAATAATGCTTTGAATGGTGATGGACCCTTTTCTCCGGAGCGCTCCGGGGGATTGCCTTCGGGTCAGCTGGTTGACCTGTGTTTCAGCGGTCGATTTTCAAAGGATGAGCTTAAAATAATGCTTACCGGAAAAGGAGGAATGATGGCCTATCTGGGTACCAATGATTTTATTGAAGTATGTAAAATGGCAGAAAACGGTGATACAAAAGCTCTGCTTATCAGAAATGCCGCTTCGTATCAGATTGGTAAAGAGATTGGAGCTATGGCGGCTGTCCTGAACGGAAAAGTCGATGCAATCATTCTCACAGGTGGGATGGCATATCAGGAGGCAAATATAAAAGGGATCAGTTCAATGGTCGATTTTATTGCAGATGTAGTTGTTTATCCCGGGGAGGATGAGTTGAAAGCGCTCGCATTTAATGGTTTGCTGGCTCTGGATGGCAAGTTAGAGATAAAGATCTATAATTAGATTTATTGAAAATTCACGGATTAATAACAGCTACCGGCAATATCTTCCCATTAAAAAACTTATGTCCTGTAAGGGCGAAATTTGAAATAAATTCGGCCATTTGCTTTGCATCAAGCGGAGCTTTATAGCCGGGAAATGCTTTATCAAACATTTCAGTCTGTACAGCCCCAAGGGCAAGACAGTTTACATTAATACCGAACTCCTTGAATTCATGTGCCAGACACTCTGTAAGACAGGCTATTGCTGCTTTGGATGCACTGTAATAGGAGAGTCCTTTATACTTGGAACTGCCCTGAAAACCACCCATACTCGAAATGTTTACTATATGGGAACCGGCAGGCATCATAGGTCTTAATATTCTGATAACCGAAGCTGGTCCGAAAAAGTTTGTTTCCATCATCAATCTGGCTTCATCATTTTGAATATCAACGAAATCTTTCGCGATAAGACAGCCTGCGATATTAACAAGAATATCAACTCTTTTGAAATGGGAAGAAATTATCTCAGTGAACTTTTTGGTTTGACTGTCAAAAACTGACATATCGATGGAGTACGATTTAACATTTTTAAAGCTGGTAGAAAGATCACTTAAAGCTTTTTCGTTTCTTCCGGTAACAAGAATTTGATTATTAAGATCTTGCGTCAGATAGCTTACTACCTCCTTCCCGATACCACGCGTACCTCCGTTAACTATAATATTCATAATATTACTAATAAGTTAATTCAATTATCAATCCAAAATTATCACTAAAGATATTTAATAAAATTGACTCTCGGTAATCATGAAATTAAAATCCAAAATCGCTTGAAAATCAATGGATTTATTTGTAAGATTACCAATATACATATTAATTAATACCAGTTAAAAGCATAAAAAAATATTGATTTTTCCATTCCGATTTTACATGTAATGATAAAATTCTGAATTATAAAATATCAATTGAAAAACCATTCTGTATTTCATATTACAGCTTATAATCTTATATTTGCGATTGTTTATTTGGTATGTAGCTAAAAAAATGTTAATGTGATAATATGTGATTAAACAGGATCAATATTTCAATTATGCGGAAAAAATTAAACATTGGAGATAAGACAGGCAGGAGAGTATCAATTATCGGATGTGGAAATATTGGTATTTCGTTATTACAGGGACTACTGAGAGGGCAGACTATTCCTGCAGAAAATATTACTGCGACAAGAAGAAATATCAGGGAACTTGACTATCTGAAAGAATACGGTGTACGGTTAATGACCGATAATCTCAGCGCTATAAAAGAATCAGATCTTATAATTATTGCAGTAAAACCATATAACATAGTTAACGTTCTCGAAGAATTAAAGGATCACCTCAATCCCGGGAAACAACTGGTTGTATCTGTCACAGCCGGTGTTCCCATCAGTAAGATCGAGGAGGTGATTGGCAGCAGGGTTCCGATATTCAGGGCGATGCCAAATATATCTGCAAGTGTTGGAAAATCAGTTACCTGTATTTGCCATAACGAAGCCAAGAGAAAAGAGATTGAATCTGTTGTATCACTATTTGACATTGTCGGAACCACAATGATCATCGACGAAGATTTGATGGAATCTGCAACTATTTTAGGCGCCTGCGGAATTGCTTATGTACTCAGGTTTATCAGGGCAATGATTCAGGGAGGTATCCAGATCGGTTTTGATGCAACAACTGCAAGTGCTATTGTGAATCAAACCGTTAAGGGAGCTGCGGAACTTCTAATTGAAAGACATCAGCATCCGGAGTTTGAAATAGACAAGGTAACAACTCCAAAAGGATGCACTATTGTAGGATTAAATGAAATGGAGCATAACGGTTTCAGCTCTTCACTGATAAAAGGTCTGGTTGCCTCATTCGATAAAATTGAAAAATAAACTTAAAAGACGGAAGCATGAAGTCGGAAGTCCGAAGTAAATGGCTTCTTTTGAAACTGATATAGTCGTCCTGTTTCTGACTTCCGACTTCCGACTATCTTCCGTTTCCGTAAAAAGATTAATCGCATTACATATTTTTAAGTCCATTTTTTCGTTTATTTGTATCATTCACAATTAATGTAGCAAACTGGGAAAAATGACTCTTAATAATAAAATAGCTGCTGTAATCCATCGCTTACGGACCATACTCTTAATTAATCTACTGGTATTTATCTCATTTTCAATAATATCCGGACAGAATGCCAAGGAAGAACAGTTTCCTTATGATAAGAAGGCCAGGGAAGACACTCCACCGTTTAAAGAAAGATTATTCTTTGGAGGAAATTTCGGGTTGCAGTTCGGAACAATTACTGATATTCAGGTCTCCCCGGTTGTGGGATTTTGGGTTCTGCCGCGTATTGCTGTTGCAGTAGGACCAGACTACAGATACTTTAAGGACCGCTATGACCGTACAAGTATATATGGTGGAAAAGGGTATATACAATTTGTTGTTATTCAAGATCTTAATTCATTTATTCCAATTGGAATTCATACTGGAATATTCCTTCATCTGGAGGATGAATTGCTCAGTCTTAAGTCTTCCTTCTGGAAGTTCCCGCTTGCCTATACATCTGACAGATTTTATGTTAACACTGCTCTTGCCGGTGGTGGTATCAGCCAGCAGATTGGAAGACGATCTTCCTTGAATTTTATGGTTTTATGGGCGTTAAATGATTCAGGTTATAATATCTACAGCAACCCGGAATTGAGAATCAGTTTTAGTTTCTGACTTATTTCCTCTGCTTCTCATTTTACCTCCAAAAACGACTATGTCATTCCGTGAGCCAGTGAGGATTCTCCGCTGATCTTATATATTGATAGCCTTTACTAATATCACTAATTATTTTGAAAATCATTATAGTATGATTCGTCAGCCGGTAATTTGAATTATATTTGAACCTTTAAAAATAAAATTGATATGAATATTGAAAATAATAGAGTGGTCTCTCTGATTTATGAACTCAGGGATAGTGACTCAAACGGAAGGATTATAGAGAAGCTGGATGAGACCAGACCTTTAGAGTTCGTGTATGGCACAGGAAGGCTGCTACCGGTTTTTGAATCAAATATCAATTCTTTAAAAACCGGAGATCTGTTCAGATTTACTCTGAAATCTGAAATGGCTTATGGAGATAAAAGGGAAGAAATGATTATCAACGTTCCGGTTGCTGTTTTTGAAACAGATGGAAAGATCAATGAAGACATCTGCCGGGTGGGAAACCAGGTGCCTATGATGGATACAGACGGAAATCCACTAACCGGTATCATAAATGAAATTACAGACACTTATGTTAAAATGGATTTCAACCATCCGATGGCTGGTTTAGATTTGTTTTTTTCAGGTAAAATAGTTGATGTCCGGGAAGCTTCATATGAAGAAATCGCCAGTACAACTCATTCATGTTCTTCCTGTAATACTACTGGAGAGAACGGATGCTCTGGTTCTTGTAGCTAGTACGCCGGATATTCCTAAATATTAAGCTTTTCTCCTTCTGATTTTGCGATTATCACTGCGCAACAGGTATCCCCATAAACATTGACGGTGGTCCGGAACATATCCAGAATACGATCCACAGCGAGTATAAGACCAATACCCTCAAGAGGAAGGCCTACGGCTTTCAGAACAACGGTCATCATAACCAAACCGGCCATTGGTATCCCCGCTGCTCCGATTGCTGCAAGAAGAGCTGTGAAAATCACAATTATCTGTTGTCCGAAAGTTAAGTCAATTCCATAAGCCTGGGCAATAAACATTACTGCAACACATTCGTATAGAGCTGTTCCATTCATATTTACAGTTGCCCCGAGCGGTAATGTAAAACTAGCGATCTTATTTGATACACCATCTTCAAACTCAACAGCCTTCATTGTCAGAGGAAGTGTTGCATTTGAGGATGAGGTTGAAAAAGCTGTCAGCAGGGGTGTTGTCATGTTTTTCATGTGTTTTATCGGATTTGCTCTCCCTAACAGTTTTACAGAAAGTGGAAGGGTGATAAATCCATGAATGACCAGACCAAGTAAAACTGTTATAAAATAGAGTCCTAACCTGCTGATTACTTCACTTATCTCATTTCCCATATGAATCTGCTGGGCTATTACCTTGGCAGTAATACTGAATATCCCCAACGGAGTAAACCTGATAATAAAAAGGGTGATCTTCATTATCACATCAAGTGCTGCATTAAATACGTCAGTTATCAGAATACGTGGTTTTTCATCCACTTTAGTGATAAAAAAACCAAATAAAATTGCAAAGAAGATTATTGCGAGCATCTGCCCCTGCATGAGAGATTCGAAAATATTTGTAGGGATGATGTTTATAAGCGTCTGTCCGAAACTGTCTGAAACTTTTGATAATTCATCAACTGGCATTTTAAACCCTAGTTCAGCTCCAACTCCTGGTTTAATAGTTGTCACAAGGACAAAACCTGTAACTATTGCAGCAAGAGTCGAAAGAACATAATAGCTCATTGTTTTTAATCCAAGTCTTCCAAGGTTGCCACTATTACCGACACTCGCTACTCCGGTTGTTATAGAGCAAAGAATGAGAGGGATGATTATCATATTCAGAGCACGAAGAAAAATTACTCCTATCCAGTTGGTATAAATTGTTGTATCAGGGAAAAAATAACCGAAAAATCCGCCTGCGATCAGTGTTATAATAATCTGGAAATGAAGCGGGATTGAAAATCCGTGTTTTGTCATACTCTTTTACAATTAATCCTGTTAAAGAAAATTAATCTTTAGGATAATTCGCGATAAAAAATAAACTTTTTTAGAATTGAATTTAAAATAAACCTCTCCAGAATTGAATATTCAGTATGCAGGGACAGGAGAGCCGGAAATATTCAATTTTTCGAATAAATCAGTTTTAACTGTTATTTTTTAAAACTTATGAAAATTCTACTCCTCTGTCCTGAAATACAAAAAAAATACAAAAACACTTGACATTACAATTGTAACTATCTGTTTACGCAGATATTATTTACATATGTAACCAAGTTTTAATCTAATTCGGATTACAAAGTTAAATAATCTGAATCAGAATAAATGATATTGTATAATCAACAATATATCAATACTATAATCAATGTTATATGTAGTAATTGGCTGCCATTAACGGTGATAGTTGGGACTTCCAAGCGAAAAATACTTAGATAATAAATATAAAGGACTATATACTATGATGTTAAAAGTCTAAACTGCTGTATAACTTCACATAAGCATTAGTTATAATTATCAATATATCAATTATATACAAATGTATCGAAAAACATAAGTAATTGACATATTTGTCGAAATGACGTATGTAATTACATTAAATTACAAATGGAAACTATTTATTATTTACATTTGTAATACTAATCATATTCATAATGAGAGAACGCTTACTTGAATTTTTAAAGAAAGAAAATAAATCTTCTGCTCAGTTAGCTGAGGAAATTGGCGTTCAGGCATCGGGTATCTCCCACATACTTTCAGGAAGGAACAATCCGAGCCTCGATTTTGTATTAAAAATGCTTGAGAAATATCAGTTTATTTCATCCGACTGGTTGCTATTTGGCCGAGGATCGATGTATACAGAGAATAAAATGCAAAATCTTTTTGACTATGATAATGTGGATAGCATTGAAAGCGAACAAATGCGAACTAAAAGTGAGCCAGTGAGTCCGGAGATTGATTTTCAGGATGTTAAGAAAAGCAAAACTATTAAAGATTCAACAATTCCTGCAACCGGATCAACCTCAGATGTTGTTAAAATTGTCTGGTTCTATGAAAATAACAGTTTTGAAGAGTTTTTCCCTCGCAAATAGTATTTTAGATCTGATTCTGAATGATAAATAATTATCATCGGATTAAATTTTTTGAAATCATCCATTAAAATTATCTTTGTCATAAACGCAAACTGGATGGCAAAGCGTATTGAAGATCTCAAAGTAATTGAAAATAAGCGCCTTAATAAAGATTTCTTTATTCTCGAACTATCAGGTAGTACTAAAATCCCGGAATTTAAGCCTGGTCAGTTTGCTCAGGTGAAGGTCGATGGAAGTCCGGAAACTTTTTTGCGACGGCCTATCTCAATTCACGACGTTGATTATGAGAAAAATACATTTAAAATACTGATTCAGATTGCAGGAAAAGGCACCAAAATTCTCTCTGAGCTTGGAGTTGGTGATACGCTAAATCTGATTTATCCTTTAGGTAATTCATTCTCTTTACCTTCAAGAGGCGAGAAGGTGCTTCTTGTGGGAGGTGGATGTGGAATTGCACCACTGTTATTTCTGGGCAGGTATTTAAAATCAAATGGTTTTGTTCCGGATATACTTCTTGGATTCAGAAACCGTGCGAGGATTATTGAATTTGATGAATATCTTGAGATCGGTAGTATACACGTTACAACTGAAGATGGATCGATGGGCGAAAAAGGATATGTAACAAGCCATTCTGTTTTTTCAACACACCAATATAACAGGATATATTGTTGCGGACCAGATACAATGATGAAGGCAATAGCAACGTACTGCAAGGGCAGGAATATCAGATGCGAAGTGTCACTCGAAAACCTCATGGCATGTGGAATAGGCGCATGTCTGTGTTGTATAGTTGATACAGTTAAAGGTAATCTATGTACATGTGTTGATGGTCCGGTTTTCAATGTAAATGATTTAAAATGGTGAATCTTGGTTTTTCTATCGGTGATTTGCGTTTCAAGAATCCGGTGTTAACGGCCTCAGGTACATTCGGATATGGATCTGAGTTTGATGATTTTTTTGAAGTTTCGAGGTTAGGAGGGATTATCCTGAAAGGAACAACACTTGAACCAAGAGAAGGTAATCAATATCCACGAATGGCTGAAACTCCCTCCGGAATGCTTAACTCAGTTGGTTTGCAGAATAAAGGCATTGATTATTTTGAAAAATTTATCTATCCCCGAATACAGAACTATGAGACCAACATAATAGTGAATATAAACGGGAGTTATATAGATGATTATGTCGCTCTTGCTGAGAGGATAAACAAACTTGAAAAGATCCCTGCTGTTGAGCTGAATATTTCCTGTCCCAATGTGAAAATGGGGGGAATGGCTTTTGGAACCAATCTCGATTCGGCAAGGGAAGTTACAAGGGAAGTGAGGGCGGTCTATTCTAAAAAACTAATTGTTAAATTATCTCCCAATGTTACTAATATTGTTGATTTCGCAAGAGTTGTTGAAGAAGAAGGTGCAGATTCAGTCTCTCTGATAAACACTTTACTCGGGATGGCGATTGATGTTGCAAAAATGAAACCCGCTCTGTCAACAATAACCGGGGGGCTTTCAGGACCGGCGATTAAACCAGTGGCACTCAGGATGGTATGGCAGGTAGCTAATGCTGTAACCATTCCTGTCGTAGGAATGGGAGGGATTATGACAACTTCTGATGCTCTGGAATTTTTTCTTGCAGGTGCAAGTGCTATTGAGGTTGGAACGGCTTCATTTATTGATCCGCAGTCTTCTGTAAAAATACTTGAGGGTATTGACAATTATCTTGTTAAAAACGGATTTTCCGATATTAAAGAAATAGTTGGTTACATTAACCGGCCTGTCTGAATAATACCCTGACCAGATTAATTAATGTTCAATTTTTTTTTATACCTTATTATATTCTCTCATTTTTCCTTTAAATTTGTAAGAAAATAAAAACATATAGTTTCAATCTATTAATCAATTACAATAAAAATGTCAGAAAATTTACAAATTGATAATCTTGATAAAAAGATTCTCGACATTATCACAAAAAATGCAAGGATCCCGTATCTTGAAGTTGCGAGGGAGTGCGGTGTTTCAGGTGCCGCTATCCATCAGCGTGTTCAGCGTCTGATACGTATTGGTGTTATACGGGGTTCCGAATTTAAGGTTGATCCCGTTATGGTGGGATTTAAAACATGTGCCTATATTGGAATATTCCTCGACCATCCCGGTCATTTCAGGGAAGTTGTTACAAAATTCAGGGATATCCCTGAGATAATTGAATGTCATTATACTACAGGTAACTATTCGTTATTCATAAAAGTCTATACACGTGATAATGAACACCTCAGGGTGATTCTGACCGATACTATCCAGAACATCCCAGGCATAGTGCGGACAGAAACTTTAATATCGCTTGAGGAATCTATTAACAGACAGATACCTGTCCTTTCCAGATAGATATTCTTAATTATTAATCATTTAAAATTCTTCAAGTTTATTTTATCCGGAAAATAGGACAATAACCTGGAAAAATTGTTCTATTCTTTTGCTTTAAAATAAAATTATCATACATTTGCACTCGCAAAAATAGAGGAGGATTCAGTAGCTCAGCTGGTAGAGCACATCCCTTTTAAGGATGGGGTCCTGGGTTCGAGCCCCAGCTGGATCACAAAACAAGCAAAAGGAATTAGATTTAATTCCTTTTTTTATGCTCTATACTTAAAATGTATACTCGCTGTAAGAGCCCGGATCGCCTTTGAAATAATAATGATAAAGGTTAAGGTTAAGTCCAGTGATACTTATCTCAACCTCAACCTCAACCTCAGCCTTGAGAAAATGGAATACTTTTTTTGTAATGAAATTGTCTTCCCTGCGTCATGTATATAAATTCAATAATTAATTAAAACACATACGCAATGAAAAAACTATTTTTACTTATCGTTTTAACGATTACGGCAACAGTTGTATATGGACAGAAATCGATCGATGATTTGTTTGACAGATATGCCGGCAAAGATGGATTTACGACTGTAACAATAAGCGGAAACCTGCTTAAACTGGCTCACTGTTTGGGAGAAAATGATGAAGAGGATGCAATTCCTTTGAATATCACTGAGATTCGTATTCTCGCACAGGAAGATAACAGTATGAAGGTTGAGAACTTTTATAACCTTGTCATTAATGATATTGACCTGAAAAACTATGATGAGTTTATGAGAGTAAAAAAATCTGACCAGGATCTTAGAATGCTGGTCCGCTCAGAAGGTAATAAGTTCAAAGAATTTTTACTGGTAGCCGGAGGAAATGATAATGCCCTGATACAGGTAAAAGGCAATATGACCTATGCGGAGGCAAGAAAGTTTTCGAAAGATGCAGAGAAAAACCATGGATTGAACTTCACGGAAAAACATAAGTAATTAATAATGTAGCTATCTTTATAAGCACTCTTTTAACTTAAATGACCAGGACCGATTTTAATGATCTTGTTCGGCAGCTTAACCGTAATCTATATGGATATGCCTTCCGCATCCTCCGGAATCAGGAGGCGGCGGAAGATGCCGTTCAGGAGGTATTCATTAAACTCTGGAACATGGAAGAAAAGCTCGATGAATATAATAGTATCGGAGCGCTGGCAACCACAATGATTAAGAACTTTTGTATTGATCAGATCAGAAAAAAAAAGCACTTTTTACAGGAGGAACACGAGGGGCAGGATATTAAAAACATTGATAATGAATCGCCTTATGAGCTTATGGAAATCAGGGAATCGGAAGAGATTATATATCATATTATCAATGAATTGCCAGACATTTATAAAGTTGTAATAAGACTCAGGGAGATAGACGGACTATCATACGAAGAGATAGCAGATAAAACTGAACAAAATATAAATACCCTGAGGGTAAATTTGTCAAGAGCCAGGAAATTGATCAGAGAAGAATATAATAAATATCAGTATGAAAGAAGAGGAATTAAAAAGGTTGATCGAAAAGTACTATAACGGAGAAAGTACTGAAAAAGAGGAGAGTTCCTTAAGAAATTATTTTAGAACGAATAATGTCCTTCCGGGATATGAGGCAGAGAAGGATATTTTCGGTTATTTTGATGACTCTGCGGAGATCCCTGAACCATCTATTGGCTTTGAAGCACAGATTTTAGCAGGGATAGACGCTTCGGAAAGAAAAAAAGGATCGCAAAAAATAAAAAAGTATCTTCTTCCAATGCTGAGTGCAGCAGCAGGTTTTCTGATCCTTATAGGATCGTATTTCGTTTTTATTCACAAAACAGAATTTCAGGATACTTACAAGGATCCTAAAATCGCATACGCTGAAACCATGAAAATCCTTATGGATGTATCATCTCAGTTAAACAGAGGAGTCAGATCACTTGAACCGGTCAGCAAAATTGAAGAGATGAGAACAAAAAGTTTTAAAGCCATTAATAACTCAGCAATAATAATTGATAAAAATCTGAAGAGCTTGAATTATCTTCAGAAAGCGATGGAAATTACTAATGTGCCTGTTGAGAAAAATAAAAATAAATAATAATCAATGATATGAAAAAGTTAATTCTTTCAATAACAGCTATTTGTCTGACCCTTCTTAGCCAGGCTCAGACTAATCCCATTGATGAAATGTTTAATAAATACTCTGAAAAACAGGGATTCACTGTAGTATCCATATCAGGTAAAATGTTCAGCATGTTTGCCAGTGAGGATAAGGAAAATAAAGAAGCAGATAACGTTATAAGCAAACTTAAATCCATCAGGATACTCTCAGTTGAGGATTCATTATTAAATAAGAACCTTAATTTCTATTCCGAACTGAGTAAAAAGATTGATTTTTCAGTGTATGAAGAGTTGATGGTGGTTAAAGAAGGGCCCGATATAACAAAGTTTCTTATTCGTCAAAATGGTAAAATAATATCTGAGTTACTTGTTATAACCGGTGGACCCGGAGGAAATTCACTTATCTCGATCAAAGGTGAGCTTAATCTGAAAAATATTTCAGATTTGTCAAAAGATATTGGTATTCAGGAACTTAAAAGTCTTGATAAGATGGAGAAAAAAAGTCCTGAAGAATAATTTTTTTTTGTTTGTTCAAAGCAACCTTTTTTCCGAGAACTTCGTTAAATGCTTTGATGGACATGCAAAAACCAGAGAATTTGCATATTCATTTTTTTTATATTTGTGTCTAATTCGAAATATGAACCAATTCTAAACCTATGAGCAATCAATTCATTAAACGTTCCGGAGTTCTGATAATAACTCTGTTTTTATTTTCATCGTTGACCTTCTCACAATTTAACAATATCGATTTCCTGAAGAGCGTTCCAACTGATGGAGTAAAATACCTTCAGGCATATATTTCTCCATATGCAAATGCTTTTGGAGCCGGCCTTAACGGTGGCTGGTACAATACTGCAAAACCTCATAAGCTTCTGGGTTTCGATATAACAGTTGGTGCAAGTGCTGGGGTTGTTCCGACATCTGCTGAAACTTTCGATGTAACCAAAATCGGACTCTCTTCTACTTTATCAGGAACAGGAATGGCTTCTACTATAGCTGGTCCGAAGACAGATGGCCCACTCATGAGTTACAAGGTTAACGGAACTACTCTTGCTTCTTTCAATGCTCCCAAAGGCGTTGCATGGAGGTACATACCTGTCCCTACTGCCCAGGTTGGTATTGGTCTGCCATTTGGAACAGAACTGAAAGTCAGATTTATGCCTAAGATAAACATTAAAGATGGTAATGTTTCATTATGGGGTTTAGGCCTTGTGCACAGCATTATGCAATATCTGCCCGGCAATAAACTATTACCATTTGATGTATCACTTTTCGGAGGATATACCAAGCTACAGGCAAATGTACCTCTGAGTTTAGAGCCTGGTGCCCCGCAAAACTATTCAACACCTTATTCAGCAGCCACCTCATTTAATGATCAGAATCTCAAAGTAAGTGTTCAGGCTTTAAATGTAAGTGCAATAGCTTCACTTAACCTTCCAGTCATTACTTTCTATGGCGGAATTGGGTATTGCAAAACACAAACTAAAATGGATTTTACCGGAAATTTTCCTACTCCGGTCCTTGTGACTCCTGTTGCCGGCGCGCCATATGCAGAGTATAACAACACTGGCGTAAAAAAAGGTTCTGATTTCCCAAATATGGATATTAAAAATTTCTCAGGTCTGAGAGCAAATATTGGTTTCAGGATTAAACTGGCTGTTGTCACAATACATGCCGATTACACCAGGGCCCAATACAATGTTCTCTCGACAGGTTTGGGAATCTCGTTCAGATAACAGAAATATAAATATTTTCTGAAAATCCCCGGGGTTCCCAAACGTTCCCGGGGATTTTTTTTTGAATCCTAGAACTTTTTATAGGTTTTTTTAGTTAATAGATTAAGTTAAAAGACAAAGAGATAAATGGGTGCAGACAAACAGAAAATAAATAGTGCTTACAGGGCACTGCTTCTGGCTGCAAAAAACACAGTAGCTTCTGAAGATAATATTAAAATTAGAAGAGCGCTGGATCTTGCAATAGAGGTTTGTGGTGATAAAAAAATTCTTACCGGGGAACCTGAAATCCTGCATGTCCTCTCTGTTGCACGAATTATTGCAGGGGAGATGGGTCTGGGGCTTACATCTATTATCACAGCCTTATTACATGATTCCTTTAACAATCTGAGTCTTAAACCAAAAGAACTGGAAAAAGAGTTTGGTAAAAAGGTTGTTGAGATACTGAATGGTTTTTCGCGTATTACCAGTATCGATTCAATGCAATCTTCTTACCAGGCAGAGAATTTCCGAAAACTTCTTTTAAGCCTTGCTGACGATGTCAGGGTTATACTTATCAAACTTATTGAGCGGCTTGAATACATGCGTAACCTTGATAATGCTCCTGAGAAGGAAAGATTGCCCTTAGCTTCAGAGACCTATTTCCTTTATGCACCCCTTGCTCACAGACTTGGCTTTTATAATATAAAGTCTGAAATGGAAGACCTTGCCGTTAAATACCTTGAACCGGAACAATATAATTATGTCGACTGCCGGCTGAAGCAAACAACAGCATCAAGAAATAAACTGATACGCGACTTTTCAATACCTTTGAAAGAAAAACTCGAGAAGCAAGGTTTTAGATTCACTATTAAAAGCCGCACAAAATCGATACATTCCATAATGCTTAAGATGAAAAAGCAGGGAGTGGAATTTGAGGAGGTTTATGATCTATTTGCTGTAAGGATTATTATTGATAGTCAGGATGACAACGAAAAATCCGATTGCTGGAGAGCTTACTCTGTTGTAACTGACATATATCAGCCCAATCCCAGCAGATTACGCGACTGGATCTCCATACCAAAATCAAACGGATATGAGTCACTTCATACCACAGTAGTGGGCCCAAGAGGAAAATGGGTTGAGGTACAGATCCGGTCAACAAGAATGGATGAGATTGCCGAAAAAGGATTAGCTGCCCACTTTAAATATAAAGGGATCAAGGGTGAAGGTGGCCTTGACTCGTGGTTGTCAAAGATGCGGGAAATACTGGAATCACCTGAGAAGGAGGATAATGCATTTTTAGATCAGGTGAGGTCAGGTTTATACACCGATGAAGTTTTCATTTTTACACCTAAGGGCGACCTGCGGCAATTGCCCGCAGGGGCAACAGTTCTCGATTTTGCGTTCGATATCCATACGGATGTCGGATCATCTTGTGTCGGCGGAAAAGTAAATGGTAAGAATGTTACTATAAAGTATGTCTTACAGAATGGAGATCATGTATCCATTATAAGATCAAAAAACCAGAAGCCAAAACAAGATTGGCTATCGTTTGTAATTACGACAAAGGCTAAGACGAAGATCAAGCAGGTATTGAATGAGGAGAAGACCAAAGCAGCTGCTGAAGGAAAGGAGATACTGATGCGGAGGCTAAAGAACTGGAAGATAGTTTATGGAGACACACTCATACAAAAGCTGCTCAATTCTTACGGTTTGAAAACTGCACAGGACCTGTATTATCTTATTTCGACAGAAAAGATAGAACTCCTTCATATCAAAGAAGTTTTATTACAGGAGGAATCAACCGAATCGAATCTTCCCGTTACAGTACAGTCTGAAAAAGAACAAAAAGAGCAAATAGATACTCAAATATCAGATTATCTGATAATTGAAGATAGGGTAGAGGGACTTGATTATAAACTTTCCAAATGCTGTAATCCGGTATTCGGTGACAGCGTTTTTGGTTTTGTCACTATCTCCGAAGGAATAAAAATTCACAGGACAAGTTGTCCTAATGCGCATAATATGATGGCCAGATATCCATACAGAGTGATAGCTGCGCGCTGGTCAAAATCAAAGAATAGTCCTTCTTTCATTGCTGCTATAAAAATTACAGGAATTGAGGACGTTGGAATTGTAAATAAAATTGCCGATGTAATTGCAGAACACAATGCAGTTGTCCGGAGTTTCAATTATAATATGGTCGATGGAATGTTTGAAGGAATGCTTAATATAATGGTTCCTAACAGTGATGTTCTGCACAGTATTATGAGAAAGATACATAGTAATAAAGGGATACTTAAAGTTGTGCGCTATGACAGTGGTTAGTAATCGACCCCGAGCCTCACACCCCACTCCTCACACCTCATTAGTATCTCTGATCAGGTTTAACAGGGAGTTTTGCCATCTTCTCCACCTCAAGTGAGGGAAACCCGAATTCTTCAACGACTTTACCAAGGATAAGATAGGTGCCGCTTCCTTTAAAAGGCCAGTTTTTGAGCGATTGAGAGAAATGGGTAGTATCGAAAAAATTGCCTTCAGCATCGATAAAGCATCCAAAATTCATCCAGTCATTTTTTATTGTCTTGATATACTTTACAGTGACCAGGTGTCCGACCATCCTTATTCTCTTACCGGTATATTCGCTCATCCTGCGTGCAGACACTTCTCCACGGAAAGATGTCTCGAGCAAATCAAACCAGCTCATGGTAACGGGAAAACCGAAGAGTTCTATTTCATCATATACATCTTCTATCTTTCCCTGAACAAGATCGGGGAGTGAAAAATCACGGACAGGAGAGGAGAAGAGAGGACGGATGCTTTCCGGTTTGTTTTTGTTTATCATCATATGGGCTTCCCATAAAAGGACTGCTTTCTTCTTTCCTGTAAATCTGAATGCACCAGCCTTAATAAGAAGAATGACTTGCTCAAGTCCGGGGTTTATCCTTGTAACAAAATTGTTAAGATCTGAGAAGGGGCCTTCAGCATTGCGTATCTCTTCGATTGACTGTGCAAGCTTGTACTCAAGGCTCATAATATGAATGAAGCCTATGTATATATCTGTATCATAAATTGTTGTTTTATAATTGCTTTTGTTTACACATGGAAGCTGAATAGTTGCCCCGCACCTTCTTGCTTCATGAACATATACCCATGTCCTGTAAAAGCCGCCGAAATTATTTATTACTGCTACTATGAATTCAAGCGGGTAATGAGCCTTAAGATAAAGGCTCTGGAAACTTTCAACCGCATATGAGGCGGAATGGGCCTTTGAGAATGAATACCCGGCAAAAGATTCAATCTGCCTCCATACCTCTTTTGTAACTTCATCGCTATAACCCTTTTCGTGGCAGTTTGTGAAGAACCTCTCAACTATCCGTTGCATCTCCTGTTTTGACCTGTGCTTACCACTCATAGCACGACGCAGAGTATCTGCATCAGCAAGATCCAATCCTGCAAAGTGATGACAGACTTTTAGTACATCTTCCTGATAAACCATAACACCGAATGTCTCCTCAAGCTGTTCCTTCATTACCGGGTGTATATATTCGAATTTTCCAGGATTATGGAACCTGTAAATATATTCTTTCATCATACCTGAACGTGCGACTCCCGGCCTTATCACAGAGCTGGCAGCAACAAGAGTAGTGTAGTTGTCGCATCTCAGCTTTTTCAGAAGGCCGCGCATTGCAGGACTTTCAATATAAAAGCATCCTTTCGTTTCACCAATCTTAAGATACTCTTTTACCTTTTCATCTTTCTTGAATTTCTGTACTGCGTGAACATCAACATCGATGCCACGGTTACGAAGTATTATTTCAGCACTCTCGCGGATATGGCCTATTCCCCGCTGGCTCAGGATATCGAGCTTCTCAAAGCCAATCTCTTCGGCAGTGTACATATCCCACTGGGTGGTAGGAAAACCTTTAGGAGGCATATCGAGGGCAGTGTAGCATGTAATTGGTTCTTCTGATATCAGGATGCCCCCGGCATGAATACTCCGCATATTAGGAAAGTCAGCTATCTTCAGACCTGTAGAGAATATAAGATTGGTTATCTCATTCCTGTTTGTCTCTGCAGAAGGATTATCAATAAGGGAATCAATCTCTTCCTTGGGTAACCCATGTACCTTTCCCAGTTCACGGACAATAGATTTTCCCCGGAAAGTGCTCATAGTGCCAAGCAATGCAGTATGTCCGTAACCATATCTCTTGAAAATATAATCGATGACTTCATCCCGCTCTTTCCATGAGTAGTCAATATCAAAGTCGGGAGGACTGCTCCGTTTCGGATTAATGAATCTCTCGAAGTAAAGGTTTAGATCAATTGG
>Ga0209539_1000243_pt1 | contig 33349 bp, 31 predicted proteins | sample BarGraNGADG00312_2_FD_184499 | JGI IMG/M metagenome (GOLD analysis project Ga0209539, IMG submission 184499) | Arctic peat soil microbial communities from Barrow, Alaska - Barrow Graham LP Ref core NGADG0011-312 (SPAdes) (version 2) | ecosystem: Environmental > Terrestrial > Soil > Wetlands >...
CCTCCGAACGGTGGCCCTTGCTGAGGGCACGGGTGCGTGGTGACCGCCGGCGCAGCGCGTGCGGCCACTCGGGCGCCGCCTAACCAGCGCATCAACCTGACGCGCCCGAGCGTCGCGATAGACTCAGGCCGCAGCGCGCGCAGGTCATGCAAGAGACGTTCGGCGCGGCACTCACGAGTCCGAAAGGAGTAGCAATGGCGGAGAACAAGACGAAGGCCACGGAAGCGAGCGTGGAGAGCTACCTCTCCGCCATCGAAGACGAGGCCAGGCGCAAAGACTGTGAAGCTTTGGCCAAGCTGATGACCAAGGCGACGAAACAGCAGCCGAAGATGTGGGGAACAAGCATCGTCGGGTTCGGCAGCTATCACTACAAGTACGAGAGCGGTCGCGAAGGCGACTCATGCCTGACGGGTTTCTCGTCGCGAAAGGGCGACATCAGTGTCTACCTCGTGGCGAGCTTCCCTGGGCAGGAGGAGCTTCTCTCAAAGCTCGGGAAGCACAAGATGGGCAAGGGATGCCTATACGTTCGCAAGCTCAGCGACGTTGATCTCAAAGTCCTTGAGCAACTCGTCGTGGGCTCCGTCGCAGAGAGGAAGCGTCGTTATCGCTTGGGCTAAGACGGCGCCTAACCAGTCGCTCAAACCGACAGCCCAGCCTCCGCTTCGCTGCGGCTGGTCTGAGGCTTAGCTCCAGCGTTGGGCCGCACCAGGTCGCGGCGTCTTCGTCACCCGGTAATCACGCTTGACGTTACTAACGCGTAGCGTTACTATACCCAAATGATCGTCTCGTTCAAGGACGCGGACACGGAGGCGCTGGCCGGCGGCCGGCGGGTCAGGCGCTTCGTGAACATCGAGGCGGTCGCGCGGCGGAAGCTCCGCCAGCTGCAGATCGCGGGTCGCCTCGACGACCTGCGCGTTCCGCCCGGCAACCGGCTCGAGGCGCTCAAAGGCGACCGTGCCGGCCAGTGCAGCATCCGCGTCAACGACCGGTACCGCGTCTGCTTTCGCTGGACGGCGGCCGGTGCCAACGACGTCGAGATCGTGGACTATCACTAGGAGAGTGACCATGCAGAAGCTCATGCCCGTGACGCCCGGCGAGCTGCTGCGCGAGGAGTTCCTTCTGCCGATGGGCCTCACGCAGTACCGCCTCGCAAAGGAGATCGGCGTGCCCGCGCAGCGCATCGGCGAGATCGTCGCCGGCAGGCGCGCCGTGACCGCCGACACCGACCTGCGCCTGTGCCGCTTCTTCGGCCTCTCGAACGGCTACTGGCTGCGCGCCCAGGCGGCGTACGACACTGAGGTCGCCGAGGAGGCGCTGGCGGAGGAGCTGGTCCATATCAAGCCATGGTCCGGTACCGCCGCCTGACGATGGTGGGTCGGCCCAACAAGCGGATCGACCTGACTCGCTTCGCTCGCAGGTCATCCGCCACGCGTTGGACAGACAGTGCGAAGCGTACAGTCGCATGAAGAGGTACTCGGGCGGGGGGTCTGATGAGTCACTGGAGGTTCGCGTTGGTCACGACAGCGGCCGTGCTGGTGGCCGTGAGGCTTCGAGGTTCGTGTCGAAGGACAACGCGGGTCGCACGGTCATGTCGGTGAAGGTCAGCAGCACCCGCGCACGTACTCTGAAGACCTTCCCAGTTCCGAAGCCCGGCACGTATCGACATTTCATCATCGGCCCAAGATACTCAATGGCTCGATGGGCCAGATGGCAGCCCCGAATGCGACTGGCACTCTGGGCTCTCGGGCTGACCGCAACGGCGGTCCTGGCCTTCGCGCCTACGCACGCCGTCGCGAAATCCGGCAGCCTCGGAATCCAGACCGTGCGAGTCGAGTCGCCCGCGTCCGCTGCCTCCCCTACTCCCTACACGGCCACGGACCCTGCTACTTGGACCGATCGACAACTGGCGGCGCAACTCACTTTCTGTGCCGTGTCGGCCGCTAGCCCGCGTGCCGCGATTCGCCACTCGAGAATGGGAATCGGAGGAGTCGCCATTCTCGGCAACGGGGCGCGACGTAGCATAGGCAGAGACCTGTCGGCCGTTTCGCGCGCAGCACCGCACCGGATCAGGCCCTTCATCGCGAGCGATGAGGAGGGCGGACAAGTTCAGAGGCTCCGGTACGTCATCTACCGTCTTCCGTCTGCGCGAACGATGGGTCGGTGGAGCATCACCAAGACGAGGTCGAAGGCGAAGGCCTACGGCGGACGGTTGAGGAAGCTTGGAGTCTCGGTCGTGTTTGGGCCAGTCGCGGACTTGGACGTTCCCGGCCACTACATGAGTTCACTCGATCGGTGTTTCTCTTCGAGTCCCAAGGTTGTCGGCCGTCATGTTGTGGCGTGGTCGTCGGGCCTCAGATCAGCGGGGGTGATTCCGACTGTGAAACACTGGCCCGGCCATGGCCACGCATCAAACACCCACAGCGGTGCCGCGAGAGTCCCCGCGCTCTCCGTCCTTCGCAAGCGTGACATGCTCCCATTTGAGCGCGCCTTCGAGACCGGCGTCCCAATGGTAATGGTGGGTCATCTGCAATCATCTGGGCTCACCGAAGCACGCACCCCTGCAAGCCTCTCGCCCAAAGCGATGCGGTACTTGCGGTCGCGCGTTGGCCCCGACACGGTCATCGTCACGGACTCCCTGTCGATGGGCGCCACGACGCGAGCTCTAGGCATTGGCTCCTCGGCTGCGGCCGTCCGTGCCCTCAAGGCCGGGGCGGACTTCGCGCTTGTTTGCTCGGCGCGACCCGAGAAGGTGATCAGTGCCGTGGCGTCCGCGATTCGGTCCGGTCGGCTTTCCAGGAAACAGGCGGAGGCGTCAGTGCGGCGGATCCTTCGGCTAAAGGAACGATCAGGTTTGGCGCCGCGTGGTGCCGGCAGATCGTCGGCTCGCGCTGCGCATGGGGTGCAGGCCGGGCGCGAGACCGACCCGCTGAGTTCGGGCGGTCCAACAAGGAGATCAACCCGACTCGCTTCGCTCACGGGTCATCTCCAGGCGTTGACCTGACCAGGGGGAGACGTGAGTGGGCTCGCGTGATGTAAGCATTGATGCGCTCCTAGCCAAGGCGCGAGTTCAAATCGAGCAGATTCGGGGTGAGTATGAGAGGTCCCTTGCCGCGCAGACCGTTGACCCGGCGCTGCGCGTCGACATCAAGAACGCATGTGAGAACCTGCGTTCCGCTCTCGACTATCTCCCGACGGACATTCGCGAACGGTACTGTCCCGGAGCGCCGCGAGGAGTGTTCTACTGATTGCATGAGCAAGCCTGACTTCAAGTGCTAACTGCTGCAGGACGAGAACGGCGAGCCGTCCCCCGTCTACTCCTGCGCCAGCGGTCTCGACCACCCGGGCGTCGGTCCCGAGCACAGCTACCTCAAGGACACCGGCCGGGTCGAGCATGTCACCTGTTCGGACGACGCGTGCCGCGACGCGTTCTTCAGGCTCAGCCGCCTGGAGGGCATCATCCCGGCGCTCGAGAGCGCCCACGCCGTGGCGCACGCGCTGGTGAAGGCGCGCGAGATGAAGACCGGGACGATCCTTGTGAACCTGAGCGGGCGCGGCGACAAGGACATGGACTAAGTCATCGAGCACTGGGGCATCGGGGACGCCGACGAAGCCTGACCCACGGGAGAGGCCACGGACCTCGCTGAGAACGGAGCCTCGCATGGATGACGCGTGGCGCTTCTGCGAGCTGACGCCCGAGGACGCGGCCGCCATCGTCGGCTGGCGTTATGGCGGCCGGTGCGCGTTCTACGACACGGCGGCGGACGCCGAGTTCGCGGCGGAGTTCGCCGACCCTTCGCTGTGGCGGCTGCGCGACCTGGAGGACGAGCGCGATGTGCTGCTGGCGGTCAGGGACGCACGCGGCGCGCTTGCCGGTTTCTTCTCCTTCCGGGGGTCGCCCGGTCTCTGCATCATCGGGCTCGGCATGGCGCCAGGACTGACCGGCCGGTCGCTCGGGCCGGGGTTCGTGCGTGCCGGCCTCGAATTCGCTCGCGGGCAGTGGCGCGTGTCGCGGTTCCATCTGGAGGTCGTGGCGTTCAATCGCCGCGCGCTCACGGTCTACATGCGGCTCGGGTTCGTCTCGGTCGGCCGGTTCTCGCGTGCCGCCTCGGAGCTGGGCGGGAAGGTAGTGGAGTGGATCGAGATGGAGGCGGCCTCGGAGGAGCTGGGGCCGATCACCGACCCTTGAACGGCGGAGGAGGTCACGTGGACGACAAGCCATCAGCGGTGAATGCCGAGGGGATCGCCGAGCCGTTCTCGGTCGACGACGTGCCGTGGGAGGAGTACTCGCACGGCGAGCGTTTTGGGACGCGGTTCCGGCAGCTCGGGGAGTACGGCGGCTGCTCTCACGTGGGCGTGTGCATGGAGGAGATCGCGCCAGGCCGGCAGACGTACCCGGCGCACTACCACCTGCTCGAGGAGGAGCACCTGCTGGTGCTCGAGGGGCGCCCGACGCTGCGCTTGGGCGAGAAGGAGTATGGGCTGGAGCCCGGCAGCTACGTCTGCTTCCCTGCCGGGCAGAAGGCGGGGCACGCACTGGTGAACCGGACCGACGAGCCCGTGCGCTACCTCATCATCGGCGAGCGGAACCCGAGCGAGGTCATCGTGTACACCGACTCGGGCCGGGTCGGCGTGCGGCTCACCGGCGAGGGCTACCGCACGGCCGACATCATGGAGTACTGGGAAGGCGAGGCTGACTGAATGGTGGCCGCGGTCGGCCCCGGCGTCGGAACGAAGGAGAGTGCCATGTATCAACAACAGCCGCAGCGGCCGAACTGGTGGAGCCGCAACTGGAAGTGGTTCGTCCCCGTGGTCTGCGTGGCCGGTGCGGTGATCGTCGCGGGGACCGTCGCGGTCATCTATGTGTTGGCGTCCTTCGTGTTCAGCACCATGAAGTCGTCCGGCGGCTACCAAGAGGCTCTGGCCAAGGCGCGGGCGAACCCCGCCGTGGTGCAGGCGTTGGGCACTCCCATCAAGGATGGCTTCATGCCCACGGGCAATGTGGACACCAGCGGCTCGACGGGCCACTCCGATCTGGCGATCCACATCTCCGGGCCCAGGGGCAGGGGGACGCTGTACGTGAGAGCCACCAGGTCGATGGGCGAGTGGCAGTTCACGGAGCTGGTCTTGGAGGTCAAGGGGACCGGGGAGAGGATCGACCTCCTGGCTGGGAGCGCGCCGTAAAGAAACGTTGTTGAGCAACGACGCTGAGCAGGGGGATTCCGGGCAGGCTGCGAGGCGACGCGGGCGACGAGGTAGGGAGACCAAGGGGAGGACCGGAGCATGAGCGAAGACTGTGTCATCGACGTCGATCTGGCCGATGTGTTCGAGGGGCCGGACCGCAAGGGGTTCCTGCACACGCTCGCCTGGGGCGACTACGTGGATGTGCTCGAGACTACCGCGACGCATCTGCGCGTGAGCACCGCCAAGTACGAGCAGGACAGCAGGGGCAGCATCTTGCCGGTGAAGACCGAGGCATACATCTGCCCGACGAAGGCGTCGGGCATCAAGCCCGCCGAGGTCGTCGTCCCGCGGGCAGACAGCAAGGTCCTCAAGGTCAACTTCGTCGACGTGCAGCAGGGGGACGGCGCCGTCATCGAATCGCCCGACGGCAAGGTGATCCTGGTGGACGGCGGCGACACGCAGATGTTCGCGCGCTACCTGGCGGCGCGCTATCGTGGTACCAGCGCGACTGAGCCCAAGGAGTTCGACTGCGTGCTGGTCACCCACGGTGACGCCGACCACTTCGCGGGGCTCACCGCCATCTGGGAGTCGGAGACCAACCCCGAGCCGCGCTAGAGGCTCTTCGCGGCTCCCAGGCGTGTCTACCACAACGGCCTGGTGAAGCGCCCGGCCAAGGACGCGAACGGCGCGATGATCCCCGACGAGGAGATGCTCGGGCCGTCGCGGGTGGTGGGCGGCGAGACGATCATCACCGGGCTTGAGGACGACCTGCTCGCCGTGCCCGACGCGAAGATGGACCAGTACTTCCGGGCCTGGAAGGGCGCCCTCGCGGTGTGGAACGGCCGCCGGCAGATCGAGTTCCGCCGCCTGGCGTTCGGCGACGACGACGCCTTCGCCTTCTTCGACGGCGACGACCTGGAGATCCAGGTGCTCGGCCCGCTGCTGACCGAGGAGGACGGCGTGCGCGAGCTCAGGTTCCTCGGCGCACCGCCAAAGGGGCCGCGCATCGGCCACGAGTCGCTGAGCGTGGACGCCGGCGACTTCAGCGGCCTCGACTTGGCGCACACCATCAACGGCCACTCGATCGTCTTTCGCCTGCGCTATGGTGGCTTCAGCTACCTGTTCTGCGGCGACCTCAACGACGAGGCCGGCCGCGCGCTGGCGCGCAAGTGCCAGGGCGGCGAGATAAAGCTGCGCGCGGAGGTGTACAAGGTGCCGCATCACGGCTCCGCCGACTTCTCCGGGGCGTTCCTGGAGATGGTGGAGCCGCTGGTCAGCGTGGTCTCGAGCGGCGATGAGTCGGCGAGGAAGGAGTACATCCATCCGCGGGCCACGCTGATGGGCGCGCTGGGCCGCCACTCCCGCGGCGACGAGCCCCTGATCTTCGTCACGGAGCTCGTGGCCTTCTTCAACGTGGAAGGGTGGGCGCGTCTCACCGACGCGGCGCGGAGCGCCGGCCGGGGCGAGTTCTTCGCCTTCAGCCGCACCGCCTACGGCATCGTCAAGACGCGCACCGACGGCACGAGGATGCTCGTCTACACCGATAGCGGCAAGGCGGACCTGAAGGAGGCGTACTGCTTCGCGCTCGACGCGAGCGGCGCACCGGCGCCGGTGGCGGTGGTGCGGGTGTGACTCGCGGCGGCCTGCGTTGCCGCAGCATCCGCAAGGCGGTACCATCTAGCGTTCCGAGTGCACCCGGCCCGCAAGGCCGTCCAGAGGAGGACACCGCATGTACTACGACAAGGACGCCGACCTTTCCCTGATCCAGGCCAAGACCGTGGCCATCATCGGCTTCGGCAGCCAGGGCCATGCTCACGCCCAGAACCTGCGCGACTCCGGCGTCACCGTGGTCGTCAGCGAACTCGCCGGTACGCCGAACGCGGCGCGCGCCGAGAAGGCCGGCTTCGACGTGCTCAGCGCCGCCGACGCCACCAAGAAGGCCGACGTCGTGATGATGCTGGTGCCCGACCAGACCCAGGCCGTGGTGTACAAGAACGACGTGGCGCCGAACCTCAAGGACGGCGCCACGCTCATGTTCGCGCACGGCTTCAACATCCACTTCGGCCAGATCGTGCCGCCCAAGACCGTCGACGTCACCATGGTCGCGCCCAAGGGCCCCGGCCACCTGGTGCGCCGTCAGTACGAGGAAGGCAAGGGCGTGCCGGTGCTCATCGCCGTGCACCAGGACGGCAGCGGCAAGGCGCACGACCTCACGATGAGCTACGCCGCCGGCATCGGCGGCCTCCGCGCCGGCGGCCTCGAGACGACGTTCGCCGAAGAGACCGAGACCGACCTGTTCGGCGAGCAGGCCGTGCTCTGCGGCGGCGCCACCGAGCTCGTCACGGCCGGCTTCGACACCTTGGTCGAGGCGGGCTACCAGCCCGAGATCGCCTACTTCGAGTGCCTTCACGAGCTCAAGCTCATCGTCGACCTGATGTGGGAGAAGGGCATCGCCGGGATGCGCTACAGCATCAGCGACACTGCCGAGTACGGCGACCTCACGCGCGGCCCGCGCATCATCGACGAGAACGTGCGCGACACGATGCGCGAGCTGCTCGCCGAGATCCAGAGCGGCGAGTTCGCGCGCGAGTGGATCCTCGAGAACCAGGCAAATCGCCCCGTGTTCAACGCCCTCCAGCGCCAGGGCAAGGAGCACCTCATCGAGACCGTGGGCAAAGAGCTGCGCGGCATGATGAGCTGGATCGACGAGGGTGGCCTGGACATCGATGTCTGACACCTCGATCGTTCCATCAGGGACTTTGTGAAACTGGACACGAACGACCCTCGTGCTGTAGAGTCCGCGTCATGAAGACGCGGACCATCATCCTTCGCCCGTCGTGATGGCTGGTGTGGGCGGGGCGGCGCAGCCGCCCCGCCCACACCAGCCGGACTCCGCGGCTCACGACGACGCCCTCCCGCGCCTCAGGCCTGTTGGCCTGCTTCCGCGTCTGACCAGCGCCCGATCGCCCTTGTCCATACCGGTCGCCGAACGCGCGTTCAATGGTTGTGCGGCGCCAGCGCAGTTCTCTAGAATGTCGCCCTTGTACCCATGTTCAGTCGCTTGGCCGGCCACAGGGCACCGGCAGTCGAACTCCTCAGAAAGGACCAGACGATGCAGAAGCGCTTCCTCCTTACTCCCGGGCCTACGCCGGTGCCGCCGGAGGTGCTCTCCGCTCTTTCCGAGCCGGTGATCCACCACCGCGCCCCCCGCTTCACCGAGATCCTCAAGGCAGTCGTGGCGGGCATGAAGTACGTCTACCAGACGACGAACGACGTGCTTGTCTTCGCCTCGTCGGGCACGGGCTCCATGGAATCCGCCGTGGTCAACCTCGTGAACCCGGGCGACCACGTCCTCGTGGCCTCCATGGGCAACTTCGGTGAGCGCTGGCTCAAGCTCAACAAGACCTGGGGCGCCGAGGTGACCGCGCTCGCGTACGAGTGGGGCACCAAGGCCGACCCCAAGGACATCGCAACCGCGCTGGCCAAGGACCCGGCGATCAAGGCCGTCTTTGTGCAGTTCAGCGAGACATCCACCGGCGTGGTCAACGACATCAAGGCCATCGGCGACATCGTCGCCAAGACGCCGGCCGTCCTCGTGGTCGACGCCATCAGCGGCCTCGGCGCCAGCGATCTCAAGACCGACGTGTGGCACGTGGACGTGTGCCTGGCGGGCTCGCAGAAGGCCCTCATGGTGCCACCCGGCCTCGCCTACGTCGCCGTCAGCGACAAGGCCTGGAAGGTCGTCGAGGAGTGCACGCAGCCGCGCTTCTACTTCGACTGGGTCACGGCGCGCAAGAAGATGACCGGCGACTCCGCGCAGACGCCGTACACGCCGGCCGTGAGCCTCATGGTCGCCCAGAACGCCGCCATCGCCCTCATCAAGGAAGAGGGCCTCGAGAACGTGTTCGAGCGCCATCGCGTGCTGGGCAAGGCCTGCAAGGCCGGCGTCAAGGCGCTCGGCCTCGAGCTCTTCGGCCCCGACGACCCCGAGGCCAACTCGGTCACTGCCGTCAAGGTGCCGGCCGGCATCGACGGCGGCAAGATCGGCAAGCTGGCACGCGACAAGTGGGGCGTCTGGCTGGCCGGTGGCCAGGGGCCGCTCAAGGGCCAGATCTTCCGCTTCGGCCACTGCGGCTACTTCGGCCACAGCGACATCATCGTGGGCTTGAGCACGGTCGAGATGGTGCTGGCGGAGCTGGGCTACGACGTCAAGTTCGGCGCCTCCACAGCCGCCGCCGAACAGGTGTTCATGCAGAGCACCGTGCAGCTGTGAGCGGGGTGACGGGATGACCGACAAGAAGAAAGTCCTCGTCAAAGAGAAGCTCGCCCCGGAGGGCATCAAGTTCCTCGAGGAACAGGGCTTCCAAGTCGACGTCGGCACCGAGTGGGACGCCGACGAGATGCTCAAGCGGATCCCCGAGTACCACGGCATCATCATCCGCTCGGCCACGAAGGTGACCGCCGAGGTCATTCAGGCCGGGACGAACCTGCAGGTCGTGGGCCGCGCCGGCGTCGGCGTCGACAACGTCGACGTCAAGGAGGCGACCAAGCGCGGCGTCATCGTCGTCAACGCGCCGCAGAGCAACGTGCTCTCGGCCGCCGAGCAGACGATCGCCCTCATGATGGCCTGCGCGCGCAACCTCGCCCAGGCCCACGCCGACCTCAAGGCCGGCAAGTGGGAAAAGGGCAAGTGGAGCAAGGGCGGCGTGGAGCTGCGCGGCAAGACGCTGGGCATCCTCGGCCTCGGCCGCATCGGCTTCCTCGTCGCCGAGGACGCCCGCGGCCTGGCAATGAACGTGCTCGCCTACGATCCGTTCGTGCCCGCCGAGAAGTTCCACGAGCTGGGCCTCGAGCGCGCCGACAGCCCCGACAGGATCTACCGCGAGGCCGACTTCATCACCGTGCACCTGCCGAAGAACGCCGAGACCCTCGGCTTCGTCGACGACGACGCCTTCGCCAAGATGAAGGATGGCGTGCGCGTGATCAACGTGGCGCGCGGCGGCATCATCGACGAAGACGCCTGGGCGCGCGCCATCGAGAGCGGCAAGGTCGCCGCCTCTGCCGTGGACGTGTACCCCAAGGAGCCCACGACCGAGAGCCCGCTGTTCAAGTACGACAGCGTGGTGTGCACGCCGCATCTGGGCGCCTCCACCGTGGAGGCTCAGCTGCGCGCCGGCACGATCATCGCCGAGCAGGTGGCGGCGGTGCTCAAGGGCGAATTCGCCGCCAACGCCGTCAACATCCCACTGGCGCCCGGCGACGGCGCCGACGAGCTGATGCCGTTCCTCGGCGTCTGCGAGCAGCTCGGCGGGCTCATCGTGCAGATCGCCGACGGCCCCGTGGACTCGTTCGAGATCGGCTACGGCGGCGGCATCGCCCGCTACGACACGCGCATCCTCACGCTCGGCGTGCTCCAGGGCGTGCTCGCCGACAAGGTCGACGGCCCCGTCAACTTCGTCAACGTGCAGAACATCGCCGAGGAGCGCGGCATCACCGCCAAGGAGACCAAGCAGCCGGCGGCGGTCGACTTCCTCAACCTCATCACGGTGACCACGCGCGACTCGCAGGGCGAGCTCAGCGTGAGCGGCACGACGCTGGGTCCCAAGCACCGTCCGCGACTCGTCAAGGTCTACCGTCAGGACGTGGACATCGAGCCGGCGCCGCACATGGTCTTCCTCCGGTACGCCGACGTGCCGGGCATGATCGGCAAGATCGGCACCAAGGTGGGGGAGTTCGGCATCAATATCGGGCAGATGAGCGTGGGCCGCGAGGTCAAGGACCAGGAGGCCGTGATGGGGCTCACCCTGGACGAGCCGCTGAGCGCCGACCAGCTCAAGGATCTGATCGCGAGCTGCGGTCTCAAGGACGGCAAGCGGGTGGAGCTGTAGGCGAAGAACGCGACCGCGGCCGGCGCAGCCGCGTGCGGTCGCTAGCAGTGCGAAGGACGGGGCGGCGGGCCGCGAGGCCCGCCGCCCCGTCCGCGTGCGTCAGCCCTTCTTGAAGACGACGCGCAGCGTCGCCCTGGGCGAGGCGCCCTGGCTGTGATCGGCGTGCGCCGGGAGGATCACGCGCAGGGAGTAGGTGGCGCTGCGGTTCGGCAGCTTCCACGTGACGCGATAGCGCGAGCGTGCATCGACCGCGCCCGCCTTGATGGTGCGCCAGCCGGCCCTGCTCCTACGCTGGACCAGCACCCGCGAACCACGGTGGGCGGGCTTGACCTTGCCGCTGAAATGCTCGTACAGGTGGCCGCCGGACTTGGTGTGCGACAGAGCCAGTGTGAGCCGAGGCATCACACCGATCATCAGCCCAGCGCTGACCGCGCCGCCGGCCTGTGCGGACCAGATGTAGTTCGACTTGGGGGCGATGGCGGTCGCGTAGAAGCCCTCGCCGCCGGTGGTCGCCTTCCCGCCTCTCAATGAGGTGTCGCCGCGCGTCCCGCGCAGGGTGACGGTTCTGCCGACCAGGGGCTCGCCGTCACTGGTGAGGTAGCCGGCCACGCCGACCCACCGGCCATACTTGATCGTCCTGGCGTGCGGCCGGAAGGTGATGGCGAGGCCGCTCCGGCTCACGTGCCAAAGCGCAGCGCCGTTGCCGTTGCCGAGCGCGTACGTCCCGCCGGCGCCGTCCTCACCGAGGTCGGCGAGGCGCTCCGGAGTGGGGCTGAGCTCCGCGTCGGTCCACTTGCCGAGGTAGGTCATGACGGCCGCACCCGAGGCGCCGAGGGAGTAGGCGTCGCCGTACGCGACGGTCAGGTCGCCGGCGCGGTTACAGGAGACGGCGTCGACGCGTGGCGCCCCAAGCCCCAGGCCGGTCAGCCTGCTGCCGGGGGCGCCGGTCTCGACGCCGTACGGCAGGATGTGCCGCACGACGATACCGTTGCCGGACGGGCCGGCGAGGTAGCAGCCCGAGTAGGCGTCGCCGGCCAAGGCCACCTCGCCGGTCATCGAGACGCCCGCCGGGCGCGGCCACAGGCGGCCGCCCGACGGGGAGAAGCTCTGCACCTTGACCTTGGCGCCCTCTTTCCACGTCACCTTGGCGCCGGACGTGGCGATGATGCCGACGGGCGTGGGCGCCGCGGCCCGCGGCGGTCCGAGCAGCGGGCCGTACGGCGAGACCGGTGTACCCCAGTCGGCCGCGAGGTCGTTGGCGTAGCGCTGCACGGCCACGCCGTTGCGGCCGGGCGGCGCCAGGAGCACGAAGAGGTGCCCGGCGGCGTCGGTCGTCATGTCGGCGACGGTGCCGTCGGGGACCGGCAGCCCGGGATCGGCCGCCGCGGCGACGCCAAGCGGCGAGACGTAACCGAGCAGGGTGTCGCCGCGGCCGGACGTCGGCGAGAGCGCGAGGCGCACGTACGCCCCGCCGTCCCCGTCGGTGACCACCTGCGCCGGGGTGGCACCGGCGCCGGCACCGCGCAGCGCAGCCACCGCGGCGTCGGTGCACACGACGACGGAGCCGTACAGCGCGGCGCCGCCCATCCGCACGCGCGTCGCCGAGATCGTGGCGCCGTCCTTCCAGACGACCGTCACGTTGCGCGAGCCGTCGCCGCCAGCCACCCAGCCGCCGAGGCTGGCGATACCGCTCACCAGCGTCTGTGGGGAGGCGGCCAGCGGATCGCCGGCACGGGAGTAGCGCATCGCCAGCAGGGCCGATGTGCCGCCGCCTTCGGCGGCGGCCCACACCACGGCGACCCCGTCGTTGTCGGTGACCACGCGCGCGGCGCCGTCCACGGGCTGCGACCAGAGCGGCCCGTAGGCAGCCAGGGCCGGTGTCACGGCGTAGGTCAGTGCTAGAAGAGCGAGGCAGAGCAGGAAGAGCCAGCGCCGGACCATGGTGGTACCCCCAGTAGACGCGGACGGACTGCCCGAATCCTAGCAGAACCCGACCGGGAACACGGCGCGACGGGGCGGTCGTCGCCAGGGTCGGCAACACGACGAGAGGCCCGCGGCGGGCTGCTGCTGCGCCACCCGCCGCGGCCCTGGAAGCCCCGCGACGCGCAGGCCTACGCGGCGAGGGTCTCGTGGATGCAGAGGGTGTTGCCCTCGCTGTCCTTGAACCAGGCGGCGACGTCGGCGTCGCGTCTGGCGATGCCGTCGATCGTCCTTGTGCCGTGGAAAGTCGGGTGGTTACCCGTGTCATGTCGATCATCTCCCTTCAGGAGTCGTACCGTTGATGACGTGCCCCGGCGGTGGCCCTGAATCAGGAGAGTGGTTGTCTTGATGAGGCGGGACGACCGCCCCGGCCGCGCGGGCGAACGGATGCCGGCGGCCGGTACCGGCGGCCCTCCCGCGGCGCGTGCGCCACCACCCGCGCGGACGCCGCATGCTTGCGCCCGCGCCCGCGCCTGACGTAGACTCGTGAGACCATGCGTCGCCGTGCGACAAGCGAGTCCAGCCGGGAGGCCCACATTGGGGTACGCGCCCGCGACCTCTTCGCCTTCGGCTGCCTGCACCTGCTCCCCCCTCGGGGGGATGCGTAGACACCTGCGGCCGGCACGGCCATCTCTTGGATCACATCCGGATCCGCTGCTCCATGTGACGACGACGCGTGCCTTGGGAGGTGTGGGTGACTCGTGAGCAGTAGCAGATACATCAGGATCTTCGACACGACGCTGCGCGACGGCGAACAGGCGCCGGGCGCTACTTTGAACAGGGCCGAGAAGCTCGAGATCGCCCGCCAGCTCGCCAAGCTGCGCGTCGACATCATCGAGGCCGGCTTCCCGATCGCCTCGCCCGACGACTTCGAGGCGGTCAAGGCGATCGCCACCGAGGTCAAGGGCCCGCGCATCGCCGGCCTGGCGCGGGCCATCGACAAGGACATCGAGGCGGCCTGGGCGGCGGTCAAGGCCGCCGAGAAGCCGCGCATCCACACGTTCATCAGCACCAGCCCGGTGCACATGAAGTACCAGATCAAGAAGACTCCGGTGGAGGTGCTCGCCGACACGCGCGCCAGCGTGACGCTGGCGCGCGATCTGGCGAGCACCCACAGCGGCGCCGACGTCGAGTTCAGCGCCATGGACGCGAGCCGCTCCGAGGCGGAGTTCCTGGCCAAGGTGCTGAGCGTGGCCGTCGACTGCGGCGCCACGACCATCAACGTGCCCGACACGGTCGGCTACGCGCTGCCGCTCGAGTTCGGCGACCTCATCCGCGAGCTGTACCGGCTCTGCCCGGCCCTGAACGAGGTCTGCGTCAGCGTGCACTGCCACAACGACCTCGGCCTCGCGACCGCCAACTCGCTGGCCGCGGTAGGAGCGGGCGCCACGCAGGTGGAGTGCGCCGTCAACGGCATCGGCGAGCGCGCCGGCAACGCCTCGCTCGAGGAGGTCGTGATGGCGATCCGCACGCGCGGCGAGTACTTCGCCTGCGAGACCGGCGTCGAGACCATCGAGATCGCTCGCAGCAGCCGCCTGGTCAGTACGCTCACCGGCTACCAGATCCAGCGCAACAAGGCGATCGTCGGGCGCAACGCGTTCGCGCACGAGAGCGGCATCCACCAGGCGGGCGTGCTGAGCGAGGCCTCCACCTTCGAGATCATGCAGCCGGCCGACGTCGGCCTCGCCGACAACGACATCGTGCTCGGCAAGCACAGCGGCCGCCACGCGCTGCGCGCCAAGCTGGCCGAGCTTGGCTACACGCTGTCGGAAGCCGAGCTCAAGGACGCCTTCGACCGCTTCAAGGAGATCGCCGACAAGAAGAAGCAGGTCACGGTACTCGACCTCGAGGCGCTGGTGAGCGAGGAGATCCGCGAGCGCCAGGACCACTTCACGCTGCGCAGCTTCGTGAACCAGTCGGGTTCGGGGATCGTCTCCACGAGCCAGGTCGAGGTGGAGGCCCGCGGCGAGCTCAAGAAGGGTCGCAGCTTCAGCAACGGCTCCGTCGAGAGCGTGTTCGCGGCGATCGACGACGCCGTGGGCATGTCCGGCAGCCTGGCCGACTACCAGGTGCGCGCCATCTCGGCCGGCAAGGACTCGCTTGCCGAGGTGCGGGTGACGGTGGTCGTCAACGAGCGCTCGTTCAACGGCCAGGCAGTGAGTTTCGACGTTATGGAAGCCTCGGCGAAGGCCTACGTCAGGGCCGTCAACAACGCCGCGGCTGCAGGGGAGGTCTGATGGGTTCAACGACCACCGAGAAGATCCTCGCCCGCGCCGCGGGCCGCGACGAGGTGCACGCCGGCGAGATCGTCGAGGCGAAGGTCGACCTGGCGCTGGCCAACGACATCACCGCGCCCCTGGCGATCGCCGAGTTCGAGAAGGCCGGGTTCACGAAGGTCTTCGACCCGGCCCGCATCGCGCTCGTGCCCGACCACTTCACGCCCAACAAGGACATCAAGGCGGCCGGACAGGCCAAGACGATGCGCGAGTTCGCCCGTCGGCACGAGATCGTCAACTACTTCGAGATCGGACGCGTCGGGATCGAGCACGTGCTGCTGCCCGACGCCGGCCTGGTGGCGCCGGGCGACGTCGTCGTCGGCGCCGACAGCCACACCTGCACCTACGGCGCCGTGGCCGCCTTCAGCACCGGCGTCGGCAGCACCGACTTCGCCGCCGCCATGGCCTGGGGCCACGTCTGGCTGCGTGTCCCCGAGAGCATCCGCTTCGTCTACTCCGGCCGCCCGGGTCCATGGGTGACCGGCAAGGACCTCATCCTGCACACCATCGGCCTGATCGGCGTCGACGGCGCCCTCTACCAGGCCATGGAGTTCACCGGCGAGGCGATCGAGAACCTCTCCATGGACGAGCGCTTCACCATGTGCAACATGGCGATCGAGGCCGGCGGCAAGAGCGGCATCGTGGGCTTCGACGAGAAGACCACGCGCTACCTGCAGGGCCGGCCGGAGGGCAGCCGTGCCCGCACCGCCGGGCAGGCGTTGGCGAGCGACGCCGACGCCGAGTACGCGCGCGTCGTCGAGATCGACGCCGCGACCGTGCCGCTGACGGTGAGCAAGCCGCACCTGCCCAGTAACGCCGCCGCGGCCGCCGACCTGGGCGACATCGCCATCGACCAGGTCGTGATCGGCAGCTGCACCAACGGCCGCCTCGAGGACCTGCGTCAGGCGGCGGCGATCCTGCGCGGCAAGAAGGTGCACCCCGACGTGCGCTGCATCATCCTGCCGGGCACGCAGCAGGTGTGCCTCGACGCCGCCGCCGACGGCACCATGCAGGCGCTCATCGAGGCGGGCTGCGCCTTCAGCACGCCGACCTGCGGGCCGTGCCTCGGCGGCCACATGGGCGTCCTCGCCGAGGGCGAGCGCGCCGTGGCCACCACCAACCGCAACTTCGTCGGCCGCATGGGCCACACCGGTAGCGAGGTCTACCTCGCGAGCCCGTACGTGGCCGCCGCCTCAGCCCTGGCCGGCCACATCGCCACGCCAGAAGAAGTGGGCGCGGCGAAGGGAGGCTCGCGATGATCTTCGAGGGCACCGTCCACGCCTACGGCCGCGATGTGGACACCGACGTCATCATCCCGGCCCGCTACCTCAACACCAGCGATCCCGCGGAGCTCGCGAAGCACTGCATGGAAGATATCGACGCCGACTTTGTGACCAGCGTGCAGCCGGGCGACGTCATCGTCGCGCACGAGAACTTCGGCTGCGGCAGCTCGCGCGAGCACGCGCCGGTGGCGATCAAGGCCTCAGGCGTGAGCGTCGTGGTCGCCGCGTCGTTCGCGCGCATCTTCTATCGCAACGCCATCAACACCGGGCTGCCGATCGTAGTGTGCCCGGAGGCGGCGAGCGAGGCGCAGGCGGGCGACCGCCTGCGCGTGGACCTCGCCGCCGGCACCGTCGAGAACCTCACGCAGGGCAAGAAGTACGACGCCGAGGCGTTCCCGCCGTTCATGCAGGAGCTGATCGACCGCGGCGGGCTGCTGCCGTACGTGAAGTCCCGCGTCGCCGGTAAAGAGGGCGCGTGACCACGCCGGCCAACTACCGCGGCTACCGAGTCATGACCCTGCCCGGCGACGGCGTCGGACCGGAGATCGTCGCCGCGGCGCGGCGCGTCGTCGACGAGGCCGGGCAGCGCTTCGGCTTCCTCGTCGCCTGGGAGGAAGGCGTGATCGGCGGCTGCGCCATCGACGCCTTCGGCACCCCCATGGAGGCCGGCCTCGTCGAGCGCTGCCAGAAGTGCGACGCCGTGCTCCTGGGCGCGGTCGGCGGCCCGAAGTGGGACACGACGGACCCTCACAAGCCGCGTCCCGAGCAGGGCCTGCTCGGCATGCGCAAGGGTCTCGAGCTGTTCGCCAACCTGCGCCCCGTCAAGAGCCTTCCGGCGCTCGCCCACAACAGCACGCTCAAGCCCGAGGTGATCGCCGGCGTCGACATGCTGGTCGTGCGCGAGCTCACCGGCGGCCTGTACTTCGGCAAGCGCGAGCGCACCGCCGACACGGCCTACGACACGATGATCTACAGCGAGGCCGAGGTCGACCGCCTGGTCGACTATGCCTTCACCGTGGCCGAAGGACGCCGCAAGCTGGTGCACTCGGTCGACAAGGCCAACGTGCTCGAGAGCTCGCGGCTCTGGCGCGCCGTGGCGATCCGCGTCGCCGAGCGTCACCCCGAGGTGGAGCTGCGGCACATGCTGGTCGACAACTGCGCCATGCAGTTCATCCGCGACCCCAAGCAGTTCGACGTGATCGCGACCGAGAACCTGTTCGGCGACGTGCTGAGCGACGAGGCGGCGATGCTCACCGGCAGCATCGGCATGCTGCCGAGCGCCAGCGTCGGCGCCGGTGGCGTGAGCCTGTACGAGCCGATCCACGGCTCGGCTCCCGACATCGCCGGCCAAGGGCTGGCCAATCCGTGCGCGACGATCCTGAGCGCCGCCATGATGCTCGACCTGAGCTTCGGCGAGCGCGAGGCGGCGCGCGCCGTCGAGAGGGCCGTTGAGACGGCCCTCGAGCAGGGCGCGCGCACCGCCGACATCGCCGCCCCCGGCGAGCAGACGCTCGGCACCACCGAGATGACCGACGCTGTCCTGGCCGCCCTACCGGCCGGCTGACCGGCAAACGCAGAGGAACGAGGAGGCATCATGCCGCTACCCGAGGTGGACCAGATCTGGATGGACGGCGAGCTCGTGCCCTGGGCCGAGGCCAAGGTCCACGTGCTCACGCACGCGCTGCACTACGGCTCGGGGGTGTTCGAGGGGATCCGCTGCTACTCGACGCCCAAGGGCCCCGCGGTCTTCCGCCTCGAGGAACACCTCAAGCGGCTGGTGCGTTCGGCCAAGCTCTACTACATGCCGGTGCCGTACAGTCTCGAACAGCTGTACGAGGCGACCTTCGAGGTGATCCTCGGCAACGGCCTCGACGCCTGCTACATCCGCCCGCTCATCTTCCGCGGCTACGGAGAGATGGGGCTCTTCCCGCTCAACGCGCCGGTCGAGGTCGTCGTCGCCGCCTGGCCGTGGGGCGCCTACCTCGGCGAAGAAGGTATCGAGCGCGGCATCCGCGCCAAGGTGTCGAGCTTCCAGTCGCTCGACCACACCGCCCTGGCGCGCGCCGCCAAGGCCACCGGCCAGTACCTCAACAGCATCCTCGCCAAGGTCGAGGTGACGAACGCCGGCTACGACGAAGCGATCATGCTCACCGAGCACGGCCACGTGGCCGAGGGCTCCGGCGAGAACATCTTCGTGGTGCGCAACGGCGTGCTCATGACGCCGCTGCCGAGCGACGGTGTGCTCGAGGGCATCACTCGCGACTCGGTCATGCAGATCGCGCGCGCCGAAGGGCTCGAGGTGCGGGAGCGCACCCTGGCGCGCAGCGACCTGGTGATCGCCGATGAGCTGTTCTTCACCGGCACCGCCGCCGAGATCGTGCCGATCCGCGAGGTGGACGACCACTTCATCGGCGAGCCCGGGCCCATCACGCGTCGCGTCCAGGACCGGTTTCGCGCCATCGTCGAGGGCCGCGACGAGGAGTTCGGCCACTTCATGGAGTACCCCAGAGACTGATGCGAGGCCTCACGGGACGGCGCCGACGGCGCCGGCCCACGCCCGGGGAGGACCCGATGAGCGAGCAGAGCGTGCAGCTGTACGACACCACCCTGCGCGATGGCATGCAGCAGGAGGGCATGTCGGTGTCGGTCGACGAGAAGGTGCGCATCGCGCTCAAGCTGGACGAGCTCGGAATCGGCTTCATCGAGGGCGGCTTTCCTGCCAGCAACCCGAAGGAGATCGAGTTCTTCAAGCGGATGCGCGACGAGCGGCTGACGCAGGCGGAGCTCGTCGCCTTCGGCATGACGCGGCGCAAAGGCGTGTCGCCAGAGGCCGACGACAACCTGCGCGTGCTGGCCGAGGCGTTCACGCCCACGGTGGCGATTGTCGGCAAGACGTGGGGTCTGCACCTGAGCAAGGTGCTGCGCGTGAGCCGCGACGAGAACCTGCGCATGATCGCCGAGTCGGTGGGCTTCCTCGTGGCGCAGGGCAAGCACGTGGTGTACGACGCCGAGCACTTCTTCGACGCCTGGCGCGACGATAAGGCCTACGCGCTCAGGTGCGTGACCGCGGCCGCCGAAGCGGGCGCCGCGGTCGTCTGCCTGTGCGACACCAACGGAGCTTCGCTGCCGCCGTTCGTCGCCGACGTTGTCGGCGAGGTCACGGCGGCCCTCGACGCGGTGGTCGGCGTCCACATCCACAACGACAGCGACTGCGCCGTCGCCGACAGCCTGGTGGCCGTCGAGGCCGGCGCCCGTCAGGTCCAAGGTACCATCAACGGCTACGGCGAACGCTGCGGCAACGCCAACCTCGTGAGCATCATCCCGGCGCTGCAGCTCAAGATGGGCCACCGGGTCGTGAGCGACGGGCGGCTCGAGCGGCTCACCGAGACCTCGCACTTCGTCGCCGACGTGGTCAACGCGGCCATCTGGGCGCACGCGCCCTACGTGGGCCGGTCGGCGTTCGCCCACAAGGGCGGCCTGCACGTGGCCGCCGTCGAGCAGGCGCCGCAGACCTTTGAGCACGTCGACCCGGCCCGGGTCGGCAACGAGCAGCGCTTCGTCGTGTCCGAGCTCTCGGGCAAGGGGGCCGTGCTGCGCAAGGCGCACGAGCTCGGCCTGCAGCTCGAGGGCGACGACGCCCGCCTCTCCACCGTGCTCAAGCGGCTCAAGGCGCGCGAACACGAGGGCTACCACTACGAGGCCGCCGACGCATCGTTCGACCTGCTGCTGCGCGAGGAGCTGGCGCCGCGCGAGCCGCTGTTCCGCCTCGAGAGCTTCCGGGTGATCGTCGAGAAGCACGAGGATGGTAGGGCGGTCGTGGAGGCGACCATCAAGGTCCACGTCGGCGGCGAACGCATCATCAGCACCGCCGAGGGCAACGGCCCGGTGAACGCGCTCGACAGCGCGCTGCGCCAGGCGATCGTGAGCAAGTACCCGCACCTCGCCGACATCGCGCTCGTCAACTACAAGGTGCGCATCCTCGACGAGACCAAGGGCACCGGCGCCGTCACGCGCGTGCTGCTCGACGCCAGCGACGGCGACGAGACCTGGGGCAGCATCGGCGTGAGCGAGAACATCATCGAGGCCAGCTGGGACGCCCTGGTCGACTCGATCGAGTTCGGCATGCTGCGGGGTGGGGAGGAGTGAGAGCCGCGACGCCGCCAGCCGGCGCCTGCGGGCGCGTCGCCGTCGCCGGCGACGAGCGGCACTGCCGCTTCGCCGGCGACGCGGTCGAGCTCCTCGACCGGCCGGCGTGGGAGCCCGGTGCGGCGGTCACCGGTGAGGCGGCGCTCGAAGGCTGCCGCCTGCTCACGCCCGTCGTCCCCGGCAAGATCGTCGCCGTCGGCCTCAACTACCGGGCCCATGCCGACGAGGTCGCGATGCAGGTCCACGCCGAGCCCATCCTGTTCATGAAGCCGCGCACGGCGGTGATCGGGCCGGGAGAGACGATCGTCCGCCCGGCCCGCTCGGCGCAAGTCGACTACGAGGCGGAGCTGGCCGTAGTGGTCGGTCGGCGGTGCAAGGACGTTACGCCGGTCGAAGCTGCAGCCTTTGTCGCGGGCTACACCTGCGGCAACGACGTCACCGCTCGAGACCTGCAGAAGCTCGACGGGCAGTGGACGCGGGCCAAGAGCTTCGACACCTTCTGCCCGCTGGGGCCGTGGATCGTGACCGAGGCGCCGCCGGAGACGGCGCGCGTGAGCGCGCGCCTCGACGGCGTCGAGGTCCAGCACGGCTTCGTCGGCGACATGATCGTCGCGCCCCTGGAGCTCCTTGCGTTCGCCAGCGGTGTGATGACCCTGGAGCCCGGCGACGTCATCCTGACCGGCACGCCGCCGGGCGTCGGCCCCGTCGCGGCGCATCAGACCGTCACGGTCGCCGTCGAGGGCGTCGGCTCGCTCTCCAACCCGGTGCGCTGAGACCGGCGATGGCGGCGCAGGACGAGCCCCCGGCCGCTTGCGCGACGGCCTCGTCGCGGCCTGGCTCCGCGACTGGCACCCCGACGTGGGGCTCTCGTGGCGGCAGCTTCAAGTGAACAAGCTGGCCGCCCCGCTCAGCATCTCGGGGCGCCTCCGCGGCCTGGTCGGTCTCGCGTACGCCGTGACCGACCGGCCCAACGTGTGCGCCGCGCTCGACGCTCGCCTGCGGGCCGTCCGCGGCCCCGTCGCTGACGAACTGCCAGAAGCTGATGGCGATCACGCAAGAAGTCGTTGAAGACCTCGGCGTCGCCGACGCCGAACTCGTCAAGGTGGAGGACTTCCCCAAGATCATGACCCACGGCGTGATGTCGACGCCCGCCCCGGTCATCGACGGCAAGGTCGTGGTGAGCGGCAAGGCGCCGTCGAAGGCGGAGGTCAGCGCTGGTCACGACGGCGCTCGCCGCGCAGAGATGACCGTGCGCCCTAGAGGACGGCCACCTTGCGCCGGTCTCTGGGGTCGACCAGCAGCGAGATTCGGACGCCTGGCTGGTAGGCGGGGATCTCGAAGCGGTTCATGAGGCACTTGGCCGAGGCTTCGTGGGGCTCGCCGTCGGCCGGCTGCCCGCTCCGGCGGATCCGGCTGCTCCGCGCCTCGTCGTGAAAGAAGAACCAGAAGCAGAAGGCCACAAGCGCGATCGACCCCGCGGTGATGATCAGCCCTGCCAACGGCGCCTTGACCATGATGGCCACCATGCTCGCGGCATAGGCGATGAAGACGGCGATCAGGCTGATCTGGTTGAGCGTGCCCGGTCTCTTCCACAACTCGCGCATCGAGGTCCCCCTCGACTCGAGCCCGTCCCAGTCATGCTGCAACAAGAGTACGCCGACTCAACAAGCATGGGGCCGTTGGTCGCGACCCTCCGCGAGCGACTTCGACGGCCGCCGAGGGCGGCCTCCATGCTAGAATCGAAAGCCTCAATGGCCTCCGACTTCGTGCATCTACACGTTCACAGCGAGTACTCGTTGCTCGATGGCGCCTGCCGTGTCAAAGAGCTCGTGCAGCGGGCCAAAGAGCTGGGCATGCCGGCCGTGGCGCTGACTGACCACGGCACGCTGGGCGGCGTGGTCAAGTTCTACCGTGTCGCCCGGGACGAGGGCATCAAGCCGATCATCGGGCTCGAGCTCTACGTGGCCAGCGACCGCAGCTCGCGCGCCGGCGTCAAGGAGAAGAACGCCCACCTCACCTTGCTGGCCCGCGACCAGACCGGCTACAAGAACCTGGTCAAGCTTTCCACGCTGGCGTATCTGGAGGGTTACTACTACAAACCGCGTGCCGATTGGGATCTGCTCAGCGAGCACCACGAGGGCCTCATCGCGCTCACCGGCTGCATGAGCGGGCGCGCGGCCATGCTCCTGAAGGACGGCAACGACGAAGCCGCGCTTGCCGAGGTCCGGCGCCTGGCCGAGCTGCTCGGCCCCGAGAACGTCTACGTCGAGCTGCAGGACGCCGGCCTGCCCGAGCAGCGCGAGCTGCTGCCGCAGCTCGCGCTGCTCGCCGAGAAGGCCGGCCTGCGCACCGTGGCCACCAACGACGTGCACTACCTGCGCCACGAGGACGCCCACGCGCACGATGCTCTGCTCTGCATCCAGACCCAGAGCAACCTTGCCGACGAGGTCCGGATGCGCTACGGCAGCGACGAGTTCTACCTCAAGTCGGCGGAGGAGATGGAGGAGCGCTTCAAGGACTACCCCGGCGCCTGCGCCGCCACCCTGGAGATCGCTGCACGCTGCGACGTGAGCCTCGACTTCGGCACCTACCTGCTGCCCTCCTACCCGGTGCCCGAGGGCACCACCGAGGGCGCATACCTCCGCGAGCTCTGCGAGAAGGGTATCGTGCGCCGGTACGGCGCCGAGCCATCCGCCGAGGCGCGCGAGCGCCTCGAGTTCGAGCTCGGTGTCATCGGCGAGATGGGCTTCGACGCCTACTTCCTCATCGTCTGGGACTACGTCAAGTTCGCCAAAGACAGCGGCATCGCCGTCGGCCCCGGCCGTGGGTCGGCCGCCGGCTCCATCGTCAGCTACGTGCTTGGCATCACCGACATCGATCCGCTCAGGTACGACTTGCTCTTCGAGCGCTTCCTCAACCCCGGGCGCAAGAGCATGCCCGACATCGACATGGACTTCAGCGTGGCCCGCCGCGAGGAGGTCATCGACTACGTGGCCGATAAGTACGGCCGCGACCACGTGGCGCAGATCATCACCTTCGGCACGATGGCGGCTCGCGCCGCGGTGCGCGACGCCGCTCGCGTGATGGGCAAGCCGTACGCCGTCGGCGACAAGATCGCCAAGATGATCCCCGAGCAGGCGCCGCCGGCGACCTTCAGCCAGGCCATGCTCCCGGGCGGCGAGCTCAAGCAGGCCTACGACGCTGATGCGGAGGTCAAGGAGGTCGTCGACCTGGCCAGGAGCCTCGAAGGGCTGATCCGCAACGACTCCATCCACGCCGCGGCGGTGGTGATCAGCGACAAGCCGCTGACCGAGTACTTGCCGCTGCAGCAGAAGGGCGACGCCGAGCTCGTCACCCAATTCGACATGAACGACGTCGCCAAGCTCGGCCTCCTCAAGATGGACTTCCTAGGGCTGCGCAACCTCGATGTCATCGAGGCGGCGCTCGAGATCATCGAGAAGACCGACGGCGTGTGCATCGAGATCGACCAGTTACCGCTCGACGACGAGAAGACGTACACGATGCTGGCCCGCGGCGACTCCACCGGCGTCTTCCAGTTCGAGAGCACCGGCATGAAAGAGGCGCTGCGCGATGTGCGCCCCACGCAGTTCGAGGACCTGATCGCCATCGTCGCCCTCTACCGGCCGGGGCCGATGCAGTACATCCCCGCCTACGCGCGCAACAAGAAGGATCCGGCCTCGGTCGTCTACGACCACGAGGCCCTGCGCCCCATCCTCGAGCCCACCCACGGGGTCACGATCTACCAGGAGCAGTACATGGCCATCGCCCGCCGGGTGGGCGGCTTCAGCCCCGCCCAGGCGGACGACCTGCGCAAGGCCATCAGCAAGAAGAACAAGCGGCTGATGGCCACCCTCAAGGAGCCGCTCATGGAGGGCCTCGCGTCGAGCGGCGTTCCGCCCGCCGTGAGCAACAAGCTCTGGGCCAACTTCGAGGCCACCGGCGACTACTCGTTCAACAAGAGCCACGCCGCCTGCTACGCGCTGATCAGCTATCGCACCGCCTGGCTCAAGGCGAACTACCCGGTCGAGTACATGGCGGCGCTCATCAGCAGCGTGATGAACACCAAGGACAAGGTGCCGTTCTACGTGCACCAGTGCCGCGAGCTCGGCATCGAGGTGCTGCCGCCAGACGTCAACGAGAGCGACGTGGGTTTCACCGTGGTGGAGGGCAAGATCCGCTTCGGCCTCAACGCCGTGAAGGGCGTCGGGCGCGGCGCGATCGAGGAGATCATCGCCGCGCGCGCCGCCGAGCCGTTCACGTCCATCTACGACTTCTGCGCCCGCGTCGACTCGCAGATGGCCAACAAGCGCGCCCTCGAAGCGCTCATCCGCAGTGGCGCCTTCGACAGCACCGGCGATCCGCGGCGCGGCATGCTGGAGGCCTTGCCGGCGGCGATGGTCGCCGGCGAGCGCAGCCGCAAGGACGCCGCCCAGGGGCAGGCCGGCTTCTTCGATTCCATGGCGCCCGAGGACACCCTGGCGCATCGCCCGCAGGTACCGCAGCACGAGTTCGTTCAGGCGACCCTCCTCAAGGAAGAGAAGGAGGCGCTTGGCATCTACGTCTCCGCACACCCATTGGACGGCCTGCGCGGGCAGCTGCGCGACGAGATCGAGGTGCCGGTGGGGTCTCTGGACGACTCCGGTGACGGGGCCATGCTGTGGACCGGCGGCATCGTCGCCAGCGCCCAGAAGAAAGTCAGCAAGAACGGCGGCGTGTGGCTCGCCTTCCGCCTGGAGGACGTCGATGGCGGCGTGGAGTGCCGTGCCTGGCCGGCGACCTACGAGCAGTACAAGGACCTGCTCGTGGAGGACGGCATCGTCAAAGTCAAGGGCCGCGTGGAGCGCAGGTCCGAAGGCGAGACCACGTTCATCGCCATCGAAGTGCAGCCGTTCAGCGGAGTGAGCGAGTACCGGCCGCTCACCGTGACCATCGACGCGCAGCGTGTGCGGGCCTCCGTGCTCGACGACCTCAAGCGCATCCTCGCCGACTTCCCCGGCCGTGTGCCGGTAGTGCTGCAGATGGTGCGCGGCGAGGACTGCACCAAGCTGCGCGTGGGCGACGGCTGGCGCGTGGCGCCGGTGGCCGGGTTGTACGCCGAGCTCAAGTCGCTGCTCGGCGAGAGCTGCGTCGGGGTCGGCTGAGGTCGGCCGCGCGGACGGAGGAGAGGGGACCACATGATCCCAGAGGGCATGCGCGACGTCCTGCCGCCGGAGAGCGGCCAGCTGCGCGCCATCGAGACGGCATTGTGCCGCCGCTTCGAGGCCTACGGGTACGGGGAGGTACGCACACCCTGGCTTGAGTATGCGGAGACGCTCGAGGTGGCCGACGACGACACCCTCGAAGCCGGGTATCGGATCCACGACCAGCAGGGCCACCAGCTCATGCTGCGCACGGACATGACGGTGCCGGTCGCGCGCCTCGCAGCGGCGCGCTACCGGGACAAGCCGCTGCCGCTCCGCTTCTACTACGTGGCGCCGTCGATCCGGCCCTGGGCGCCGCAGCGCAGCCAGGACGGTGAGTTCGTACAGGCTGGCGCCGAACTGCTCGGGCTGCGCTCGCCGCAGGCTGACGCGGAATGTGTCACCCTGCTCTGCGACGGTCTGGCGGCGCTCGACCTTCGCGGCTTTCGCGTGGCGCTCGGCACGGTGGCGTTCTACACCGCCCTCGTCGACTCGCTGGGCCTTGCCGATGACGACCGCGGGAAACTGCTCGAAGCCTTGGCCGATCGTGACTACCCGTTGCTGGAGAGCATCGCCGGCAAGGCCGACGTGAGCGATGAAGTGCTCAGGGCGCTCTGGCGCACCCTCGAGCTGAGCGGCACGCGGGACGGTCTGACCCAGGCGCGCAAGCTCGCCTCCAGCGACGCCATGGAAGAGGCGATCGAGCACCTCGTCGAGGTGCGCGATCTCGTGGCCGAGGCGGGATTCGGCGACGCCGTCGCCTTCGACTTCGGCCTTCTGCAGGACCTCAGCTACTACAGCGGGGTCATCTTCGAGGCCTACGCGCCGGGGGTGGGTCTGCCGATCGCCTCCGGCGGCCGCTACGACGGCCTCCTCGGGCGCTTTGACTGGGACATCCCCGGGGTGGGGTTCGCCATCGCGCTCGACCGCCTTCAGGAAGCGCTGGAGGAGGCCGGCGCCGCGCCCGCGGCCGCGCCGGCTACGCTTGTCTTCGCCGGTGGCCTGGAGGAGCCGGCGCGGGCCGCAGAGCTTCGCCGCGCCGGCTGGGCCGTTGCCGCTGTGTCCGAAGACGCAGACCCGGTCGCGCGCCCGTTCCTTCGGCGCAAGGGCGGCTCCTACTCCCTGGACCTGAGCGGCGGCGATACGGTCACCGGGGGGTGGCGCGACATCCTGCGCGCCCTGGAACGCCGGTGAAGCTCGGACTTGCCTGCGACGGCGGGCCTCCACCCGCCGCCCTCCTCGACCTGTTGGGCACGGCCGGGCTGCCGGTGACTGCGACGGTCGGCGCGGCCCCCCCTGTGCTCATCCAGGCCGATGGCGACGCGTGGGCGCTGGCGCCCGGCGTCGACGTGCTCACCGCGTGTCTTCATGGCGCGCTCGACGTCGCAGTCGTGGGTAAGGACCTTCTGCTGGAGCGGCAGCCCGAGCTGTTTGAGCTCCTCGATCTGCGCGTCGGCCCCGACCACCTCGTGTACGCGGGTGTGGCCGGTAGCAGTCGCGGCGAGCCGTCGCGGCCGCGCGTGGCGACACCATATCCCGGATGCACGTGGCGCTACTTCGCGGCCGCCGGACGGCAGGTGGAGCCGATCGCCTTTCGCGTCGCCACTCTGGCGCCGGCGCTCGGGCTTGCCGACGGCGTCGTGGATCTGCAGAGCCGCGTCGAGGCCGAGGCGCCCGACCTGGTCGTGTGGGAGGAGATCGCCGCGTGCAGCCTGCGCCTTGTCGCCGGCCGTGCCGCACGGACCCTGTGCGCCGGGCGCCTGGAGGACCTTGTCGAGCGGCTGCGGGCCACGCTGGAGGGATCATGAAGATACTGCCGTGGTCGGTTGACGTCGGGACTACCGTGGCCGCCTTGCGCGCGCTGGCGCCGCCGGCCGCCGACGTGCGCGCCGCGGTCACGGCGATCGTGGACGACGTGCGCCGCCGCGGCGACGCCGCCGTGCGGGAGTGCAGCGCGCGGCTTGACGGCGTGCGGCTCCCCGCGGGCTACGGCGTGCCTCCGGCGGAGCTTCGCGCCTGTCTGGAGGCGCTGTCCCCGGCGTTACGCACGGCGCTCGAGCTGGCCGCCGAGAACGTGCGTTCCTATCACGAACGCGAAGCACCCGACCCGTGGCGCGAGACGCTCGGCCAGGGACAGGTCGTGGGCCAGGAGGTCGTGCCCCTGGCCGTCGCCGGGCTGTACGTGCCCGGAGGCCTGGCCGACTACCCTTCCTCGGTGGTCATGACGGCCATCCCGGCGCAGGTCGCCGGCGTGGGCCGTATCGTGGTGTGTTCTCCGCCGCGAACGAGCGGCGGCGCGGCCCACGGGGTCGCCGCCACCTGCGCCCTGCTCGGGGTCGACGATCTGTTCCCGATCGGTGGCGCCCAGGCGGTGGCGGCGATGGCCTGCGGCACGGCCACCGTCCCACGCTGTGACGTCATCGTGGGTCCGGGCAACGCCTACGTCACCGAGGCCAAGCGGCAGGTGATGGGCGAGGTCGGCATCGACAGCCTGGCGGGGCCCAGTGAGGTGCTCATCATCGCCGACGAGACCGGGGATCCGGCCTGGCTGGCCGCCGACCTTCTGGCCCAGGCGGAACACGGCGCCGGCGCCATGGCGTGCCTGGCCGACATCGGCGGCACGCTCGCCGCGCCGGTCGCCGCCGAGGTCGACAAGCTCGCCACGGAGCTCGGCATCTCACCCGACAACGTCGCCCTTGTCGCCTGCCCCGACCGTGCCGCTGCGGTGAAGCTCTGCAACGCCTTCGGCCCCGAGCACCTGGAGCTGCACCTGGCAGCCGCCGCCGACCTCGTGCCCGCCGTCCGCAATGCCGGCGCCATCTTCGTCGGCCCGTACGCGGCGACCGCCTTCGCCGACTACGCCGCCGGCAGCAACCACGTGCTTCCCACCGGCGGCTCGGCGCGCTTCGCGCAGGGTCTCTCGGTCGTCGTTTTCCAAAAGCGCGTGGCTGTGGTAGAACTCGACGGCGCCGCCGCCGCTGCTCTGGCGCCGCACGTCGCGATCATCGCCGATGAGGAGGGCCTGCGCGCCCACGCGCGCTCCGCCCGCCTCCGGGCCCAGTGAGGAGCGCACCATGACCGAGCGTCGCGCAGAGGTGCACCGCACCACCACGGAGACCGACATCGCCCTGACCTTCGCTATCGACGGCTCGGGCAAGGCCGAGGTGGCCACCGGCATCGGGTTCTTCGACCACATGCTGGAGCTGTTCGCCCATCATGGCCGCTTCGACCTGACCGTGACGGCGACCGGCGACCTGGACGTCGACGGTCATCACACCGTGGAGGACATCGGGCTCGTGCTGGGGCAGGCGCTGAAGGAGGCCCTGGGCGACAAGCGCGGCATCCGTCGCTACGGGTCGTTCCTCCTGCCCATGGACGAGGCCTTGGCCATGGTGGCGCTCGACCTCTCCGGGCGGCCCTACTTCGTGCACGACCTGCAGCTCGCCGGCGTGCGCATCGGCGACTTCGACGGGGATCTTGCGGCGCACTTCCTGCACTCTCTCGCGACGCAGTCGGGGATGACGCTGCACGTACGTCTGCTGGCAGGAAGCGACGCCCACCACATCGTGGAGGCGGTCTTCAAGGGAGTCGCGCGCGCCTTGGCCCAAGCGTGTCGCCACCACGGACGGGATGACGCGGTTCCCTCGACCAAAGGCACGCTCTGACCAGGATGCAAGACGTGGAGCGGCCGCTGGTCGCCGTCATCGACTATGGCATGGGCAACCTGGCGAGCGTCGCCAAGGCGCTCGAGCGCAGTGGAGCGGACGTGCGCGTCACCGAGAGCGTGGCCGTGGTGCGCGCCGCCGCCGCCGTGGTCCTGCCCGGCGTCGGAGCTTTTCGCGACGCGTCTGCGCGCCTGGAGCGTTCGGGCCTGGGCGCCGTCGTGCTCGAGCGCATCGCCGCCGGTGCCCCGTTCCTCGGCATCTGCCTCGGCCTGCAGCTCCTCTTCGAGAGCAGCGCTGAGGGAGGCCGCTGGCCCGGGCTCGGCGTCTTCGCCGGGACCGTGGAGCGGCTGCAGACGGACCTCAAGGTGCCGCACATAGGCTGGAACGACCTCCAGTGGGCCGGCGCCGGGGCAGGTATGGCCGCCGGGGCGCCAGACCCGGCGGCGGTGTACTTCGTCCACTCGTATGCCGCCCTGCCCGCCGACCCCACGCTGGTCGCCGCGACCGCCGACTACGGCGGCCCCGTGGTCGCCGCGGTGGCGCAGGGCAACATCTGGGCGGTACAGTTCCATCCGGAAAAGAGCTCCCGGGTCGGCCTGCATCTTCTGGCCAACTTCGTCGCGACCGTACATCAGGAGGCTGACGTCAGATGATCGTGTTCCCCGCCATCGACATCCAGGGCGGCAAGGCCGTGCGGCTGCGGCGCGGCGACTTCGACGACGTCACCGTGTTCGGCGACGACCCGGTGGCGCTGGCGCAGCACTGGCAGGGAGAAGGCGCCGAGGCTCTGCACGTCGTCGACCTCGATGCTGCGCGCACCGGCGAGCTCAGCAACGTGGCCAGCGTCGAGAGCATCGTCAAAGCGATCGACATCCCGGTGCAGTACGGTGGCGGCGTGCGCAGCGCCAAGAACCTGGAGTGCATCGCCGGCATCGGCGTGCATTGGGTCGTGATGGGCACGGCAGCGGTCACCGCGCTCGACCTGCTCGACGACGCCGTGAACTGGCTCGGCGAGCGCCTCGTCGTCGGCCTCGACTGCAGCGATGGCATGGTCGCTACCCACGGCTGGCAGGAGCGCTCGCAGATGAGCGCCGTGCACTTCACCAAGCTGCTCGACCAACACGGCATCAAGCGTGTGGTGTACACCGATACGGCCCGCGACGGCATGCTCGGCGGGCCGAACCTCATCGGCCTGCGCGACTTGGCCGAGACGACTTCTCTGGAGATCATCCTGTCGGGCGGCGTCGCCCTGCTGGACGATCTCAAGCGACTGAAGAAGATCGACGCCCCCAACGTGGTCGGCGTCATCGTCGGGCGGGCGTTGTACGAGAAGTCGATGACGCTGGCCGCCGCCAAAGCCGTGTTCGCCGGCTGACAGGCCGGCGTGGGGAGGGGGCACGCGGGTGCACATGAAGCGCATCATCCCGTGCTTGGACGTGCGCGAGGGACGCGTGGTCAAGGGCGTCAACTTCGTCGATATCCGTGATGCCGGCGACCCGGTGGAGCTTGCCGCCAGGTACGACGCCGAGGGCGCCGACGAGCTCGTGTTCCTCGACATCACGGCTTCGCACGAGCGTCGCGACATCATCGCCGGCCTGGCGGCGCGTTGCGCCGAACAAGTCTTCATCCCGTTCACCATCGGTGGCGGCCTGAGCAGCGAAGAGGACGTGCGCATGATCCTCTCCGCCGGCGCCGACAAGGTGACGATGAACACCGCGGCGGTCGAGGACCCGGAGCTCGTGCGGCGCTGCGCGGAGCGCTTCGGCGCGCAGTGCATCGTCGTCGCCATCGACGCCAAGCGCGTGGCGGGAAGCGCTGAGAAAGGCGCGCCGGCGTGCTGGGAGGTCCACGTGCACGGAGGGCGCACGCCCACCGGCATCGACGCCGTCGAGTGGGCGGTACGGGCCGCTGAGCTCGGCGCGGGGGAGTTCATGCTGACCAGCATGGACCGCGACGGCACGCTCGAAGGCTATGATCTGGATCTCACCAGCGCGGTGGCCCGGGCGGTCGACGTCCCGGTGATCGCCTCCGGTGGCGTGGGCACGCTCGAGCACTTAGCGGAGGGCCTCACGGTGGGTGAGGCCGACGCCGTACTCGCGGCCAGCATCTTCCACTACGGCACGCACTCGATCGCCGAGACCAAGGCGTTCCTCGCCGCGCGCGGGATCCCGGTGCGCATCGTGGCCGGGGGGGCGGCCGCCGGCGCCGAAGGCTGCCCCGCGGCGGGATGACCGGCGTGGACGGTGTGTCCGGCCCGCGGCGCATCGATCTCAGGGCGCTCGGCGCGGCAGATGCTCCGGCACTGGCCGCGCGCATCCGGGCCGCGCGCCTCGTCTGTTTTCCCACCGACACGGTCTACGGCATGGGCGGCGCGCTCGCGCCAGCCGTCGCCGAGGCGCTGGTCGCGGCCAAAGGGCGGGACCCGGGGAAGCCGCTGCAGGTCGTGTTTCCGTCGACGGCCGCCTTTGTGCGCGCCGTCGAGCCGTCGCCGACGCTTCGCCGCGCCTGCCTGAGGCTGCTTCCCGGACCGGTGACGATCGTGCTGCCGTATCCGGGCGGCTGGACGTGCCCGGCGCCGGGCGAAGCGAAGTGGCGAGGCGAGGGACTCGTAGCGGCAGTCGCGACCCTGGGGATCCGCGTTCCTGTCTGGCCGGGGACGGCGCCCGTCATGGCGGCGCTGGAGCATCCGCTGGTGGCCTCCAGCGCCAACCCTGTTGGAGCGCCGGCGCCGGCCTCCCTTGACGAGGTGGACGCGGAGCTTCTCGCGCGCTGTGATCTGGCGCTCGACGCCGGCCGCGTCGGCGGAACGGCGTCGTCCGTCGTCGACTTGAGCCTGTATGCAGAGACCGGCCGCTGGCGCCTCGTGCGCGCCGGCGCGTGGGGGGAAGCCGAGATAGCCGCGAGGCTGGCCGGCACACGGGAGGAGTCGCCGACACCATGAGGACGCTCCCGTTCCACCAAGTGGACGTGTTCACCGACCGACCGTTCGCCGGCAACCCGCTGGCCATCTTTCCCGGGGCCGACGGCCTCACGGCCGCGCAGATGCAGGCCATCGCCAGCGAGATGAACCTCTCGGAGACCACCTTCGTGATGGAGCCGGAGGGCGACGGGGATGCCCGAGTGCGCATTTTCACGCCGGCGCTCGAGCTGCCATTCGCCGGACATCCGAGCGTGGGCACGGCCTGCGAGCTCGTGCGGCTGGGCATCGTCGCGGCGGTCGAGCCGGTGACTCGGGTGGTGCTCGAGCTCGACGTGGGCCCCACGGTGGTCGAGGTCCAGGTCCGCGATGGCGTCCCCGTTGCGGCGACGGTGCATCAGGGGCCGCCGACTTTCGGCGAGCCTGTACCCCGCGAGCGAGCCGCCGCCGTGCTTGGCCTCGACTCCGGCGACCTCCACGCAGACCTGGATCCCGTGCCGGTAGGCACCGGTCTCGACTACACCATCATCCCGCTGAGGACACAGCGCGCTCTGGCGCACGTGTCGCTCGACCTTGGATTGCTGGACGACTTCGAGCACGATCACGCCGAGGCCTACCCCTGCGCGTTCACCGGTCAGGAGAGGCCCTGGATGGAGGCCCGCGGCCTCTTCCCGCTCTCCGGTATCTCCGAGGACCCGGCCACCGGTAGCGCCGCCGGGCCGCTGGCTGCCTACATGGCGCGCGCCGGGCTGCTGAAGCCCGGCGAGCGGCGCGTGGTGTTGCAGGGGGCGGCCATCGGCCGACCGAGCTTG
>Ga0209539_1000245_pt1 | contig 33246 bp, 28 predicted proteins | sample BarGraNGADG00312_2_FD_184499 | JGI IMG/M metagenome (GOLD analysis project Ga0209539, IMG submission 184499) | Arctic peat soil microbial communities from Barrow, Alaska - Barrow Graham LP Ref core NGADG0011-312 (SPAdes) (version 2) | ecosystem: Environmental > Terrestrial > Soil > Wetlands >...
TTACTCCTAAGACACACATTTACAAATCTTTCAAGAGCCGATGAAGGGATTCGAACCCCCGACCTGCAGATTACAAATCAGCTGCTCTGACCAACTGAGCTACATCGGCAATTTAAAGAACGCCCCGCGAGTGCATAATCCACCCTCAAAAAACGGTTTGCAAATGTATGAATTTAAATTTTACTTATCAAAATAAATCAATATTTTTTTGTAAATAGAATTTTCAGACACCTCTCTTCTTCTGCTTATGCTTGGTAATCTGCTTTTTAAGTGCATCTATAGCTTCATCAGTTGCTTCTTCAAATGTTTTGCTTTGCTTCTTTGCAAATAAAGGTCCACCAGGTAACTCCAGTTGAATTTCGCTAATTTTGTTCTCACGTTCCTGATCTTTGTCAAGTCTGAGATAAACCTCAGCATTAACAATATCTTCACCAAACTGGGTCAGTTTTTCCAGTTTCTGATGAACAAAGTCGATTAGCTTTTTGTCGGCATCAAACCGCACTGAATGAATCTGAATGTTCATAGTAGTACCTCCTGATTTATTGATTAATATTTACGCCCTTGGATGAGCCTGTTTATATACTTTCTTGAGTTTTTCAAAGGTGTTGTGCGTGTATATCTGTGTTGCGGATAAATTTGCATGTCCCAGTAATTCCTTTATTGAATTAAGATCCGCACCTCTGTTAAGCATGTGTGTTGCAAAAGTATGACGCAAAATATGGGGGCTCTTCTTCTCAATTGTGGTTACCATGCCAAGATATTTATTCACTGTAGTGTAAACATATTTATCATATAACTTGTTCCCTTTATCAGTAATAAAAAACCAACCATTGTTAACCGGAACAATATTTTCATCCCGCACCTTGATATATTCTTCCAAACGTTTAATAAATGGTTTAACAATAGGAATGATCCGTTGTTTATTTCTTTTACCGGTTACTTTCAAAGAACAGTCAGTCAGATCCAGGTCGTTATCCCTCAGCCCGATCAGCTCTGCTCTTCGCATCCCGGTGAGATATAGAAGCTCAATGATCGTACGGTTCCTAATGCCTGCAAATCCATCACCAAAGCTGAAATTGTCAAGCAGAGCGGTAAGAGCCTCTTCTTCAACAAAAACAGGAATGGTCTTTTTCCGCTTTGGCAAAACGACCTTCTCAAGAGGATCACTTTTAAGAATCCCCTCCTTTCTTAAATAGCGGTAAAAAACCCGCAGACAGGAGATTTTTCTATGAACGCTTACTGTTGAATAGCCCTTGTCCAGCATACTGACAATCCAGGCCCTTATATCATGCGAAGTAACTGCAACAGGGTCCGCGGGAAGTCCAAGTGATAATAAAAATGAGTAAAACTGATCAAGATCATTTAAATACGACCTGACAGTATGCAGCGAATACCGCTTTTGGATTTGCAGATATTGTAAGAACGATTCCTTATGGCTCATGAAGGAACCTTTTTATCTGTTATGTTAAATAAATAAGATGCCTGATGGCGAATCACTCTTCGCTTTCCTGCATCTTCTGAACATACATTGCCTTCTTGATTTCTTCTCTCCGGCGTACTGAAGGCTTTATAAAGGCCTGACGTGAACGTAATTCACGGATTACTCCCGTCTTTTCAAATTTTCTTTTGAACTTTTTTAAAGCTCTTTCGATGTTTTCGCCTTCTTTTAATGGTACAATGATCATAGTTAATATTTCTGTTTTAAAACGAGGCGCAAAGTTAGAAATAGAAAAAGTCTTTTCAAAACATTTGGGTAAATAATTTATCCTGATAGCTATATTTTTGGCTTTTAGTTTATTAATTTTTGCTGCAAAACATCGGTTTTGTATTTCCTAAATTACAACTTTTTTAAGGGATTTCCAAATTAATTAATCAGGAACTGACTTCCTCTGAACAAAGTATTGTTAGAAAACTGTACAAATTCCCCCTTCAAAAGGGGAACTGAATAGAAACAGCCCTCTTTGAAGGGGGATAGGTACAATAGAATTTCGATAACTTTCACATTAAATAAATTCTATTCATCATACTTTAGATAGGGTTCTACTTTCCTGGCCTTATCAGAAGTAATTAATTTATTCTCTATAAGGTCATTAATTCCTGTTATTCTACCTTTCAATTCCCTGTACTTTAAAATTGCACTTACCTCATATTTTTCAAAATATGGAAAACGTATAAGTTCTTTATACCCGGCCGAATTAATATCAATTCTTGTAATTACAGTCGAATCTGCAAATATTCTCCTCTGTATAGACTCAAATGTCTCAACCGTTAATCCATAAACCTCTTTTAGCTGGTCAATTCTGGCAAAACCTCCGAGCAAACGTCTGTATTTTATGATCCTGGCCGATAACACAGGCCCGATTCCCGGAAGTCTTACAAGTGTTGAAGAATCGCTATTGTTAATATCAATTCTCGGTTTTTGTGGTAGCATGGAAGAATTACTGACCTTTTCAGCTTTTGCCTTCCTGAATTTAACAAGTGGGATAAGCTTTTCAGCCTTCGGTCCTTCAATTCCATAAACCTTTTTAATATCCGACGGTCGTCTGAATTTTGCTCCTTTGCTTCTGTAGCTTATCAGCGTATTTGCCTCTTTTGCAGTTAGTCCGAGTTTCAAAAGTGTATCATATGATGCGGTATTTGGATCAAAAGAGAATGGGTCACCATGATATGAACCATCTTGTATAAAAGGTCCTGAAGGCTTTTCCACTGCCGAAATAGAGGAAGTAATATCTTCGATACTAATATTGCTCAGAGGTATTAAATATCTCAGTCCGATTATCACAATTACAATTAAAAGCAGGATAAATGATGATCTTCTCTCCCTCCTGGTAAAGCCAAACCAGTTCTTAATTGGTTCCCTGTTTAAATTCATTATAACAAATGCAATGAGACAAATGCAATTTATGCAATTTCAGGGAAATATCAAGTAATGGAATACTGATTTTTAAAAAGGATATCCGATCCCAAGTACGATCGTAAAATCCTCTCTCTTATATGGCCCGTTCAGAAATATCCACTTCGGGCCGGAATCATCGGGTTTCTTCCAGGGCCCCTGATTATTCGGTTGTGACCCTCTTACAAGCAAAGGATCCCGTAGTTTCATGCCTATATCAATCCTGGCTATTACGAATTTCAAATCGAATCTGAATCCGGTACCGGTACCTACTGCGATGTCTTTATAGAACTTGTTAAACTTGAATTGAGATCCGATTCTTGCCGCGTCATTTTTAAAACTCCATATATTCCCGGCATCAATGAAAACAGCACCCTCAAGTATCCAGAAAAGCTTAAACCGGTATTCTGCATTTGCTTCTAATTTAATATCTGCTGTTTCATTCAAAAACTTTGAAGTATCCCTGAATGAACCCGGACCAAGGGATCGTACCTGCCAGGCTCTGATACCATTCGCACCTCCTCCGAAATATTGCTTTTCGAATGGTACTGCATTAGAATTACCATATGGTATACCAATGCCAAAAAATCCCCGGTATACAATTGAACTTACGTCATTAAATTTATAATTATACCTGATATCCAGGTCGGTTCTGATATACTGTGCAAATGGCTGTCCCAACAGGTAATAGTAATAACTGCTATCCTTCAGTTGCGCTCCTGACAATTCCTTTTGTGATACAGCCATTTTTTTATGCACACCGGACAAATTATAAATCGCTGAAAGAAAATTCCCTGAAGTTTCAATATTTATCCTGAGAAACCAGTAATCTCTTGAATTTTTAATTTTCTGATCACTAAATATAAAAGAATAACCACCACCGAGTATTAAAACATCCTTATAACTGTTTGCCTGATAAGAGGATTTTCTTAAATACTCAGCAAATGCTGGAGCGATACTTGGAATTCTCACTAAGTCAAACTGAACAGGGTTAAAAATATGCTCCTGATAACCTGCCTTCCAGTTATAACCAAAAGAAGCATTAGCCACTGTCCGTGTATAAACTGGTAATTTCTGGAAGTCATAGGCTGCAAGTAATGTAGTCGAAGGATTATATTTTTTGACAAAGTCCTCAAATCGAATAAAAGGAAACTTAAATTTCGGAAGTCTCAGGCTCGCTTCCAGTCCATATTCCTCTGCACTTGACAGACTCTGGTCTTTTTGAGCATATGCTGCATAGGCTCCTTTCAGTTTAGTGCTGAAAAGTTCAGCTCCATGAAAAAGGTTTTTATGCTGGTAGATCAGGTTCAGAGCCCCTCCCAGGTTACCGGCCGAATTAGTTCCTTCAAGTTCGATTTTATATGACTGCTGACTAAGAAGAGTAAGCTGAATATTACAGTCGATCTTCAGTTCCATTCCCTGCAGACTTTCATTTTCCTTTGAATCATTAAAGTTAATGTTAATAAGACGATAAATTTTCAAAGCCAGAAGATGAGTCTGCGTCTCTTCAGTACTTGTTACGCTGTAAACTGATCCGGGTTTCAGATAGAGTGACTGAATAATAAGGTCATATTTTACTTCAGGTTTCTTCTTTGATGTGACAAAGTAGTAACCTCTGTAAAAAGTAGTGTCCAGACCCCTGTAATATGCCTCACGGCCAGCCAGGGCTTCGTTTGGCACAAAATCGGGATAGATGTAAATATTCTTAATTGAATAAACAGCGAAAGGACCTGAGCTTATTCTGTTATATGAATCCAGCTTTGTAAAATCCCTGACTATATATTTAATATCAACCTGCCTGTTTCCTATAATACTGTCAATCTTGAAAGAAATGTATTCGTTTGAGAATCCATAAAAACCATGGTCCCTGATATAACGCTCAAATCTTGTACGTTCAGCCGTCAGAATATCAACATCGTAGGGTTTTCCCCTTACAATAACACAATTCACTGAATCAAAATAAAAGAGATTCCTGATATTGCTGTCAGCTATCTCATAAGTGAGGTTACGAATGGTGTATGGCCGCAGCAAATCAACCTTATAGAAAACATCGGATTTTCTTTTGTCTGTAATCACAGTATCCGTAACAAGTCCGTCAAAATAACCCTTCGAGGCAACGTAAGATCTAATCTGGTCTTTTGATCTTAATGTTGCATTAGGATCATAAATAACAGGTTCTTCTCCAATGGTTCTTAACCAGCTATGTGGCCATTTCTCCTTTTTAATATTTGAAAGATTGTAAAGACCAAGATAAAACCTGGTGCCAAAAATCCTTTTATTCGGAATCTGTTTAATATATGGTACAAGGTCGCTTTTCTTGATACCTTCCTTATTTATATTAATGTGATTCTCGTTTAAAAGACTCTGCCCCTCAGGAACATATTTTGTTGAATTACATGAAGTTAACAGTTGAAAAAGTAAAATTAGGAAAAACCAGAATCCCGGATTAAACAGATTTATATATGAAATGGATTTTTTCAAAACGTACCTTAAAACTTACCTTAAAACATAAATTCAAATATATCAATAATAATCCGAACTGAAAGTAAAAAATCTAGCTCACTCAAAACGCTCGAAAATCAATACTTATATTTTATTAATTCTTGTATGTCATCTTAAAATCTTGAAATTTATTGCTCCTGGGACCATAACATTTTTAATAAATCAAATATACTTTGAGTGCTTTACTTTAAATTTGCGATTATTGCACTTTGATTTGATGCAAATAATATGATCAGCAAAAACAAAATAAAGTTTATAATCTCCCTTCAAAATAAAAAGGTAAGAGATGAAGAGAGACTATTTGTAATTGAGGGAGATAAACTTGTTAAAGAATTTTTAATCGCAAATATCCCAATAAAGATTCTTGCAGCTAAACCGGAATTTCTTAGCGGCCTGTCATCCGGTCTGCTAAGGTTTGTCAATTTAACCGAAGAAGTCAGCTATGGTGAACTTAAACAAATAAGCACACTTAAAACCCCGCAGAATGCTTTGGCAATTGTTCCTATGCCGGAGAATGAAATGAATTTACCAGAGGTGCTAAATCAATATTGCGTAGCCCTCGACTTTATTCAGGATCCGGGTAACATGGGAACAATCATTAGAGCTGCCGGCTGGTTTGGGATTAAGAACATAGTATGTTCAATGGATTGTGTGGATGTTTATAATTCAAAAGTAATACAGGCAAGCATGGGAGCATTGCTTCATGTAAATGTGTACTACTATGATCTTAAAAAACTGTTCGCATCAGCTGCTGAATATTCTGTTCCGGTATTTGGAACAATGCTTTCCGGTAACTCAATCTATGATCATAAGCCTTACAAAAAAGGCATTATTTTGCTTGGAAATGAATCAAAAGGAATTTCAACGGAACTTATACCTTTTATCACAGAGAGAATCAGAATTCCTAAATTCAGTGATGCCAGGGAAGGGATTGATTCACTTAATGTGGGTATGGCGGCCTCTATCGTTTTTTCAGAGTTTCTCAGAAAAACAGATCGAATAACTGATTAATAAAATTATATTTGCCAAAATTTACCAGGCCATGCCAAAATCAGATTTCAAAGTGTATGGCATCAGATGGATGATGCTGGTTGTATATATGCTTATGGTAGCCGTGAATCAGCTATTATGGATCACATTTGCTCCAATTACCGGTGAAGCCACAAAATACTATGGTGTTTCAGACCTCCGGATCGGAATACTCTCAATGTGTTTTATGATTGTGTACATAATTGTTTCCATTCCGGCATCGTGGATTATTGACAGATTTGGTATACGCATAGGTGTGGGGATAGGTGCTGTTTTTACAGGAGTTTTCGGATTGGTTCGTGGATTTGCTGGAACTGATTACAATCTGCTGCTGATGGCGCAGATCGGTATAGCCATAGGACAACCTTTCATTCTGAATGCTATTACTAAACTGGCTGCAAGATGGTTTCCTCTGGAAGAAAGGGCCACGGCTGCCGGCCTGGGTACTCTGGCAATGTATCTTGGAATCCTGCTGGGAATGATTCTTACACCATATCTGATTATTGGCTCAGGTATCGGCGGAATGTTATACATATATGGTATTATTTCAATTCTGACAACGGTTACCTTTCTTATTTTAATTAAAGAAGGACCCCCGACAGCACCTTGCCTGCCCGATCAGGAAGAACGCTCCCTGGTTTATGACGGATTCAAACAGACGCTCAGGACCAAAGACTTTATCATACTTATGATAATCTTCTTTATTGGGCTGGGTGTTTTCAACGCAGTTACAACCTGGATAGAAGATATTCTCCGGCCTAGAGGATTCTCCGCTACACAGGCTGGAATTACAGGAGGTCTCATGATTGTCGCCGGGATTGTCGGAGCGCTTTTTATACCTATCTTATCCGATCGATTCAAAAGAAGAACTCCATTTATAATAATCGCACTGACCGGCGCCACAATCGGTCTTGCCGGAATCACCTTTGCAACAGCTTACTGGCTGCTGCTTACTTCAGGCGCGGTGCTGGGATTCTTTCTTCTCAGTTCAGGACCAATTGGCTTTCAGTACGGGGCTGAAATAACCTTCCCGGCATCGGAAGGGACATCTAACGGGATGCTTCTGCTCATGGGACAGATTTCAGGAATTGCTTTCATTTTTGGGATGGACAGCTTTAAGTCCACGCTCACAGGCTCTATGACGCGATCGCTTATCCTGATGATTGCGTTAATGGTTCTCAGTATATTGATGTCATTCAGACTGAAAGAATCCACAATCCTCAATAAAAAAGAAAATCAATAATTCAGACCTTCCATTGTTCTTTAATAGATGCCGGGAATAAGTCGCTTTGTTTTGGATTTATAAGCTGAGTAAGTATTTCCGAATTCCTCATTCAGCACCTTCTCTTCCACACTGATCCTGTATATTATTGCCAGAGAGACCGGTACAACAAAAACAAGAAATGAATAAAAACTATTCATCGTTGCAGAAAATCCGGTGATTATCATTAATAATCCCAGATAACTCGGATGCCTGATTTGTTTATAAAGTCCATCTGTTTTAAGACTGGCAACCTCTGTTATGGCTACATCAACAGTGAATGATTTACCCAACTGAATAATTGCAGCCCATCTGATGATGATCCCGGTGAGAACTGACAGCAAACCTGTTCCGGCAATGAAAGTATTGACAGAATTCCATGAATCATGCTTTGCCAGAAAGAATCCACCTGTAAATCCAAATGTAATCCCAACCCATAAAAGAATCATTGACCCTCTGTCTTTCCTGGTTTTCGCAGTTTTTATTTTTGAATGCTTGACAACCATCAGCATAAGCTCCGAAAAGCCAAATACAAATGTCAGATAGATAATAAGTTGAAATATGTTTATTTTCATAATGTCGTCTATTAATTGGTTTCAAAATATCCGGGGTCATTTTGTTAGTTCAACTCTGACTGCCCATCCATATGATGTCGGAGTTGAAATGATGACACTTTTAACCTTGTCGTTAAACGGATCAAGTATGGTTTTTAAGTTTTTCCTGTCTACCGATATACAAAAATCTTTATCTCCATCATCATTATAGTCTATCGAATCGCTGATTATCTCCGGAATATTCCCACGCCAGTCTAGCTGCACAAAACCCGATTTCCTTTCTTTTAAAAATCCATTGAAAACAGGTTTCCTGATATCCAGAGTACAACTCTCAGTAATCACTTGATTCGCAATCTCGCCACCGGTATACCTGGGATTCAGCTTCATGAATGGTAGTTTTGAGACTGAAACGGAGAAACCGTTCAAGCCCGGGAATAAAATGATTATCAGTATAAGGCAGAGAAACGCCCAGCTGATTCCTGCTATTATTTTTACTTTTTTCATTTTGCTGACTTTTTTAAAAGATAAGTTTTAGTAATTGATGCAAACTGGAAATTATCGCACCTGCTGAGAAAACAGACATAAAAAGGAATGAAACAAACAGGAATAGATTCCTTGAAAAATTCTTCATAGTTCCGGGAGGGATACCTTTTATACCATAATGGATTGCTTTTTTTGAACAGGCATCAACGCACTTACCACACTTGCTGCAAAACAATGAAACTTTACCTGCTTTAATATCATCCGGTGTCAGGGCAAACAAGGGGCATACTTCAACACATTTGAAACACTCGTTACATGCTTTCTTATCGATTTTTACTGTAAATGGTGTAATTTTATTCGACAAAGTATTAACCGCTCCAAGAGGGCAAAGAAAACTGCATTGCGTTCTTTTTCTGGTCATTACAGGTAAAACGACAACTAATCCACCGAACAGTGTAAGAAATACACCGGCTTTTGCAGCTGATTCAACCGAAGTAACCTGTTCAAATTCAGTAACTGCTTTGAAAGGACAGATCCATGAACAATAAGTAGGCATAAGAGTTAAGGCCGCTGTTAAGGCAACCATAATCAGAACTGCATAAGGCATCCATTTCCATAGTTCACTGATCTTTTTAATAACCGGCCTTTTTCTTATTCTCGAGAATCCGTCATCCCATCCACCATAGAAACAGCCCCAGCTGCAGAATCCTCTGCCCAGCACTATGGTTGCCACCAACCATAAGACAACCATTGATGATATGTTTGCAAATCCACCAATAATGCTGCCCGGGAAAATAATAGATTTTGTAAATGCGGCCGGCAGGATCATCATCGGAATAACCAGATGGCAGAATGGTATTTTACATTCAAGAATGTCAGCCTGGGAAAAAGACATGGCGTGCCTCATTTCAAGCATATTACGTATTAATGTAAAAGAGAGGGACAGAGCGAAAATAATAAAAAGGACTGCCCTGTACCTGTCTGTTTTACCTGTATAGTGCATAAGGAAATACAGTACATTCACCAATAAAAATGCTGTAAGGATAGACAACCCGGAAGTTGGATCTCCAAAATTTGGTCTTCCGCCTGTCATAAACATAAATGTTATCAGAAACATAGGCAGGGTATAAAGAAGAGACATTCCGAAAGATTTCTTCATACCTGCAATCTTTAAAGTGTTATCCATTAATTAGTCCTCCAATTAGATTAGTTATACCTTTAATCATAAAAATTATACCTGCCAGTCCTGTTGCAAGAATTCCAATTTTTTTAAGTACTTCCTTTTTCTGTATTTTACCAGCTAAAGGTAAAGGCAAAAACCAGAGGGAAGACCCTATAAAAAATGCCAGAAAGGCAAAGTAGCTTTGAACCAGAGTTCCCTGAGTAGCACCCTTGGTAAGAATTAAAAATAAAGCAGGACAAAATCCAAGGCTGTTTACCAGTCCGAGCAAAATCGGGACAATCCTATGGTTATTTACTGTCTTTACAATTTTTGCGGGGCAATCCGGATTGCGGTTTTTACTTATACTATACCATACCAGCATAACAGCAAATACAATATAGAGAATCCCGGGAACAATATTTCTTACAACCTGATCACTAAAAAGTGCCTGACCAAAATACCATGCTAATGTTGCCAGAATGAAATAAATAACAAACCTGGTTATTAAGAAAAGAGAAAGATCAATTGCAATCCTTTTAACACCTGCAGAATCTGCCATGAGGTATGGAAACATCACCATTCCGCATGTAACGAGGCAGGCCGAACCGCTGCTTAAACCAAGAATCAATGAATCTGTCATCAACTTTTTTCTGTAAATCTATACCCGTCCGGATATTACTCCAAGAAAATAGTGGTCAACATACTTCAATTGTGGCTAAAGGATTTTTCCCCGGGGTGAATTGCCGGATTCAGGGACAAAAGGATATGCTTGCAACGGAGTTCTCAACTAACCTATCTGAATTTTCTGATAGCTTCAGCAGCTTTTGATCGTGAGACAGGTACCTCCAGACCCTGGGGTTTAAGTTTAATTTTCAGGTTCTGAACATTACCAGTCACATGATCGGTATATTCAGCATTGATTATAAAGCACTTATGACATCTGAAAAAAGAAGAATTCTTTTTCAGCTCCGATTCAGCTGCTTTGAGTGTTCCGCGGAGGTGGGTTTTGGTCAGAGTTACGCCTTTGATTGTTACAATAGTAATATAATTATCATTTGAACAAAGATAAACTATACTTTTCGGGTTAACCTTATATTCATTTTTCGGATTTCCGCCCCTTATTAAAACCTCACTTTCCCATAAAACCTCCTCAGGAAGAATTGAAGCTTCTTTTAATGCAGTTCTGTACATCCTGTTGAATGCGACAATATAACCTATTGTAACAGGTATTATTCCTACTAATATTGCGGTCCAGATGGCAAATAAAAAATATTTAAAAATAAAAATCTCGGGAAATATAATACTTACATAGAAGTAGTTAGCTGCTCCAATGCTTGATGCGATAAGCAAACCCCATAGGATACTCTTCCCAAAGGTCCAATTCGCTTTAATTACTACAGGTTCAATTAAAAATTTAAAAATTGAAAGAACAAATATTGTTACTAACCCAAAACCAAGTGATACGAATAATTGCCACTCAGTCTTTAACTGAGCCATACCGAATGGTTTAAAAAGAAAAAGAAAAAGGAATATGAACAGACCAAAAACAAGGATAAAAACAATTTTTTCCCTTGGAGTCTCAACTACTGAGTATGGTTTTTTAAACGGATTTTCCATTAAAAATATCTTACAGACAAATCTATATAATATTTGGAAAAGAAAAGTTATTTTTCCTCCATAACAAATTCAATTAACCACAAAGGTCACAAAGGTTTTGCCCCCCTGCCCCCCTAAAGGGGGGTAAATCTCTGGAAGCTAGTGAAATTTTACTTTCATCATGAAATTGTTCCCCCTTTAGGGGGATCCCGCGAAGCGGGAGGGGGCCTTCTAAGACAATATTTTCTTCGAAATTGCCTCAGCTGTTCTCATGCCGTCTACTGCAGATGATACAATACCTCCCGCATAACCGGATCCCTCTCCACAGGGATATAATCCTGAGATCCTTATGTGATGAAGTTTTTCAGGATCTCTTGGAATCCGTACAGGAGACGATGTCCGTGACTCTATACCCAGTACAACGGCATCGTTTGTCAGGTAACCATTCATTACCTGTCCGAAAAGTCTGAATCCATCCCTGAGCCGTCTGCCTATTGCTTTTGGAAGCCAGTTATGAAGCGGCGAGGATGTTACTCCGGGAAAATAAGAAACTTTTGGCAGCGAGGTGGAAGTATCTCCTGCTACAAAATCAGCAAGGCGCTGCGCAGGAGCTCTTTGAGTATGGCCACCATTCTTCCAGGCTTCACGTTCAAGTTCTTTCTGAAATTCCAGTCCCGCCATTTCACCAAAGCTGGTAAACTTAATAAGGTCTTCCGGCTTAATCTCAACCACGATCCCTGAATTGGCATAGGGTGAATTCCTTCCTGACGGTGACATACCGTTTACAACCACCTCTTCCTGTGCTGTTGCCGAAGGCACTATAAATCCACCCGGACACATGCAAAAAGAATAAACGCCCCTCCCATCTACCTGTTTTGCAAGATTATATGAGGAAGCCGGCAAGAATTCTCCTCTTGGGTTTCCATGGTATTGAATCCTGTCGATTAATTCCTGTGGATGTTCAACTCTTACTCCCATGGCGAATGGTTTCATCTCCAGCTCCACTCCCCGATTATGACATATTTCGTAAATATCGCGCGCAGAATGTCCTGTTGCAAGAATTACATATTGCGATTTAATTTTTTCATTATCGGATGTAACAACTCCTTTGATTGTATCACCCTCGATAAGAAAATCGGTAACTTTCTTTTCAAGATTGAACTGACCTCCCGCATCGAGAATGGATTTTCTGATTTCAGCAATAATTCCTGGCAGCTTATCTGTACCTAGATGAGGATGAGCTTCGTACATAATATTCTCATTGGCACCATGAAGGCATAGCAGTTCCAGAACTCTCGTATTGTCACCTCTTTTTTTCGACCGGGTATATAGTTTCCCATCAGAATATGTTCCGGCACCTCCTTCCCCAAAGCAATAATTACTATCGGGGTCAACAATCTGCTCACGGCTGATTCGTGCAATATCTTTTTTACGTGATGAAACATCGCGACCTCTTTCAATTATAACAGGCCGTAAACCAAGCTCAATTAAACGAAGAGCCGCAAAGAGACCTGCCGGACCTGCACCAACGATGATTACCTCTTCCTTCAGAGAAACATCAATGGGGATAAAGGGGCTGATTTCATGTGATGCTGAATCTTCACCGGAAATAACTTCTACAGTAAGATTAACACGGATATTTTTCTTTCTTGCATCTACCGACCGCTTAATAACTCTGATGTCAGTAACTGTGGATTGATCAATTCCTGAAAGAGATGCAGCTATCTTTTTGATTACAGCCTCATCAGCTGCAGCAGAAGGGGTAAGATTGATCTGAACCAGTTTCCCCATTTCTATTCAAAATGAAAAGCGAGAATCCAGATCTGCGACTTCATTTTATCTATGGCATTGTAGAATTGGGGATGACCGGGAGCCGCTTCCTTTATCAGTACATTTCCCAATCCGGTAGACATCTTCAACTCAACCGAAAGTTTGAAGTATGTAAGGTAAAAATCAAGACCTGCTCCCAGTTCATAGTAAAGATCAGGTCGTTTAAGCCGTAAATAAATTGGTTTGGCATCATCAAATTCCTTTTTGCCTGCCAGGTCATATCTGTAGTTCAGACCTCCTATAACATAGGGTCTGACATTATTCATTCTGTCTCCTTTATATTTGAGAAGAAGAGGAAATTCCAAAAATGATGATTCGAGTCTTTGCTGATCATTGACAAGCACTCTGTTTTTATAAAAACGGATAACTCTCTGACCAAAAGATACCCCCGGAAGAAATCTTACATCGAAGTGATCAGATGCTCTCAGGTCGGTGACAATCTGGATATTAATACCCGGATTGAGGATACTCACTTCAGGGTAAAGAGAATCAGTCTGAAAATATTTTTGTGAAGGAGTTATATTGAAATCCATGGTATTAAACCCCAGACTGAATCCAAAATGAAGGGGCTTATCATCATACCATGATTCGTTTTTAGGCTTCTGCTTCTGTCCGTACAAATTGAGATTGGTCAGAAGAAAAATGACAGATAATGTTATATAAAAAATTCTTCTTTTCAACCTTCCTGACTTTTTAGATTTGGTGATACAAGATAATAAACTCGTTTGAATTCCAATTATTGCATTGATAATTTGATACCGGTATAAATACTTGCCACACCACCGGTCAGTTTAATCTGATGTGTTTCGGACCAGCCTGCCTGTATAAGCAATTTAAGGAACTCCTCATTGTCAGGAAATTTCATAACAGAATCTGGCAAATACCTGTAAGCGGCATTGTCCCTGGAAAACAGTTTTCCAAAAAAAGGAAGTATATTTCTGAAATAGAAATTATAAAGCGGTTTAAACGGGAACCCTGATGGTTTCGAGAATTCAAGCACCATGATCATTCCTCCCTTTCGTGTTACCCTCATCATTTCCGAAAGACCTTTCAGCGGATCGGAAAAATTTCTGACACCGAATGCCACCATCGCCACATCAAAAACATTGTCGTAAAAAGGTATTTTTTCCGAATCACCTTGTATCAGCTCTATTTTTCCTGTAAAACCTTTCCTTTCAATTTTTTCTCTGCCTATCTCCAGCATTTTACCGGATATATCAATACCTTTTATTCTCGAAGGCCTGAGTGTCATAGCTGCTATTGCGAGATCACCTGTTCCTGTGGCAACATCAAGAATAACTGATGATTTGCAGGATTTTGAAATCTCCTTTACTGCCCTCCTTCTCCAATATCTGTCAAAATTAAAAGATAGAAAATGATTGAGAAAATCATACCTCCATGCTATTGAGTCAAACATCGACTCAACCATAACTTTCTTTGCCTCACTCAAATTCCCAGGTTGATTTGCCATTGTAAATTTAAACCGCAAAGATAGAATTAATTTGAAAGCTGCCTCTGCATGACCCCTAGCCTGTTTTTTTGTCCCCTATCCCCCTTTTCTGGTTTTTGCCTCCTGGGGACAATAAGATCAGGAAGACGGGGATCAATAGAAATAATAGAATAATTTTCTATTTTTACATGAAATAAAAACAAATCATACAAAATGAATAAAACCATATTGATTACCGGTGCTACGGCAGGTTTCGGAAAGGCATTTGCTATAAAATTTGCTAAAAATGGATATAACATTATAATAACCGGAAGAAGAAAAGAGAGACTCGATGAGCTGGAAAAAGAACTTCGTACTTATGGAAAGATAAAAGTCCTTGCACTCCATTTTGATGTCAGGAATAAAGATGAAGTTGAAAAAGTTATCGGAAATCTTCCGGATAAATGGAAATCTATCGACATACTTATTAATAATGCAGGACTCGCTGTTGGCCTCGAACATCTCCAAAACGGTAATACTGATGACTGGGACAGAATGATCGACACAAATGTAAAAGGATTACTTTATGTTACACGGGCAGTTGCGCCTCTGATGATTGCACGAAACAAAGGGCATATTTTTAATCTTGGTTCAATTGCCGGAAAAGAAACCTACGAAAATGGTAACGTATATTGTGCTTCAAAATCTGCTGTTGATGTTCTGTCAAGATCAATGCGCATAGATATGTTAAAGAATAATATCAGAGTTACCCTCATTGCTCCCGGCATGGCGGAAACCGAATTTGCTCTGGTCCGTTTTAAAGGAGATGATCAAAAGGCTAAAAATGTATATACAGGCATTGATGCACTGACTGCTGATGATATAGCGGATGCAGTCTATTATTGCGCCACTCTTCCAGCCAGGGTCTGCATAAATGAACTGGTAATAACTCCAACCCAGCAGGCGAGTGTGAATCATAGTTTCAGACGGGCTGATGGCTGATGGATGTTACTGGGTACTGGGTACTGGTTACTGGTTACTGCAATACAACAAGCAACAAGCAACATTTAATAATAAGAATAATGTATCAATACGATTACCTGTTTGACTTTACGAAAAACGTCTTCATAAAGATGGGATGCAGTGAACATGATTCAAAAATTATTGCTGACGTTTTTCTTGCTGCTGAAATGAGGGATCATGCTTCTCACGGGATGATCAGAATAAAGGACTATTACGAATTATGGAAAGCCAGGCGGATAAATACCGATCCACGGGTGACAATAGTGCACGAATCCCCAAGCACAGCAGTCATTGACGGAGATAATGCAGTCGGAATGGTAGTTGCCAGGAGATCGATGGAGATTGCCATCGAAAAAGCAAAAAAAGCAGGAACCGGATGGGTTGCTGCAAGAAATTCCAACCATTTTGGTATTGCCGGGTATTACGCGATGATGGCGTTAGAATCTGACATGATAGGTATCTGTCTTACCAATGCCAATCCGCTTGTGGCTCCTGTTTTTTCAATAAGCAGAATGATGGGCACCAATCCAATTGCAGTTGCTGTTCCTGCCATGAAACAGCCTCCATTTGTAGCAGATTTTGCTACAACTCCAATTGCAAGGGGCAAACTCGCTGTAGCTGAAAAAAAAGGTGAAAAAGTTCCATTCGGATACCTGCAGGATAAAAATGGACTGCCATCCGATGATCCGACTATACTTAAATCCGGGGGATCAATGCTTCCTCTTGGAGGAGACAGGGTTCATGGCAGTCACAAAGGCTATTGCCTCTCCTCAATAGTTGATATTTTCTCTGCCGTTTTCAGCGGGGCAAACTTCGGGCCATTTGTACCTCCAAGTGTTGCTTACCTTCCAGTACTAGATAAAAAGGTTGGCAAAGGAACCGGACATTTTTTCGGAGCTATGAGAATTGATGCTTTTCAACCTGCCAATGATTTCAAGACAAAAATGGATGAATGGATTGAGACATTCCGGTCGGCTAAACCGGTTAAGGGTCAGGAAAGGGTATTGATTCCCGGTGATCCGGAAAGAGAAGCTGAGGAGAGGAACAGGAAAGATGGAATCAAACTTGTTCCGGCAATAAAGAATGATCTGGTGGCTGTTGCAAGGGAATTGGGAATCGATTTTGAATGATTAAGAACCCCCAAACCCCGCAGGGGGGCTTTAAACTTTTCAACCTCTTCAACTTTTCAACTTTTATCTTTATCCTTTTGTCTTTTATCTTGTCTACTGTTCCATAAACCCCTGCTCTTTAAGTACATGCAATAGAATATTTGAGAAATAAACGTTATCGGCTTTTTTATATCTGATATCCGTAAAGACCTGCGCTAATGTCTCTTTATTATTCTCATTCACAAACTGTTGTGAATCTGTTCTTTTTTCTTTTTGTTTATAATAATTTTCGATACCGGCACTTGAATAATCCCTGTATGTCTCTTTATGAATTACTGCTTCCAGCGGCAACCTGTCTACCTGTTCCGGTTTCCCGGAAGGCCAGCCGAGAGTTACCGTAGTAACAGGTACGACTCCTTTGGGAAGCTTCAACATGTCTATTATTTTATGAGCATTGTAAGTTGTGGTTCCAAGATAGCATATTCCAAGGCCTTTTGATTCAGCCGCAATACATACCGTTTGTGCTACAAGCAAGGCATCAATGGCAGCGGTCATGAAGGAAAGAAAATTATCATACCCGGGTTCTGCATTCCTCTGCAGACACCACTTATTAAACCTGTTGAAATCAGCACAGAATGTCAGAACAACGGGAGCCTCGGTGATCATCTTCTGATTAAAATGTAACGGTGCGAGATCTTTTTTCTTTTGTTCATCCCTGGTTATAATGATACTATAAACCTGCATATTACCTGTTGTGGAAGCCCGACAGCCCATGATAAGCAATTCATTAAGCAGGACATCATCAACTGGGTCAGAGGAATATTTCCTTATTGTCCTTCGATCAAGTAAAATATCTGAAATTTTTGTCATTTTTTATATTGTAGAATATCATACAAAGTAAGCAAATTCCTGTATAAAAATATTTTAAACCCTGACTCAGACAATAAACCCACTTTCCGTTTAAATATCTGTATCAGCCAGATCAATTAGTGATTAATTATATCATTTTCATTCGTTTTGATCATTTTAGGAGGATAATTATTTTGATATTATAAATTTACTAACTTGCCCATATGATTTGTTTAAAAGTCGTAAACTGTTAGCAAAATTCTAATATATGCAAGTTCGGCCGAAAGAAAATGAGCCACAGTTAGTACATAATTTATCAAAAGGCAATCTTTTGGCGTTTAATACCTTATATAAAGAGTACAGTGGACGTTTATACCGTTTTGCGCTTGGGTATTTAAAATCAGAAGAAGAGGCAGAAGAATTGGTTCAGGAGGTATTTACAAAAATCTGGGAGAAACGGTCTGATCTGAAAGAGGAATTGTCTTTTAAATCCTTCCTCTTTACAATTGCCTTTAATATTATCAGGAAGCATTTCAGAACCAAAGTATATTTATCTGAGTATTTTAAAAATGGAATAAGAGACGATATTGATATGCAGACTTCTCAAAAAATTACATATGATTCGCTATATCAATATATATCCGAATTAGTCAATCAATTGCCCAATCGACGGAAAGAAATCTTCATTAAAAGCAGATTCGAAGGTCATAGTGTTAAAGAAATTGCCGATGAATTGCAGATCAGTCACAAAACTGTTGAGAATCAATTAACAGATGCTTTAAAATTTATCAGGACAAATCTGAACAGGGAGAATATTCCGGTTGTTTTGTTCTTCATTCTATTTATTTCATCATAATATTATTGCTTTTAAGGCATGATGTAAATAGTCCCGGAACATTGGATCCGGCTTCATAATTAATCGAATAACAATATTTCCTGTACTTTTTCCTTTTGCCGGTAGGTGTAATCCTGCAGTAAAGGATATTACTTTATATTGAACATAATTTTATAAAAATATTAATAGACATTTGTAGAAGAAACTTATTGCCTGTACTTGAAGAAGAGTGTAAAATATTATTGGATTGTGTTAAAAGGTTTTACTTGCCCGGGACATAAATACCTGGATGAAATATGTACCGGAACATATATGCATTATAATAATTATATCTGGCAAATCATAGTTAGAAGGTTGAGGTTAGTTTATTTGGGTTGAAAGCAGTTCCCGTTCGTTTGGGAACTGCTTTTTTTCTGACAGAGTAAAGAATAATTTGATATTACTGGAAACTGTACATTACAATTAATAATTAATAGAGAGATTTTAGTATGGGTGAGATTAGCTTTGATAGTGAAAAGATAAATGGTTTTTTCATTGGAAAGTATTCTGATAAGGATATAACTTATGTTAATAAAGTTTTTTGTGATAATGATAAAGAGAAAGAATTAAAGTGTCTTTTATCCAGACAGTTTAACGAATTACTACCGGAAGAAGATTTGGACAATAAGGATCTTGATCACATCCTTTATAGAATTCATTATGATATAAACAACAGATTATCAGAACCAAAAATATGGTCATTTGATAATATTATTAAATGGACATTACGACTGGCAGGTGTAATAATCCTTCCTCTTGTAATCCTTCTTGGTTTACAAACTTATAAAGAATCAAGTTTGAAAAAACAAACCTGGGTTGAAATTAAAGCTCCGGCATGGACACGGGCACAATTCAGCTTGCCAGACGGCACTATAGGGTGGTTAAACAGCAATTCCAGTGTAAAATATAATGGAAATTTTAATGCAGATCGTCAGGTAACTCTCAAGGGAGAAGCTTTTTTTGATGTGTTTAAGGACAATAAAAGACCATTCAGAGTAAACACAAATGAAGTTACTGTTAAGGTATTAGGCACCCGTTTTAATATAGCCTCATATGAAAATGAGAAGAATATTGAAGTGGTTCTTGAGGAGGGGAAACTGGTATTCAATAATAAGGAAATGGATAAGGTTTATATAATGAGTCCCAATGAACTGATCACATATGATAAAGCTCTCAGCGATTTTTCGACTGAAGTGGTACAGCCTCAAAAGTATTTGTCGTGGACAGAAGGAAAACTGGTATTCAGAAATGATCCGCTGGATGTTATAGCAAGGAGATTGGAAAGGTGGTATAATATTGATGTTGAAGTAAATGTCAGTGTAACTGAAGACCTAAGGTTGCGTGCAACCTTCATCGATGAGGGTCTTGATGAGGTTTTAGATTTATTGAAACGCAGTTTGCCTATCGATTACAAAATTGAAAACGGCAACATACAAACAGATGGAGTTTATAGAAAAACGAAAGTGATTATATCATCCCGAACTAAATAATCTGAATATAAATTAAAACCAGATTTGCCTATGGAACAATCTTTTATCAGCAAAAACAGGAAAGCGATGGAACCGCCTTCCTGTATATAATGCTAAGTTACTATTTAAAAACAATAACCTAACTAAAAACTTTTCAAAGTTATGAAAAAAAAACTTGACTTATGGGTGCATTCAAACCCAACCCTAAAAAAACTAATTATGGAACTTAAAATTGCAATCCTATTTATTGTAGTTGGTGTTTCAAATGTCTTAGCTACACCTGCTTATTCACAGGTAGCGAAGGTTTCACTCGACATTAAGAACAGAAGCCTTGAACAGGTAATGGATGAAATAGAAACCCAGAGTGAATTTTATTTTATCTTTAACCAGAAACAGATTGATGTCAACAGAGTTGTTGATATTCAGGCAGATAATGAACTGATCACTGATATCCTTCCTGAATTATTTAAAGGAACTAATGTCAATTATGTAGTTCTTGACAGGAAAATCTTATTAACCACCGATCCCCTCGAGAAGGACTTACTGGCTATCGCATCAGGAACAGAGTCACAGCAAAAACAAATAACCGGTACCGTTACTGGAAAGGATGGCACACCTATTCCTGGTGTAAACATTGTTGTTACCGGAACAACCCTTGGAACGCTGACCGATATTGCCGGTAAATACAATATTGAAGTTCCTCAGGGATCAAAAAGCCTGACTTTCTCATTTATCGGGTTGGATCCACAAGAAATCACAATTGGGACATTAACCCAAATCAACGTAACCATGGTTGAGTCGGCAATTAGTCTGGAAGAGGTTGTGGTAGTGGGCTATGGCACTCAAAAGAAGGCCACTTTGACTGGTTCGATTTCTGCTATAAAAGGGGTTGACATTGTTACTACATTAAATGAAAATGTTCAGAACACGCTTGCCGGTAAAATTTCAGGTGTGCGTGTAACACAAAAAACATCAGAACCAGGTGCTTTTAACGATAATTTTGATATTCGTGCCATGGGTTCTCCGTTGATCATCATTGACGGTATTCCTCGTACAAGTGACGATTTCCAACGTTTGGACCCTAATGACATCGACAACATGTCTGTGTTGAAGGACGCTTCTGCAGCAATATATGGTGTGCGTGCCGCTAATGGGGTTGTTTTGGTTAATACTAAAAAAGGCGCCAATAATAAACTGGAATTGAACTATTCAGGTTCTTTCACATGGCAGGTTCCTTCCGGTTTGCCTGCAACCGTTGATGCGATCGGGTATATGACTCTTCGTAACGAGGCTGCAATGCATAACATAAACGGAGGTTCTCCTATCTTTAATGATCAGCAATTTGATGATTACAGAACTGGTAAACTACAAAGCACTGATTGGTATCCATTGGTATTCAACAATTATGCTCCACAAACAATGCATAACCTGAATGCGACGGGGGGTAATGATAAAACTACCTATTACATAGGTCTAGGTTATCAGTCCCAGGAGGGTTTTCTCAAGTCAAGTGACCTAAATTATACTAAATACAATGTTCGATCTAATATTACTACTAAGATCACAGATCGTCTCACTCTCGATTTGAATCTGAATTTAGTGATGGATCAGCAGGATCGCCCTTACCAGGATTCCTGGTGGATCATTCGTAGTTTCTGGAGACAAGGTCCTCAAATACCTGCTTACGCAAACAACGATCCTACTAAACCCTACCAGGGTGAGATCGAAGGTGATAATCCCATCTCATTCATGGATAAAAATATCGTCGGTTATAAACAATACAACACAAAATGGATTCAATCTTCAGCCAGCTTGAAATATGATATCCCGGGTGTGAAGGGCTTGTCTTTAAAAGGTTTGTTCAGTTATGACTTTAATATGTCAAACTCAAATGTTTTCCAAAAAGAGTACTATCAGTACAGATATGATTTGGCTTCAGACACATATACGAAATACACTCGTCAATCACCTAACAGAATAAGTAGAGAAGCTTATTTCAGAACACAAACTTTAGCTCAGGCTTCTTTGAACTACGAAGGCACATTTGACAAACACAAAGTGGGTGCTCTTGTACTTTTAGAAGCTCAAAAAAGAAATAGCGATAACTTTTTCGCTCAGAGAGACCTGGGTCTTCAGTTACCTTACCTGTTTGCCGGTGTGGCTACTGGACAAATAGCTAAAATGAACTCAGGTACTGACGCTCTTTATCAAAACTCGAACCTTGCGTTGGCTGGTAGATTCACTTATGCATTCGACAATAAATATTTGGCTGAATTCCTGTTTCGTGAGGACGGGTCATCTAAATTTGCCCCGGGTTCTCAGTGGGGCTTCTTCCCTGCAGCTTCTTTGGGATGGCGTATTTCTGAAGAAAAATTCATCAAAGATGCAGCAGGTTTGTCATTCGTCAATCAATTGAAAGTTCGCGCTTCTTACGGCAAAACAGGGGATGACAATGCATCAAGCTACCAATTCGTTTCAGGTTATAATTATCCATCAAGTACCGACAACAGAAACTTCACCGGTGGTTATGTATATGACGGAAGTTTCAATGCAAGTGCTGATAATAAAGGTATACCTAATCCAAACATTACCTGGTTTACGGCTAAGACATTTGACGTAGGTGCAGATTTCGAAGGATGGGATGGTCTTTTCGGCGTTACTGTAGACTATTTTAGTCGAAACCGTCAAGGCCTTTTAGCTACAAGAAGCGGGGGTATACCTACTGTAGTAGGTGCAGGTCTTCCTCAGGAAAACCTGAACAGTGACCGTACATATGGTTTTGAATTGGAACTTTCTCACAAAAACCATATAGGAGACTTCAATTACAACCTGAAAGGTATGTTTTCTTTGGCTCGTGTTGAACATCTGTATGTAGAGCGCGACGCAATTGGTAGTTCATGGAACAACTGGAAAAGCAATCAAAACAATCGTTTGCAAGGTGTTCAATCAGGACTCCAGGGTGAAGGACAATACCAATCGTGGGAAGAGATCTTGTCAAGCCCGACTTATATTAGTCGTGGAACCCTAATAGGTGACTACAAATACCAAGACTGGAATGGTGACGGTGAAATCAATGGTAACGACGTTCACCCAACCCGCTTCAACCAATATCCCTGGATGAACTTCAGTATGATCTTCGATGCTTCTTACAAAGGGTTTGATTTGAACTTTCTGTTGCAAGGTTCTGCGATGAGCTCATTAGTATACGGGGAGCAGCTTCGCGAGCCTATGTGGGGTAGCGGCAATTCAGGTGCGATGGTACAATTTTTAGACAGATGGCACCCGGCAGATCCTAAAGCAGATCCTTATGATCCGCAAACTATATGGAAAAGTGGTCACTATGCTTACACAGGAACCTTACCAGATGAAAACTCTACATTCAACGTTGAAAATAGTGCTTATTTGCGTCTAAAGAGCGCTGAACTCGGTTACACAATTCCTTCACGGTGGATTACGAGAGCCGGTGTCAAGAATTTACGTATTTCCGTGAATGCTTATAACCTCTTCACGATCACTAAGGTTAATTACGTTGACCCTGAACATCCAAATGATACATACGGTTATTTGTATCCATTGAACAAGACCTATTCTGTCGGATTAAATATTAAATTCTAATAAAGTATACAAGCTATGAAATTGAAACATATAATATTCACAATATTGGCACTTAGTGGCGTCGTAATTTCTTGTAAAGATTATTTGAATATACCACCCATGAACGTTGTACAAGACAAAGATCTTTATTCTGATGCGGCTGGTATGACTGTTTATTTGTCACGTATGTACAGCCAGATGCCTTTTGAGGACTTTAAATACTCTCCTGCCCGTCAATTCTTTGATGACTGGTTGGTAACTCCGGGTTGTAACGACGGCGCTGCTTTGGGTCGCGATGCAGGTACTGCAATGACTTCAGAAGGTTTTGCCCGTAACGGCGCATACTGGGTACGTGCATTTAACTTGCTTCGTGATGCAAACCGTCTACTCGAAACTTTGCCAGACTATAAATCAAACTTCAGCGAAGCTGATTACAATCATTTTATCGGTGAGGGTTATTTTGCTCGCGCAATGGTTTTCTATGCGTTGGCAAAACGTTACGGAGGTGCTCCTTTGGTTACATCTGTATTGAATTATCCTGAAAAACCCACAGCTGAACTTGAAATTCCTCGTTCTACTGAGGAGGAGACCTGGAATCAAGTATTGACTGATTTCGATTTAGCAATCGCAAATCTTTCCACTTCAAGCCCAAAACGTGGTTATGCTAACAAATATGTTGCTTACGGTTTCAAATCTGAAGCTATGTTGTTTGCAGGTTCCGTGGCTAAATATAACAAAATCACAGGCTTAGGTCAAAAAACAAATGTACGTGTTATTGGTTTCGATCCAAACACAGCTGCTGCTGCTTCTAAAAAATACTTCAAGGAAGCTTACAACGCTGCCCGTGAAGTGATGAAGTCCGGTAAATATTCACTGTACAAGAAAAAATGGGCCGCTAATGACAAAGCGTCTCAATACCAAAACATGGTAGATATGTTTTTCGATGCCTCAAGCCCCGAGAACATCTATATCAAAGAGTACAAATATCCGGACTTGACTCACGGTTATGACTGTTACAACATTCCCCGTCAATTGATGGGTGGCAACGGTTACTCTGCAGGTAACTGTCCTACACTCGACTTCGTTGAGTTGTTTGACGGTTTCACGAAAAATGCTGATGGTACTATCAAAGTATTTGATGCCAACGGCAAATACTTGCTATTCGACAACGTGACTGACATCTTTGCTAATGCAGAACCTCGTCTTCGTGCGTATGTAATCTTACCGGGTGATGTATTCAAAGGAGAAGTGATTGAAATCCGCAGAGGTATTTTTACTGGTATCGCTACAAATGGTATCGCTCCATTGAGAATTATGAACAGTGGCGCTCCCGACTATTCAGTTTCTGGTCCATCAAACTACAACCAGGTAGATGCTTACAAAGCTGTAGGTGCATTTGCTGGTCAGAAATCGCTCTTCTTGTCTCAAAATGGTTCAACTCACGAAACGGTGAATTTGCCAAACGGAATTACAATGAATGCAGGTGGTAAGAATGGTCCTTTCACATCAGACGGTACATGTGCTATGACAGGATTTACAGTTCGTAAATGGTTGAATCCTAACATGCCACAAACTTTGGTGTTGGAAGCTCGTTCAGAACAACCCTTCATTTTGATGCGTTATGCTGAAATTCTGTTGAATGCTGCTGAAGCTGCTTCCGAGCTGACACTTGCTGGAGATGCTGCTCCTGGTGGGGATAACTATCAACAAATTGCCTACGATGCCATCAAAGATATTCGCGAAAGAGCCGGCGCAGAGCCTTTGGCAGGCATCTCTGATCTTACAGGGCAGGACGGTCTTCAAATCATTCGTAAAGAGCGTAAGAAAGAGCTCGCATTCGAAAATAAAACACTTTGGGATATCAGACGTTGGAGAACTCAACACGCTGATATGCTGAATGGATATACTCAATCGGATGGTGCATACTACAAAGGTTTGTATCCGTTCTATTCATCAACTACAGGTAAATACTTCTTCGATGCTGGTTTGGATGAAAGCAGACGTCGTTTCCGCCTGACGGAACAAGAATATTACCTAGCTATACCAGGTGGTGAAGTTTCCAAGAGCCCAATGATTGATCAGCAACCAGGTCGTTAATCTAAAAAATTTAATAAGATGAAAAAAATATTTTATTATATACTAATTTGCATATCGGCTGTTTCTTTCAATTCCTGCGAAATTGATAATTACGATGAGCCCCGGGAAACATTGAAAGGCAGAGTAGTAGATGCAGCTATAGGTGAACTCGTTTTGACAGACCAGGGTAGTGAAGGTACACGTATCAGATTGCGTGAACTTAGTTGGACTGAAACTAAAGTACCTGATAACTTCGATTTCAATTGTATGAAAGAAGGGATCTTCCAAAACACCAAAGTGTTTAAAGGTCACTATAATGTAAGAATTGACGGGGCGTTTATTCCTTTGCTGAGAAAAACAGCTGAAGGTGATACCATCGCCGATGAAACGCAATATGTTGATATCAAAGGTATTACTGAAGTTGAATTCAAAGTTCAGCCCTTCCTGAAACTCGAATGGATTGGAGAACCTACTGTAAGTGGTGGCCAGATCACAGCTACAGTAAAAGTTACAAGAGCTGTTAGCCCTGCTGACTTCAAGGCGAAAATTGAACCTATGGGTGGTTATGATGATAATTTTCTGAATGTAACTGACCTTCGCCTGTTTGTTAGTCAGATGCCTTATGCCGGTTATCGCGAATGGGATGAACGGTATACCACAGAAATAAACTATAGTGGTAATTCGTTTGAGGCCCAACTGGGAGTACCTGTTACAATCACCACTAAAGGGGTGATTCCTGCCGGCAGAACAGTCTTTATTCGTGCTGCTGCCAGAATTAACTATGCAACAGAGAATATCAAGCGCCACAATTACAATGAAGCTATAAGGGTAGATATCCCTTAAGACTAATTATTAACAATTTGTGATTGGAAGTCATCTCGTCTAAATGCAGGGATGACTTCTATCATATAAAATACCATAAAACTATGAAACTTAAACATTTTGTGGGTCTTGCTTTAGGGTCCTTGTTTGTTGCAGCTTATACAACGGGCACTTTTAAAGAAAACTCTCATAAAAGAGAGAAAACGGCATTTCAAACGTCTAACCCCTGGAAGCCGGTTACAGATGTCAGGGCAGATATCGCGATCATATATAGTGTAAAGGATCATCATGGCAGTAGCAGTATGACCTTTGAAGAACGCGTGCAGACATGGCGCGACAGGGGATATACAACTCATTTTATGACTGGGATTGCCTGGGGTGAGTATCAGGATTATTTTACAGGAAAATGGGATGGAAAACAACATTTGGATGAAGGACAAGTGACACTTCGTGGCGATACTATTTGGCATGGACGTATGGTTCCTTATATCGTACCCTCCCGGAATTTTATTGAATACATGAAGGAAACGCAAATTAAACGGGTCATTGATGCAGGTATAGATGCTATATATCTTGAAGAACCGGAATTTTGGGCGCGTGCCGGATACAGTGAAGCATTTAAAAGAGAGTGGAAAGAGTATTATAGTTTTGAATGGCGTCCTCAGCATGAGTCACCTGAAAATACCTATTTATCAAATAAACTAAAATATCATCTTTATTACCGTGCGTTGAATGAGTGTTTTTCTTACGCAAAAGAGTATGGAAAAAGCAAAGGAATGAATGTGCGTTGTTATGTACCTACACATTCGTTGGTCAATTACTCTTCATGGCAAATTGTAAGTCCTGAGGCCAGTCTGGCTTCTTTGCCTTGTGTAGATGGATATATTGCGCAGGTCTGGACAGGGACTTCGCGCGAGCCAACCTTTTTTAACGGGGTCAGAAAAGAGCGTGTATTTGAAAATGCTTTTCTTGAATATGGATCGATGGAATCGATGACAGCTCCTACGGGGCGAAAAATGTTTTTTCTTACCGATCCTATCGAAGATCGGGCTCGCGATTGGGGAGATTACAAAAGGAATTATCAGGCAACATTTACAGCGCAGTTGCTTTATCCGATGATTGCAGATTACGAAGTAATGCCGTGGCCGGACCGTATTTATCAGGGCTTGTACCAAAACCCTGTCACTAAAGTAAGAGAGACAATTCCAGGTTACTATTCCACACAGATGCAAGTTATGGTAAATTCGCTTAACCAAATTCCTCTGTCGGAAAATAAGGTTAATGGATCAGGCGGTATTAGTGTAATGATGGGCAATTCTCTGATGTTTCAGCGTTTCCCGACACACAGTGGATATGAGGACCCTCAATTATCAAACTTTTATGGACAGGCGTTGCCTCTTCTTAAACGAGGTGTTCCAGTAAGTATCCTCCATATTGAAAATGTGGCTTACCCGGAAACCTGGAAAAACACAAAAGTGTTGGTTATGTCTTATTCAAACATGAAACCTCTTGAACCCGAAGCTCATAAACACATTGCCCAATGGGTAAAAGATGGAGGCTTATTGATCTATTGCGGGCGTGATAATGACCCGTTTCAAACAGTACAGGAATGGTGGAATACTAATGGTAATCACTATCTTGCACCTTCTGAACACTTATTTGAGCAACTCGGTATTGACCGTGTAGCCAGGGAAGGAAAATACACTTATGGAAAAGGTACCGTTTTTGTAATACGTCAGGATCCGAAAGAATTCGTACTTGAGGCTGACAGCGACAAGGGTTACTTAGCCACAGTAAAACAACTTTATGAACAAAATGCCAAAGCCGGAACATTAGCATTTAAGAATTATTATTATCTGGCAAGAGGGCCATTCGATCTGGTGGCTGTGATGGATGAAAGTGTTAGTGACAAGCCTTTCACAGTAAAAGGGAGTTTGATCGATCTTTTCGACCCGAAACTGCCTGTATTGAGTGAAAAAGTGGTATTGCCGGGCGAACAGGCTTTTCTTTATAACATTGGTCGCGTGCCTCACCCGAAAAGACCGCAGGTACTGGCCGGAGCTGCAAGAGTATATAACGAGGTAACAGGCAAAAAGAAATATTCTTTCACTGCAAAAAGTCCGCTGAAAACCACAAACGCTATGCGTGTTCTGCTTCCTGTTGCTCCTAAAAAGACGACGGTTACCGATGCACAAGGGCAGGTGCTGACCGACATTCAGTCTGTTTGGGATGAAACAAGTAAAACCTGTTTCCTTGGTTTTGAAAATAATCCGGATGGAATAAATGTTGAGTTCCAGTGGTAGAGTTTCCGGAACAATTTTGTTTTTGTGTTCAGATATGAATGCCAATCTTTTTTATAAAACGTTGTTTACCATGAATAACAGAGTCTTTTTTCATCTGCCGAAAATTCCGAAACTACTACTTTTGTGTTTTAGTATGTCTTATGCAAGTTTATCCTATCCTGAGAAAGACCTTGTGAATTACGTAAATACATTACAGAGGACTAATTCAATATTTGAGCTGACCCGGGAATAGCACGTGATGTAGATAATGATAAAAACCCTGTAAATGCTATTGTATCTGTGTTGATGCTACGCGAGGGATGAGATGTCCAGAATGTGACTGTGGTAGTCGGGTTACGTCCTTATTCGACAAAAGCAAACATTCTTCAGGAACAAACCATCGGAAGAGGATTACGACTGATGTATCGGAATATGCCGGAAAGTTATACCGAAAGAGTTGACATTATCGGGAATAAAGCATTCATGGAGTTTGTTGAAGATCTTGAAAAATCAGAGGATTTGAAATTTGATACATTTCAAATAGGGAAAGACAAACTCAAAATTCTTTCTGTTCAACCTCCGGAGGAGAAAAAAGAATTTGAAAAAGCTTTGCGTGAAATTGTGATTGAAAAGAAAGAACCAAAACTGCTTTTGGCCAATCGTTTTCTTTCTTCTACTATTCCATTTCCGACTTCCAAGAAGATATTGGAAGCTAAGAAAACAATTTTCAACTACACACCTTGTGATAATGATTTTGAATATGACTTTGCAAAGTTCCTGGACAAATCAGAGGACATAAAAACATTCACAAAACTTCCGGAACAATTTGGTTTCTGTATTCAATACACAGACACAATTGCAAATATCAGAAATTATTTTCCGGACTTCATTGCCATCACAGAGGATGGTATTAACTGGATAATTGAAACGAAAGGAAGAGAAGATATTGAGGTCAGATTGAAAGAAAATGCAGCAATCAACTGGTGCAGGACAGCAAGCGAATTGACAAAAGAGAGCTGGAAATATTTAAGAGTTCCGCAAAAAGAATTTGAACAGTTACATCCGGAAGATTTTGAATAATTAACTCAAGTTGCTAGTTATAGTTTGTAGTAAAAATTATTAAAGTATTGTAAATCAATTAAATATGTTAATAAATAGTGTTATTATGTTGATAATCAAATACATATAGATTTGTTACAATTAAAAAAATCCTCCAGGTTTAAGTCGCCAAACCACATAACCTGAAGGATGTGGTACCATTTATTATTTCCTCCAACAAATACGGCATTCTATGGGACAACTACTCACTCAGTGAATTTAACGATGTAAAAGGAAGTTATTACCTGTGGTCCAATGTTGCCGACGAAATTAATTATTTCTTTATATATGGTGATAATTTCGACCAACTGGTCTCTTCATATAGGCAACTTACCGGGAAAGCGCCCATGTACCCGAAATGGGCGTATGGATATATCCAATCAAAACAAAAATACAATACAAAAAACGAAATTGTTTCTATAGTAAAAGGATTTCGGGACAGAAAATTTCCCCTCGACTTAATTGTTCAGGATTGGCAGTACTGGCCCGAAGGACAATGGGGACAGAAATCGTTCAACCGCAAGAATTATCCCGATCCTAAAAAAATGATGGAAGATATTCATGCGATGAATACGAAAATTATGATCTCTATCTGGCCGGATATGGGCCAGGGAGGCCCTAATAATACTGCGATGAAAGCATATTGATGGCTTACTTAAAGATAATGCGCATCTGAACATATTTAAACCTGAAGCCCGGCAACTATATTGGAAACAGGCAAATGACAGTTTGTTTCACTATGGGATAGATGGCTGGTGGGCGGATTGCTCCGAAGGATATGATTCGGATTGGATATCTCGAAAAAAATGGTAAAATCAACTAATTATTCAGGGAAAGAGATAGTTGTCAGTTTACAATAATTATTAAACAAATCGTATATGGCTACAAATCGAAAAAAATTTATTGAAAAAGCCGGTTTTACATGGAAATGTTTGCACGGCTTTACATTCTTTGTCTTGTTGATCCTTTTTCCCGGAATGCAATCTGCACCGGGTAATCCCAAAGGAACCTTACTTGTGGATCATTCAGTATATAACTGCCTGGCAAACGATATGATATATTTCATGCATCCGGAACGTATTGGTGCGGATAAAGGAAAAGATACATGTATTAATTCCATTCTTACCATTGATATCAGAAAGACTAAAAAGATCAGTGATCATCTTTTCGGAATCTTTTTTGAAGACCTGAATTATGCCGCCGATGGAGGACTTTATGCTGAGCTGATACAAAACCGTTCATTTGAATACAGTCCGGCCGATAGAAAAGGCTGGAATCCATTGACCGCCTGGGATTATACCACACAAGAATTTGGATATGGGAGCATTTCCGTAGAAACAAATCTTCCGGTACACCCGAACAATCCGCATTATTTGGTAGTGAATGTGGAAGACGAAGGCCTGGAAGGTGTTGGATTGACTAATTCTGGTTTTGACGGTATTGTTATCGGAGCAGGAGAAAAATATGATTTTTCAATCTTTGTGCGTCAGATTTCAGACAAACCAATTCCTTTTGAAATTAAATTACGCAGTAAAAATGGAGATGTATGTGGAGAAGCAAAATTCACTACAAACTCTGGTGATTGGAAAAAATATACAACAACAGTTACAGCTACTCAAAGCAACGACAGTTGCAGTTTTGTGATCGTGGCAAAAGCAAAAGGAAAATTTGCTCTGGATGTTATTTCACTATTCCCGCAAAAAACGTTTAAAAACAGGCCTAATGGACTTCGGGCGGATCTGGCCCAGTCAATTGCCGATCTAAAGCCAAAGTTTATGCGTTTCCCCGGAGGATGCCTGGTGCATGGCGATGGCCTCGGGAATATGTACCGGTGGAAAAATACCATCGGCCCCATTGAACAACGAAAGGAACAAAGGAATATATGGAATTATCACCAGTCTGTGGGTTTAGGGTATTTTGAATACTTTCAATTTTGTGAAGACATTGGCGCTAAACCCCTGCCTGTAGTACCTGCCGCTGTCAGCTGCCAGAATTCAGGGGGTACATGGCGTATAGGAAGTACTGGACAAAAGGCTTTGCCTCTTAGTGAAATGCAGGAATATATTCAGGAAATATTAGACCTGATTGAATATGCCAATGGACCCGTTACCTCAACCTGGGGGGCAAAAAGGGCTGATGCCGGGCATCCGCAGCCGTTCAACCTTGAATATATCGGAATAGGAAACGAAGACAAACAAACGCCGGAATTCAGGGAGCGTTTTAAATTGATTTATGAAGCCGTTAAAGCAAAGCATCCGGAAATCATCATTATCGGAACTGTTGGTCCGGATCCGGCCGGAGAAGATTATGAAAAAGGCTGGAAGTTTGCCAATGAAAATAAAGTGAAAATGGTGGATGAACATTACTATAAAGAACCTGATTGGTTTTTTGAAAATCTAAACCGTTACGACACATATGACCGTAATGCTTCCGGGGTTTATGTCGGCGAATATGCAGCCCACGATGTCAGGCGCCAAAATACTTTGCGTTCAGCTCTGGCTGAAGCTGCGTATATGACTTCACTGGAACGGAACGGAGATGTGGTAAGTATGGCATCTTATGCTCCTTTGCTGGCCCGGGAAGGACATACACAATGGAACCCTGACCTTATCTATTTCAATAACATAGAGGTGAAACCTTCTATAAACTATTTTGTGCAACAGCTTTTTGGGCAGAATGCAGGAGACGAATATATCTCAACTATCTTAATCCTTACGGATTCTTCGAAGACGGTAGCCAAACATCTGCCAGTTTCTGTCGTAAAGGATAGTAAAAGCGGTGATTTAATTATCAAACTGGTCAATTTTCTTCCATCTTCCGTTAAAGCACAGATTAAAATGAAAGGAGTTGAGACAATTAATTCTAATGCTATCAAAACTGTATTGACAGGCATGCCGGGAGACATAACTTTGATCCCACAGACTTCAGCTTGCATGGTGGATAAAGAATTTTCGTGCGAACTTCCTGCATACTCATTTACGGTAATTCGTTTAAAAACAAATAAGACTTTAAAATGAAATTAACAATTATTACTCTTTTGTCTTTTATAGCTCAGGTATGCAGCTATGGGCAAACTACGGGGGATTATAACATTCAGGGAATACCCTTTAACCACGTAAGCATTACTGACCAATTCTGGTTACCCAAAATTGAAACAAACAGAACAGTCTCAATCCCCACTTCTTTTAAAAAATGTGAAGAAACAGGCAGGGTTGAAAACTTTGTTCTCGCAGCTAAAAAGACCGGGAAATTTCTAACCACTTTCCCTTTTGATGATACTGACATTTATAAAATTATCGAAGGGGCTTCAT
>Ga0209539_1000246_pt1 | contig 33138 bp, 17 predicted proteins | sample BarGraNGADG00312_2_FD_184499 | JGI IMG/M metagenome (GOLD analysis project Ga0209539, IMG submission 184499) | Arctic peat soil microbial communities from Barrow, Alaska - Barrow Graham LP Ref core NGADG0011-312 (SPAdes) (version 2) | ecosystem: Environmental > Terrestrial > Soil > Wetlands >...
GAGGAAGACCTCGATATGTTCCGGCAAACCACGAAAGATGTCGCCCAGTACAAAGCGGCTCTGAAAGAAAGCGAAAAGAAGGCTACGGCTCTCCAGGATGAAATCGAGAAGGCGGCGCGGGCGGTGGAAGCCGAGGAGGCGCTCCAGAGGCTCCAGAAGGAGGCGGGGAGTCTTGGAAAGAAGCTGGAGGCCATCGGCAAGCTCGACACTCGGATGGCCGCACTCGACAAGAAGTTGGGAAACATCACCGCTGTTCCTCCAGGCGACCTCAAGAAGGCGAGGTCCCTTGCAAGCAAGGTTGAAAGCCTCGAAGCCGCGCTCACGCAGTCTATTTTCAATATCAAGGTGAAGCCGGAAAGCGGTGCGGCGTTCACCCTGGAAGCCGACGGTGAGTCAATCAAAGGGAAAGAGGCCACGGCTCATGTCGCCGCGACCGTTGGATTCCCGGGAAGCGGCACTGTTTACATCTCGAATCTGACCGGCGAGAAGGAGCCCCTTGTCGACCAGGTCCAGCGAGCGGCGGAGAAGCTTGAAAGTGTGCTCAAGAAATATGGAGTAAGTGAGGTCAGTGAGCTCGAGGAGCTTCACTCCCGGCGCGAAGCCCTTGAGACTGAACGTCAGCGCCGGGAAGACGCGAAGGTCGGTCTCCTCGGTGATGACGACCACAGCGAACTGCAGGCTTGCCAAAGGGACCTGAAGGCGGAGCTACGCAAGGCGGAGAGGACCCGTGACAAATACAAGTCGGCGTCTCTGCCAAACGACGTCATCAAGTACAAGAAGGGGGAGCTCAAAGCCTTTCAGGGCGAGTGCAAGCGGCACGAGAAGGCCCTGAGCGAGTGCGTGGGGGCATTCAATGTGCTGGGCAAGGACGAGCAGGTCTTGCAGAAGGCCAAGGCCGCGGCCGCCAAGAGGCTTGCCGTAGCCGACGAAGCTATCCGCGAGAACGCGCCGTTCGCCTGCTCCGGCGCCGACTACGCGCGCAGACAGCGCGGCCTCGAGAGGCTTCGCCAGAAGGTGGACAGCCTGAAAGCGAGCAAGCTCATCCTCGAAACCCGCATTTCAGCGGAGGCCATCGGTCAGGAAGATGTCTCTGCGACGGCGGAACAACTGGCGCAGAAAGAGGCCGCGGTCGAGCGTTTTTCCAGGGAGCACGATTTGCTGACGACGATTGCGGAGAACATCCGGCGGGCACGAGAAAAGGCCATTGCCGGCCTGTCTGGCGGGATGCAGAAACGAATGGGGACGGTCCTCTCCGAAATAACGGACAAAAGATATAAGAGCGCCAGTGTCGACGGGAACCTGAGCATACGGGTGTACTCGCCCGACAAGGGGGAGTTGATTGACATCGGAAACGGTGACGAGCCTTTCTCCACCGGTGCCTGCGACCAGATGTTCCTGTCTGCCCGGCTCGCGTTGCTGGAAGCGATAACGGTGGATTCGAAGACGCCCCTCATACTCGATGACAGCTTTGTCAACTTCGACCCGGAGCGAAAGGAGCGCGCTCTCGAGATGCTTGAAGCGCTCTCGGCAAACCGTCAGATTATCTACTGCACTTGCAATCCAATCCCGGACCACATCACGCGCACAGACGTGGTGCTCGCCGGGGGAACGAAAGGGAGCAAGAAATGACACGCAAACTTCTGCTGGTGATGGAATACGGGTTCAAGAATAGTGAGAAAATCAGCCGCGTGGAGTTGTGGCGTGGGAATCATTTCACCGTTGAGGAATGGACGTGTAGACGACGGTTCAGTTCATGGCGTCACGTCGGGGAGACACTACACAGAGACGACTTGAAATCGGGTCTGGAAGCCTTCGGATGGTACGTCTACGGCAATGGGATAGAGAACGCCCAAGCGGTGCCGCGGGGCATCGGTGTTTGCGGTAGCGTAGAGAAGGAGACGAGGGACCAACTCACTGCGCAGGTCGACCAGACTCTCCTGGAAATCTACGAGTTCGACGACAACTACCATGAAGACGACACGCCAGTTCTTTACTATGCGTACGTTGGAGTGTTCTCTACGAAACTGCCGCGCGGCGCAGTAGGAGACGGATGCTGGGCAGTCCAGTTCGCGGGTCTCCAGGCCTGTAAAAACTGCGAGTTCGATGACAGCCAATTCTGTCTGGGCAGGGAAACGGTCCTGACCGGAAGGAACAGCCTGGGTCTAGAGATACCAATACTTGAGCAGTTGCTTTGACCCCAGCCGTTCAGCGCGGCTGAACAATGCTTGTCAACGGCGGCGGGGTTAACGAAATGGCCTCCCCCCGTTCCCCCTCACCCTATCCCATTACAAGGGTCAACCCTTTTCAACCCTTATACGGGGCTCTCAGGGCTTTTTCTTTGTTGTTAAAGTGATTTCAAGTCAACTAATGTTGGTTTTTCCAACGTTCTTCTTGGTGCTCAACCGATCGACCCCGACACGCCCACCGCCCGCTGACCCGCTCTAAGCACTTCGTTTTGGGGTCACTGCCCTATGATAATATTTATGTGGCTCGTTCTGGTTCTCTGCTTATTGGGGATTCCATATGGGTCGTGATCTCTGCGGCGGCGATAAAGAGCACCGACACGCGCGCAAGCTGATAGTCTGGGGGCCTAATGGACTCGTTTGACCTTCGTGACTCTATTATTGGCGATTACCGAGCTTACATCGAGAGCTTCCTGACGATAAAAGACCAGCGAATAGACGCTTTCGTTATGGACAAGTTCGAGGCTGGCACCCTCTGGCCCGAGCCGCTACTCCAGTTAAACCCGCAGTATGAGAAGCCAGCTTCTCTCAAGGACCTTGTCGACAAAGGGACACTCCATCCGGATTGCCTTCCCATCTTCGGCGATTTAACTCTCTACGCCCATCAGGTCAAGGCGATTGAGACCGCACAGAAGTGGGAGAACTACATACTTACAACAGGCACCGGCTCAGGGAAAAGCCTGACCTATCTTGTCCCGATAATCGACCATATCCTAAAGAACCCCTCCGCCGAGCCGAAAGTCAGGGCTATCATCGTCTACCCGATGAACGCGCTTATCAACTCACAGGCACAAGCCCTGAAAGGAATGCTCGCGAATACTGATAAAGTCACCTTCGCCCGATACACCGGCCAGGAGAACGACGAGACCAAAAAAGAAATCCAGGCGAACCCTCCCGATATCTTCCTCACGAACTACGTGATGCTCGAGCTCATCCTCACCCGTCCTCATGAGAGCAAGTTTGTGAGACCTGACGCCGATCTCAAGTTCCTGGTGCTCGATGAGCTCCACACTCACCGTGGACGTCAGGGGGCTGACGTGGCCATGTTGGTCCGGAAGCTTCGCGAGCGCTGTAGGAACCCGGAGCTGCTCTGCATCGGTACGAGCGCCACGGTCGCCGGAGCCGAAACTCGGGATGAGCGAAGCAAAGAGGTATCAGAGGCCTCCGAGAAGATATTCGGCGCCGGCTTCAAGCCCGAGAACGTAATAGAGGAAAGCCTCGTGAGCCTCTCCTCTCTTGTCGGAGAGAAGGCCCTCCACAAGCCGTCAGCTGACGAACTGCGAAAGGCACTATCTGAACCACTGCACGGCAAACTGTCCGCTGAAGTGATTGCTCGAAATCCCCTGGCCGCCTGGCTGGAGAACCGTTTCGGTATCGACATGCAGGAAGACGGCAGTCTTGGCCGGGTGGTTCCCATAAGCCTGACACAGGGGGCAGGCGAACTCGCCGTAATGACTGGAGAGCCGCCAGAGGTGTGCCAGGAGCGCCTTAAGGAGCTGCTCTATGCAGGTAATCAGGTCAAACTTGAGGACAATGCACGGCTCTTCGCTTTCAAGCTGCACCAGTTCGCGACCCAGGGAGGCTCTGTCTTCGCCACACTCGAGTCCCCCGAAGACCGTTATCTGACCATGGACGGCCAGATTTTTGCGCCTGAGGCTGACAAGAACGAGAGTCGCCTTCTGTTCCCCCTGAACTTCTGCCGGGACTGCGGTCAGGAGTACTACCTTGTAACTTGGGACGACTCCAACCAAACCGCCTGGCCGAGACTGCCATTTGCCACTGACATTGACACCGATGAAGACAGCCTGACCGAAGGCTACATCCTGGTAGACACAGAGGACCTCTGGGAGGACAGCTTCGAGAGGTTGCCTGAGCATTGGTTTGAACAGAAGAAATCCGGGGAGCTGAAGTTAAAAGCCACCTACAAGAACTCCGCTCCAAAACGGCGGCGGCTTCTTCAAGACGGGGTTCAAGCTCCAGACGAAGAACAGGGAGTCGTCTGTTGGTACGTTCCCAAGCCATTCAGGTTCTGTCTGAACTGCGGCATCACATACGAGAGAACCAGCGAGTTCCGCAAGCTTTCCCGCCTTTCAAGCGACGGCAGGAGCACTTCAACAACACTGATGGCGATTTCCGCAATCGAGTGGATGAAGCGCAATAATGCCCCGGCGCCGGAGGCAAGGAAGCTCTTGAGTTTCACTGACAACCGTCAGGACGCTTCGCTACAAGCTGGGCATTTCAACGACTTCGTGCAGGCCGCGCTGCTCCGCGGTGCCATCTACCGTGCCCTACCCGAAGAAGGCGGCCTCACCCACGAGGTGATCGGGCAAACGGTGTTCGAAGCGCTCGGCCTCGACCGCGCGCTATACTCCAAAGAAGTCGTTGAGTTCGGTCCAAAGGCCGACAAGGCTGTCCAAGTCTTCCAGAAATACCTCGAATATAGAGTGCTCGAAGACCTCCAGAAAGGCTGGAGAGTTGTCCAGCCGAACCTCGAACAGTGCGGTCTCTTGAAGATCACCTATACAGGCCTCGACGAAGTCTGCGAGCTGGACAAGCCCTGGGAACACAACCCCACACTTGCCAGTGTCGCGCCCAGGGTGAGAAGGAAAGCGATCTTCGAGCTGCTGAACCACCTGCGAAGCAACCTTGCGATTGATGTAGCTGCCCTGGAGTTCAGCTCGCTCGAGCAGCTCAGGAAAGAAGCTTACGACTCGCTGCGGGAGCCGTGGACGTTCGCCGAGGATGAGATTCTGAAGCAGTCGGCGTTATATGTACTACCGGACTATCTCTCTGACCAGCGTCACGCGCTTTTCAGCCTTACGCCGAGAAGCCTGATCGGGAAGTACCTGCGGCGAAGGACCACATGGGAAATCGATTACGACCTTTCAGATGATGACTACTTCCGGCTCCTCGATGACTTGATAGAGGCTCTTGTGAAGTGCGGCCTCCTGGTTCGCGTCGAGACGTCGGTGAACCATACGGATTACGCGGGCATCCGCCTTCCAGCCGATAGCATTATCTGGGAGAAGGGCGACGGCGAATTCCCCGGCCCAGACCCCGTACGCACCAGACGCATCCAAACAGTCGCCTCGCCCGAGACGCAGGCAAAAGCCAACGCCTTTTTCAAGCGTTTCTACTCTGAGGTTGCCGAAAACCTGGTCGGCATCGAGGGGCGCGAGCATACAGGCCAGGTGGATGCGACAAACAGAGAGAAGCGGGAGAAGGCTTTCCGGGAGGGCAAGCTCGCCTGCCTTTTCTGCTCACCGACGATGGAACTGGGCATTGACATCAGCGACTTAAACCTCGTTCATATGCGCAATATCCCGCCCACCCCCGCGAACTACGCCCAGCGCAGCGGCCGCGCGGGCAGACAGGGACAGCAGGCTTTGGTTCTCGCTTACTGCTCGTCAGGCAGCGGCCACGACCAGTATTTCTTCCGCCGTCAGGAAAAGATGGTCGCGGGCAGGGTTGTCCCCCCGCGGCTCGACCTGGCCAACGAAGAACTCCTGCGGGCTCACATACACTCCGTCTGGCTAGGCAAGGCAGGAGAATACCTCGGGAAGTCTATCGACGAGAGGATCATAGAGACGGACCTGCCTGGCTTTCCGCTGAAAGATGACTTTGCGGCCCGTTTGGAACTCTCTGAGAAACGCTACGCAGATTGCCTTTCGGAGTGCAGAGGAGTTCTCTCAAGTTGTCGAGGGCTAGAGGAGGCCGGCTGGTACACAGAGGAGTGGCTGGAGCAGGCCCTTCGCAAAGCTCCAGAGGAGTTCGACCGCTCGTTCGACCGTTGGCGAGAGCTGCTCATAACTGCCGAAGCGCAAATGGACGCGGCGCACCACGTCACGAAACGTTCCAAGAACAAAGACGAAAGGCAGCAGGCTAAGAAGAGATACGACGAAGCATCTCGTCAACAGAACCTGCTGCTGTGCATGGATGTGAAACGGGACGAGTCGGACTTCAATCCCTACCGCTATCTCGCCTGCGAAGGGTTCCTCCCCGGGTACAACTTCCCGCGACTCCCGGTAAGGGCTTTCGTCGGACGTTCTCCTAAAGAGGGCCAGTACATATCCCGCCCCCGCTTCCTGGCCGTCACTGAGTTTGGGCCCAGCAACCTCATCTACCACGAGGGGAGCAAATACAGGGTCAGCTTCAGCATGCTCCCGCCGGAAGGGCCGGAAGAGAGAATGGTCCGCGCGAAGCTCTGCAAAGCCTGCGGATACTTCCACGAGGGGGACGCGGCCAACAACGACCTCTGTGAGAACTGCGGGGTTGAACTCGAAGGCGACAACATCGACCTGGTCACGAACCTCTTCGAGATGACAGCGGTAACAGCGTACAAAGCCGACCGGATTACCTGCGACGAGGAGGAACGGGTTCGCCAGGGGTACAGGACGAGCACCCAGTTCCGATTTTCGCCAGGCGTCGGTGGAACTCTCCTGCGCAAGAAAGCGCTCGTGAAAGGCGCTGGAGGCAACCCACTTCTCGAGCTGACATATGCGCCCACCGCGGAGCTCTGGAAGGTGAACCATGGCTGGCGCCGCTCACGCGAAACCGGGTTCTACCTCAACAAGAAAAACGGCAAGTGGCGAGGCTCGATTGAAAATGAGGAGGACCCCCAGAACTATATCGGTCAGGTGCGGATAATGGCCCGTGACACCAGAAACACTCTATTTGTAAAGCCTCCCGGCGAGTCGCCCATGGAGGAAGAAGAGCTTTGCTCACTACAGTACGCTCTTAAACGGGGAATCGAAGCGGCCTTTGAAATCGAGGAAGGTGAGCTTGCGACCGAGCTCATCGGCAGTGGCGAGGGGCAGGCCATCATGTACTACGATGATGCCGAGGGCGGGCTAGGGGTACTCGCCAGGCTCGTCGAGGACCCAGATGCGGTTGCTAGGGTCTCAGCCGAAGCTCTAAAAATCTGCCACTTCGATGAGGCTGAGAATGAGGAAGAGGGCTTCAAGGACTGCAGCCGGGCCTGCTACGAATGTCTGCTCTCATACACCAACCAGCGCGACCACTTCAAGCTCGACCGCAGGCTGGTGCGTGATTCTCTCACGGCCCTATCGGGCTCATCCACCCAGCTCCAGCACGGAGAGCGTTCTTACGACGAACAGTACGAGTGGCTCCGAAAGCGGACCGACCCCGACTCCGAACTCGAGCGAAAGTTCCTCGACAGGCTCCATAATAGAAAGCTCAGGATGCCTGACGATACCCAGCGCACAATAGGCGAGGCAGGGTGCCAGGCCGACTTCTACTGTGAACCCTACGTGTGTGTGTTCTGTGACGGGAGCGTACACGACTCCCCGACGCAGAAAGCGAAAGACGAGGAGTGCCGCTTGCGGCTTAAAGAACTGGGGTACCGGGTGGTCGTAATCCGCTACGACCGCGACATCGATGAGCAAATCGACGATTACCGGGACGTTTTCGGGGAGGGAAGCTCTTGAGCGCCAAGCCCGGGTCACTGGTAAGGTACCGCGAGCGTGAATGGGTAGTACTGCCCTCTGAGGAAAAAGACATCATCCTCCTGCGCCCAATCGGCGGGAGCGCTAGAGAGACCACCGGAGTGCTGAAACCGCTTGCCGACATGATGGCGACCTCGCTGCCCTTCGAGCGGATTGAGCCCGCCACGTTCCCTCTACCGAACCCCGAATCTGCCCAGGACCACGCCGCCGTCCGTCTGCTTCAGCAGTCGGCGCGCCTCCTACTACGCGACGGCGCGGCTCCGTTCCGCTCACTCGGCCATCTATCGGTACGCCCGCGACCGTACCAGTTTGTGCCACTGCTCATGGCGCTCCGCCTGGATACAGTCCGCCTCCTCATCGCCGACGACGTTGGAATAGGCAAGACCATCGAGGGCGCCCTTATTGCAAGGGAGCTACTCGACCGCGGGGAAATCCAGCGGTTTGCTGTGCTCTGTCCGCCATATCTGTGCGACCAGTGGCAAAAGGAGCTTGTCGAAAAGTTCAATATCGATGCTGTGGTCGTGCGATCCGGCACCGTATCAAGACTCGAGAGGACTATCCCGCAGGACCGGACCGTCTTCCAGCACTACCCCTTCATAGTGGCGAGCATCGACCTTGTCAAGCAGCCGCACTACCGGAACCAGTTTCTCCTTCACTGCCCCAACTTCGTCATAGTGGATGAAGCTCACGGGGCTACCAGGCCGCCGTCGGCAGGCAGACGCCGCCCCCAGCAGCAGAGGTATGAGCTCTTAAAAGCGCTCTCTGAAAAAGATGAGCGGCATCTTCTGCTTCTTACAGCAACACCTCACAGCGGTATGGGAGAGTCATTTTTGTCCCTACTCGGCCTCCTGAACCCTAGGTTCGGGGAGTACGACCTCGCGTCCATGGACGAGGAAGAGGTCGAAGGACTCGCAATGCATTTCGTCCAGCGTCGCAGGGCGAACATCGAACGCTGGATGGGCGAGGACACCCCGTTCCCGGAACGGGAAAGCACTGAGGAACCGTATCTTTTCTCCGACGAGTACCGTAAGTACTACCAGGCTGTTTACAACTTCGCGAGCGACTTGGTCAGGACCGCCGAGGATATGAAGGGCTGGAAGAAAAGGATGCGGTTCTGGTCGGCGTTAGCTCTGCTGCGTTGTGTGACCTCTTCCCCGGCTGCCGCCGAAGCCACGCTGGTGAAACGGCTGGCCGTTGGAAAGGAAGAAGGGGAAGCCGCACTCGAGGCTATAGAGTCCGCGAGCGAGGAAGAACTTGACGACACCTTCGAGCCTCTCATCTACGACCCGTTGGACGCTGAGGCTTCGGTAGATGCCCAGCCGAGCAACGTGCTCGAGGCCCAGGAGATGGACCCCCAGTGGAAAGATCTTGAGCGACGGCGTCTCCGCGAGTTCGCCCGCGAAGCAAAAGACCTCAAGGGTGCCGCAGACACCAAGCTTTCGAAGCTTGCCGAGGTCATCGAACGGTTATTGAAAGAAAAGTACCGCCCGATAGTATGGTGCCGCTTCATAGCGACCTCCGACTACATAGCGGAAGGCCTTGAGAAAAGGCTCGGAAAGAAGCTCAAGAACCTCAAGGTCACCTCGATAACAGGCGTGCTATCTGATGACGAGCGTCGCCTGAAAGTGGACGAGCTTGCCCAGTTCGAGACCAGGGTGCTGGTCGCGACAGACTGCCTGAGCGAGGGAATCAACCTGCAGGAGCACTTCAACGCGGTGGTCCACTACGACCTGCCATGGAACCCAAACCGCCTCGAGCAGCGCGAGGGGCGTGTTGACCGTTACGGCCAGACCTCCAAGAAGGTGAAAGCGGTGCTGATGTACGGGAAAGACAACCCCGTGGACGCAGCTGTTCTGGACGTACTACTACGCAAAGCACGGGAAATCCACCGCGACCTCAAGGTCCATGTGCCTATCCCAATTGACAGCGAAACGGTCATGCAGACGATTCTCCACTCACTCTTTATGCGAGCACGATACGAGGGTGACCAGCTCCGCCTGTTTGACGAAGGACCGGAGGCGGAAAAGCTCACCAAAGGCGTCCACGAACGTTGGGTCAATGCGGCAGGCCGTGAGAAGGAGTCCCAGGCGCGCTTCGCACAGCGGGCGATAAAGCCCGAGGAAGTGGAAGCGGAGCTCGACAGCACCGACGCGGTCCTCGGGAAGCCAAATGATGTAGAACGCTTCCTCGAGGAAGCAAGTGGGAGGTTAGGGTTCGGTTTCAAGAAGACCAAAGGTGACACCTGGGAGCTTGGTACCTCAAACCTACCCCCGACCGTGCGATACAGCTTGAATGGCGCACCGGACAAATGGCGAATCACTTTTACATCCCCAACCCCCGAGAATGTCACGTACATCGGGCGCAACCATCCCATAGTAGAATCTCTTTCAGAGCACTTGATGGACTTGGCTTTCCATCCGGTGAACGGAGACAGCCCCGCTTCACGCTGCGGCGTTATCCGGACTGATGCGGTCTCGAAGCGCACAACATTGCTCCTGCTGAGGCTCAGATACCTCATATACGAGAGCGGTGATGACACCCCCACGCTCGCAGAGGAGACTATCTGCTGGGGCTTCAAAGGGCTTTCGCAAAACCTCGAGCAGATATCTCTCGATGAATCGCAGGAATTGCTTGATTCAGCCAAAGCAGCCGCCAACGTCCCGTCTGTCGAGAAGGCCGAGGTGCTCAAAGAAACGATCTCCTGGTGGGACGGCCTTCAGAGTGAAATAGACAAACTGATTGAAGATAGAGCCAGAGTGCAGGGGGAATCCCACAAGAGGCTGAAACGAATGCTCAAAGAGAAGAAAGTGAGCATAGAACCCCAGAAGCCGCCTGACCTTCTCGGCGTTGTTGTCCTGCTTCCCGTGCCCGGGGGTCAGAAGTCATGAGCTACACATGCATCAGGATTGAGGGGGGCTTGATCTCCCCCGATTTCCTCGAGGCAATCCACGAGCACGAAGGCCAGAAAGCCGCGGATTTCGGCTTGGACCCCAAGCGTTCCGTAATAGATGAGGTGTCATCGATCTGGGCGGATGCTCGTACGAACTGGACCACTCTTCAGCGCCGCCTTGAGCGCAAGAAAGATGAGTCCGAGACTACGCTTACCCGTGAGCAGTGGATAATACCGCTACTGGAGGCACTTGGATACCAGCTCACATTCCAGAGGAAGGCCCCGGAGGTCGATGGCCGCGCTTACGCGATATCCCACATTGCTGGAACCGAGGAATCGGCGCCCCCGGTCCACATAGTCGGGACCGACCAGGAACTCGGAAGCAGGCCCCCCGCTGGACGAGGCACAATGTCCCCCCACGCCCTGGTCCAGGATTACCTGAACAGGACTGAGCACCTCTGGGGTGTCGTGACCAATGGCAGAGTTTTCCGCCTCCTGCGTGACTCCTCTTACTTCACGCGCCCTACTTACATCGAGTTCGACCTGGAGCAGATGCTAGAGGGCGAGAGACTTGACGAGTTCTTCCTGTTCTACCGCCTGGCTCACAGGACCCGCCTTCCGGAAGGTATCGATGATGCTCCCCGATGCCTTATCGAGCGCTACCACCAGGATGCCATTGAGCAGGGCGGGAGAATCCGCGACGGTCTTCGGGATGCAGTTGAGGCCGCTATCCGCCAACTGGGTAACGGGTTTCTAAAACACCCGAGGAACCAGACGCTTAGAGACAGGATCACAAGCGGCGAGCTGACTGCCGATTCCTACTACAAGCAGCTCCTCTACCTGATCTACAGAATGCTTTTCTTGGTGGTCGCAGAGGAGAGGGGCCTTCTTTCGATGAGTGCGAAGCGCTTGGATGAGAAGAAGGCACTTTATTCCGAGTACTTCAGCTTTGCGCGCCTCAGGAAGCTCGCCGACACCCCCTTGAGCGCCCCCGCGCGATTCGACGACCTCTACCTGGGCTTTAGAGGCCTTTGCTTCGCGCTACGCGATGAAAAGCTTTCTGACCAGCTCGGGCTTCCCCCCTTGAATGGGGAGCTGTTCAACCCGCTGCCAGACCTGGAGGAGAGCTTCATCAACAACGAGAACCTTCTCAAGGCGGTGGCATCATTCTCATACTTCACCCCGAAAGACGGGAAGGTGCGCCGCCGTATCAACTACGCGGCCCTTGACGTCGAAGAGCTGGGGAGTGTCTACGAGAGCCTGCTCGAGTACCAACCGGTGTTCAGTAAGATTTCAGACATGCCAGAGTTCGACTTTATAGCAGGGACCGAGCGCAAGACGACCGGCTCTTACTACACTCGACCCGAACTTGTGAAAGAACTGGTTAAGTCGGCCCTCATGCCGGTGATTGAAGACAGGTTGGCGGATGCCCGGAAATCGAAACAGGATGAGGAAAAGGCCTTACTTTCTATCCGCGTCTGCGACCCTGCATGCGGCAGCGGCCACTTTCTGCTTGCAGCCGCTAGGCGGATCGCCTACGAGCTCGCAAGGGTTAGGGCCAAAACGGAGGAGCCCTCTCCAGATACCGTACGGGCCGCATCGCGTGACGTTATTACGCACTGTATTTATGGTGTTGACAAAAATCCTCTGGCGGTTGACCTCTGCAAGGTCGCCCTATGGATTGAAGGTCATGGGGCGAACAAGCCGCTGACATTCCTTGACCACCGAATCCGCTGCGGTGATTCGCTGGTCGGGGTGCTCAATATGGAAGCCCTGGGTGACGGTATTCCTGATGCCGCCTATGACCCAGTTCCAGGCGATGACAAGTCGGTAGCTAAGGACCTCAAGCAGAGGAACAAGAAGGAGCGGAAGGGCGAGCGTGCTCTTCCGTTTGAAGCGGAGCAGGAGGAAGCGGAGCTTAGCGGGCTACTGCAGCCCATCCTCGAACTGTCAGATGATACACCAGAAGAAGTGCGCAAGAAGAGGAAAGCGTTTGGGCAAATACACAGTAAGGGAACGAAGCTCTGGCACGACGAGGCGGCCTGCAACTTGTGGACGGGCGCTTTTTTCTCAGACCTGACCAGCGAAAGTCGAGATGCTCGACAAATCCCGACTACCGACAGCCTCTTGTCGTTCATGGAGAACGAAGACAGCGTCGATGCCCGCCTGCCCGCGCACGCTTGGCAGATGCAATCTGAGCATAGGTATTTCCACTGGCCTCTAGAGTTCCCTGACGTCTTTGAGAAGGGCGGTTTTGATGTCGTCCTCTGCAACCCACCTTGGGAGATACTGGAATTAAACGAACGAGAATTCTTCGCCACACGAGTACCCTCGATAGCTGAAGCCTCAAATGCTTCAAGAAGAGCTACATTGATTCAGAGGCTTCAACAAGAGAATCCAACAAAGTGGCTCGAATACCAGAAAGAACTGCATTACTACAGCGCATTAAGGTCATTTTTACATTATAGCGGGCGGTTCCCAATGACAGGGAAAGGACGCATTAATTCATATTCTGTGTTCGCAGAGCTTTTTTCATTAATCATCAAACCTGAAGCGCTAGCAGGCATTATCGTTCCAACAGGGATTGCGACAGATAACACAAACAAGGATTTCTTTGGGAGCTTAGTTAAAGAGAGAAAGCTCATTAGCCTGTTTGATTTTGAGAATCGAGAAGGCATGTTTCAAAATGTACACAGAAGCTACAAGTTCAGTGTTCTTACGCTTCGCGGAGCAAGTGATGCCCAGTCTTCTGCTTCTCAGTTTGCGTTCTTTCTTTCTAATACAAGGCAACTCAATGACGACAAACGCGTATTTTGGCTGTCTGCTATGGACATCGAGAGGTTGAATCCCAACACTTTGACTTGTCCAGTCTTCCGAACTTCTGTGGATGCTAACTTAACGAAAGATATCTATGAAAATGTCCCAGTCCTTCATAATGATAAGACTCACGACAACGCTTGGGATATCTCATATAAACAAGGTCTTTTTAACATGGCGAGTGATTCACACTATTTCCGTACACGCGAGGAGCTTGAGGCAGAAGGCTATCACTTGGCCGGTAGTAATTTCGTTAGGTGTGACGAAACATGGCTTCCACTCTATGAAGCTAAAATGGTTTGGATCTACAACCACCAATATGGTTCCTATGAAGGTCGTGAGCAGCGAGGTTATAGAGTTCTGCCACCTATTACAGAGGAGCAGCATGGCAATGCGGACTATTTAGTGATGCCATGGTATTGGGTTTCTGAGGAGCAAGTAAACGCCAAACTCAAAGGAACTAAACGCAAATGGCTGGTGGGGTTTCGGGACATCGCACAGGCAATGCTTGAGAGGACAGCTGTTTTCAGTTTAATACCGAAGGTGGGCGTAGGCGACAAATTGCCACTTGTATTATTCCCAGAAAGTACAAAATCCACTGAAATAGCTTGTTTCGTCTGCAATGTTAGTTCACTCGTGTTTGATTATGTTGCCAGGCAGAAGGTTGGGGGTACGAATCTTGGGTATTTCATCCTCAAACAACTTCCCGTAATAGCCCCCCATCTTCATAACCCATATGAGATCGTCCCGAGCTTTCTTGAGTTAGTCTACTTTTCTTGGGATTTGAAGCAGTTTGCTGACGACGTATGGCGTGATTCCGACGAGTCATTAAGAATCAAGATAAAGAATCAATGGGAGAACAACAAAGCTGCGGCTGGTGGTCATAAGTGGGCTCCACCAGGTTGGGCTCACCTCGATACCGAAGGGATCCCACTGCCACCATTCAAGTGGGACGAGGACCGGCGCGCTCTATTCCGCGCCGAACTCGACGCCTACTACGCCAAGCTCTATGGACTAACCGAAGAGGAACTCAGATACATCCTCGACCCAACCGATGTCTACGGCCCCGACTTCCCCGGCGAAACATTCCGCGTCCTCAAAGAAAAAGAAATCAAACAATACGGCGAATACAGGACGAGGCGCCTTGTCTTGGAGGCGTGGGAAAAACAGCATTAGCGTCAACATACGGTTCTCGCGAACTGGGTTGTGGTATCGATTATGTGCAGAGTAGAAGAGCAGTCACGCCTTCGCGAACTGGTCGCCAGCTGGTTCTTCAGACTTAACGGCTGCTTCACTATGCCAAACTTCATTATTCATCCAGACAGTCGAAGAGGATATCAGGGAACAGATGCAGACATTCTTGCCGTAAGATTTCCATTTCGATGTGAGTTGCAGATGTCGGGCAAACCAATGAAGGACCATGAGGCCTTTGCCAATTCAGAGAAAACTGACTTAGTAATTGCTGAGGTTAAGAGAGGCCTATGCGACCTAAACGGGCCCTGGACTAATCCACAAAAGAAGAACATGCAGAGAGTACTCTTCGCGGTTGGAGCATTCACGAAAACCGAGATAGATGAAGTTGCCGATAGCGTTTACTCGACTAATTACTACGAGGATGAGCGATTCGTCCTGCGTTTGTTCGCGGTAGGAGCAAGGTTGAATGATTCTCTCAGAGAGAAGACCGTTCAGATTACCTGGGACAAGGATATCTTACCTTTCATACATCACCGCTTCTTTACATATCGGGATTACAAGCAAAATCACCATCAATGGGACTACGTTGGACGCTGTCTTTTCAAATATGCATCAGAAAACCGAGCTTACGAGTCTTTCGCTGAAATCGTGAAAGAATGGATTGACCTTGATTAAAACCATGTCGACCATAGTCGAAATGCTGCACCAGGAGACAGTGGCGAATGCCTAATAACTTATCGAGGAATTCTACTGCAGGCAGTTACAGGGAATCGCTATTACAGCGGATTACGCAGATAGATAGAGCGATTCTATTTCTTCCGTCGGAATCTCCCTTGAGAAGTGCATGGCATGACGTTGTCACGGGTGAAACAAGAAACCGAGTCGCAGCGGCAAGTGAGGCAGACTTGGCAGGTTTGAAGCTGCCACCACTCTTTGGCCTACTCGATGGGATGAGTCCTAATGCGATCAAAGCCCTCAGTGATGATTTGGATATCATCCACGAGCATTCAAGTGGTGGATTGGACCCGCTGACTGCCGTGTCAAGCAAGACCCCAATGGAAGACAGAAAATGGTGTGGTGCTCTCTTTGAGCTCTACATCAAGTCTGTCGCTTTGAAGCATTTACACGGCACTTCTTTGGATTATCTCTTACCGAACGGCAAGAACATAGATGTCAGTACGGAACTTGATGGAGCACAGGTGTTTATCGAATGCACTGTGATCACTGACAGCGATGAAGACAGAACGAAGTTCGACCAATTCATGCAAAATAGAGCACAGGATTCGGCAGCTGTTCTTGCAGGGTCATCAAACCCCTACCATGACACTCTTAGAATGTACTGCAAGGTCTATGACAAACTGGCACCAGGTTTCGATGATGTGAAATCACAGACTTCCCAAAACCATGGAAATATACTTTTCGTATCTTTTTTCACCCCGAGAGGGCCCATGAGCGTTGATAGCCTTGGCATTGGCTGGGCGTTAGACGAACTCCTCATTGACCAACCTGCTGGTCACATCAGATTGACATCATGCCCAGGTGGTATCAATGGCATCTCACTTCAAGATTGGCTCGACTTTAAGCAGTTGCAGGATAGCGGCGCCATGTTGGAGGTTCCCAGACGTCTTGGTGCAATTTCATTATTCCGCGAATGTTCCTTGCACAAGAGCCGCATCAATTACAATGCTGATCGAGAGAATGCCGTAACCCATGCACAGATAGCTCGGCTTGAAGAACTGTTTTCAGCTAGACCAATATGGTGGTCGCGCTAGGTCTGATTCCATGAAGGTCGTGTTTGAATGTGAGATACGAGTCCCTTATTTCTAAGAATAACCTTGAGCTAGCGTGGAGGCGAATTAATACCGGTACAAGCCCCGCATACAAGCGATATTTCCGGCAAGTATATCTCGCATACGAGTTCGGCCTCGAAGAGAACTTACGCCACCTTAACGCAAGCTTACGGGGTCCTTGGTTGCCGACACCACCTTCTAGGGAGTACACCCCCAAGCCCTCAGGTCTGCTTCGTCCATTATCATTGTTGACTCTTGAAGACCAGATAGTCTACCAAGCGGTTGCCAATGCGTACGCTGAAAAACTGAAGACGCGAAGAAGTAGGGTCGAGGATTCGGTGGCATTTAGCAACGTCCTGAATCCAGATGATAAAACTATGTTCTTTGTTAGGGATTGGCGTAGTTCATATCGAGCATTCAGAAACAAAGTCGAAGAACTGTATTACTCAGGATTGAGGTGGATTGCGTTCTTTGACCTGTCGGCGTTCTACGATACGATTTCTCACGAGCTGCTTATCAAAATGGTGTCACCGCGGGGCGGGAGTGCTCACACCTGGGAACAAGTCCGAGGATGGCTCCAATGCTGGAGTGCAACACCGTCCTCAACGCCATATCATCACGGAATTCCACAAGGCCCCTTGGCATCTGGATTCTTGTCTGAATGTTTACTACTTCCCATTGACGAACAGATGAGAGATGCTGGTATTGCCTACGTTCGCTATGTCGACGATATTCGACTTCTCGCAAATTCAGAACTTAGACTACGAAAAGCTATTGTTCAACTAGAGCACAGCTGCAGGGAACTTGGTCTAATTCCGCATGCTGATAAATTCGCGGTACAAGAAGCGAAGTCTGTCGATGAGGCAGTAGGCTCACTTCCCAGTCTGGCAATTGAGCAAGACAAGAAACCCTGGTTATCATCCGAAGATGCGGAAGAAACATTAAAAGACGCTTTGGAAGGAAAGCCGCAATATATCAAAGACAAGTCAAGAGCACGATTCGTTTTCTTTCGAGCTGAAAAATCTGCTAAGTTGCTGACTTACTGCCTGAGGCTTCTTCCCCGGCATCCAGAGCATGTTGACGCCTTTGTTTCATATTTATCGAATTACGCATCATCGAAGCGTATCGAAAACGCGTTAATCGACCTTTTGGAAAAGGGAATGCCCTATGACTATGTGAGGGGAGAACTTTGGTTAGTACTTTCTCGGATAGCCTCTGATAATTGTCTTAGGAAAATGGCTGCTTTGGCAAAGAACGATGCATTCGGTAACAATTCAAGTATTACGTTACGATGGGGGGCCCTTTCTTTTCTACTCCGCTGTGAGCAGATAGGCCATGTGCGCATTACTCATCGTCTTGTGAAATGCGACCCGCTTGTCCAGTCTTTGATCGTTCCCAGTCTATCGGAAAAACACTACGCACCGAACGGTTTGGTTTCGGCAATTCTGAAGGATGGAGGAACTGAACCTGGGATAGCGCTTTCACATGAACTAATTCGTCGGTGTCTGTCACTTTCAGACCTCGGTCTGCGAAACCGAGATTTGTCAGTCTGCGTTCAGAACTGTTTTCGAGGTGTTGGGCTGATTGTTAGGAGAAGAAACGCCCAGATTGACCCAATAGGTCAGATCATTGCTCGGCGTTACCCTGCGCCGTATTCACTACGCTGGCGAGAGTTGCTGGGAAATGAATACAATCATGCGCTCATGATTCTTAATGACGCTGAGAGCTCATACGATATAGCAAAATCCCAATGGATTCAGCAACAGAATTCTTTCAATGACATTGTCGTCCGGTGTATGATCAACAGTCTCATGGCAAAAGGTCTTCCCGGTAAGATGGAAACTGTTGATAGGAACGGCAACCTGATTCCATTAGGCAATTTATTAGACTTAAACAAGCCCTTTTCGGTTATCTACCCTTATGTTGCCAAACCAATGAAAGCTCTTAATGATAGGCGCAACAGGGTGCCTGGCTCACATCCCTATTCCATCAAAGGCGGTTCGCAAAACAAGCACTTGTCCAGACCTGAACAGACCGCCCACCAGGCAGAGTTGTCAAATAGCTATGAAGCGGTAATTGCAATCTTACCCCAGATTATCTGATGTATTTTCGAGCTATGTTCGAGTAACCGTGCTCAACTGGTGAAATACCAGAAAACTGGTGTAAAGTGGCAATGGCCAAGAAACCGCTTGTTCATGCGACATATTGGAGCTACATCAAAGAAGTCTCTGCTCCCGGAACCACAGAAAACACCCCGCGGGGCACTACGACATGTACTTTGAGGGTGGCGAACCTGCGGCTGGGGCGGAGCAGCGACAAGCCGCTTGAATAATTGATAATTCGAGGTTCATTACAGGCGGAAAAATGGCCAAGAATCCTGGCCGTTTCGTTATTTTCGGAGTGATTTTGCGTAGATCAGCGCATCTAAGCCCGGGAGGAACTTACATTTCTCTGTCAGTCGAAAGAAACCGATTTGCCACCCAAAGCAAAGGACATCAAGACCTCCCTTCTCATCGCCACAATATCTGTGTCGCGATATCCACCCACAACCGGCAGTGCTGCGGGAATAACGGTTTCTCCTTCGAGGCCACCCTGGTGTGTGTACGTTGACTTGTTCTGATCAGGAGGTGAAATCGGCTAAGTCATTTGTTTTAGGGATCGCCGAAAAGGGAGCGTTCCAGGTACTGCGCTCTGATCGGCTTTAGAGAGCGCTATCGGGCCCAATAATGTTAGAATCGCCACGTCGTGATGCGGATAAGGGGAAATCCAGATGGAAAGCGGCAGACTGAACTGATGAGGTGTGGCGAGCGCTAATGACCTGTCTCGCTTGTGAACCCGGGAGAGAAAAGGCGGAGCCTAATGCGACGATTGGGTGAGTTTCTCGGGATAATCTTCAAATGGCCAGCAAGCCTTGCAGTCATAATACCTACTTTCCTGGGAATGTCGAGCTACTTCTCCAAACGTTATTTGATTTCGTCATTGGTCGTAGCTGGAATATTTCTCATCACTCTTGCCTTGCGGTCAATGTACGTGGGTTATCAGTACTACATCTCAGGGATCGTCCCCATCGCAATAAAGGCAGTTAAAAAGGACACCCGACTCGACGGTGAGGCCATCTATGTGATCCTCGAGAAGCGCCCGTGGATCGACACAGGTCAAGTGTTCCTTATGGAAATACTCCATGACCACCGCGCTGAACCTTTGGGATATGTTGTTGTTGAGTCTCGCTTGCATGGTTCCGACCAGCGGGTGGCGGTTTTGGTTGATACGCTTCATGACGGTGCTGTGGATGTCATACTCGACGACAGAATGCGAAGAAGCCTTCAGGCTCAACCAATATTGAGAGAAGAGGTCTACAGGCTTCCAAGGAGGCTCCCTCATGGCTGAAACTGCAGAAGAGGCGAAGGTTGCTCGGGTCGAGAGCACAACACGGATTGTCATCAATTGTGGCAAGGAGAACGGAGTAAGTGAAGGCGACCGCTACCTCATTTACGCTATTGGGCCCACAGTTACCGACCCAGATACGGGCGACAATCTGGGGAATCTCGAAGTAGTCAAAGGGCGGGGGAGGGTTGTTCATGTGATGGACAAGATGGCGACCCTGGAAACCGAGTCAAAGACAGTAACAGTTAGGCGACAAACAATACCGTCGCCATTGATGCGCACGTACAATCTCTTAAGCCCGCAAGAGATTGAAACAGAGACAGTTCCAGGGGAAGAGTTTTACGACGTGAAGCGTGGAGACTTGGCCAGGAGAATTGATTGATTAAAGACTAGCAGAGGAAGTGACAGGAATTGTAAGTCAACTCACCATCCCTGTTGAAATGTCGGTTCTTATCAAGCGGAATATGTCTTGGCGATGCTGGTGGCAGCTGCAACTCTAAGAGAACGACGACATGAATTTGTTGGTTTCTCTGGACTCGGATCGTATGTCGTGAATACCTAACCGGGGGGCCAACTTGATCACCGCCATTCCCACTATCACAAGGGGCTTAATATGAGACTCACTTCCCTTCGAATACAGAACTTCAGATCATGTCGAGATATTGACCTTCAAATTGGCGGCATGCACGCCTTGGTCGGGGCAAACAATGCAGGCAAGTCGACGGTCCTTCGGGCTTTGGATTTCCTCTTCAATCCCAGCACCAAGTCACTAAACGATGAGTCGTTCTGGAACAAAGACACCAACCTGGAAATCCGAGTGGAAGCCGTTTTCTCGGAACTCACCGACAAAGAGAAGGAATCGTTAAATCCGTACCTCAAACCAGACGGCACGTTCCACATTGCCCGCACAGCGAAGATCGGTACAAAGGACGGAGATTCTGATTCTGAACAAGCCGAAGAAAAGATCGAGATTGGTCAACACTACAAGAAGCCGATCCCCGAACCGGAATGGCTCCAGGAATCCAAGATCAACGGTAAGAACGTCGCTGAGTGGTGGAGAACAAAGGACCAACTTACCGTTAATGGTGCCGGTTTTGCCGAAGGGATAACCAAGAAGCCTGGGGTGGAAGAATGGAAGGAAAAAGCTAAAGAGTTTGTCGCAGCTAATGCGGACAAGATACCAATGCAAGACGCATGGGTGGACAATCCCAAGGGCTATGCCAATGTCCTCAAAAAGACCCTGCCCTTTTTCGTGCTTGTCCCTGCGGTCAGGGATGTTACAGAGGAATCAAAAGGAACGAAGAGTAGCCCATTCGGCAAGCTATTGTACGCTATCCTTGACACCGTTACTGAGGAAAAGAGAACGAAGATTGAGGGCATGCTTGGCGAAGTAGCAAAGCAGATGAATCGCGCTGGAGGGGATGAGCGAGTCCCGTTGATTGCCGAGACCGAGAAGCAACTTAACGAGCTGCTGAATGATTTTTTTACTGGATGTGACCTTGAAATCGAATTTGAAACACCAACCCTAGAAGTACTTCTCAGCTCGCCGAGACTCTATGTAGACGACGGGTTCAGGAATACCGTCGAGAATAAGGGCCATGGTCTGCAACGTGCCGTGATCTTCACGATTCTTCGGCGCTATGCGGAACACATGACTTCCGCACCAGACGGAAAGAAGCGAAGTCTAATTCTGGCCGTTGAAGAGCCGGAACTATATATGCACCCTCAGGCTCAGAGGACTATCAGACGGGTCTTCCGGAAGATGGTTAAAGGCAGTGACCAGGTTCTCTTCTCAACACATTCATCGCTTCTAGTCGAGGTGGCTTACTTCGACGAAATCATTCGAATGGAGATTGCATCTGAACAGATCGACGGCAATAAGACCGCGATAAGCACAGCATGGCAACTACCAATGACAAAGATGATCGAGGACCTTGAGACCAGGTATCCTAACGTGAAAGGCAAAGTCTCCGCAGAATCTATGCGAGAGCGGTATTCACATGCATACAATCCACGCAGAAACGAAGGATTCTTCGCATCGAAGATTATAATTGTTGAAGGTCTTACCGAGGAATACAGTTTGCCCATTTATGCCGACGTTTTGCCGGACTGCGCTTTTGATCCCCAAAGCATCAGTGTAGTGGAATGCGGCGGCAAGGGGTCGATGGACCGTCTGTTCAGAATTTTCAACGAGTTGCACATTCCTTGTTATATCCTCTTAGACTACGATAGCGGAAATGCTGATAGCAACATCATAGACAAGTCCAAGGAGTTGCTTGCATTGGCAGGAAAACCCCAAGATGCTCCCGAATCTCTTCTCGTTGATGACATGATAGCCTGCTTTCCTAAGAAATGGGAAACCGATTTGAAATCCGAGATCCCGGACATCGAGGGCCTAACCGCCGAAGCCCGTAAAGAACTTGGCTTGGGCGACGACAGCGGAAAGCCTCTAGTAGCTCGATATATTGCCAGGAAACTCACGTCTCAAGATCCACCCATCGTTCCCGAAAGCCTCAAGATGATAATCGAAAAGGCGGTAGCTGTGACATGGAAACAGAGTTGTCTTGAGATTGGATGCCAACCTGCTTCTGGCGATGAGGAATAGTCCGATGTCAAGCACTTGCAGTCTTGAGCTAGACCTTGACACAGCGGACTCCTCGGATGCTGCGGTGATACGGACCCGCCTTGTGGATGGACAAAAGCATCAAATGGAGAATCCTTAATGATTCGTTTTCTTCATTCCAGTGATTGGCAACTGGGAATGACCCGCAGCTTCCTCTCTGAGGACACTCAGGAGAGGTATAGACAGGCGCGCTTTGACACCATTCGTACCATAGGCCAGTTGGCCAGGGACGAGAAATGCCAGTTCATGCTTGTCTGTGGCGATGCGTTCGAGTCGAACCAGGTTGACCGCAGGACTGTTGCCCGGGCTATGGAGGCGCTCAAGGATATCTCTGTTCCTGTGTACATCCTGCCGGGGAATCACGACCCTTTGAACGCAGCCTCCGTGTATCGCTCCAGCACTTTCCTTGACCGGAAGCCCGCCCACGTGCATGTCATTGAGAATACCGAAATCATTGAGATTGCAGACGGGGTGGAAATTGTGGGCGCGCCGTGGATGTCCAAACGACCCGTCACCAATCCTCTCGAGGACGCAGTCGATGCCCTGGCGCCTGCATATGGGGTTTGTCGTATTTGCATGGGTCACGGGGGTGTCGATACGCTTGCCCCAGACCAAACTTCTGCCGGGATCATTTCAGTCGCCGACCTCGAACGGGCTATTACCGAGGAGAAGATGCATTTCGTGGCGCTCGGCGACAGACATTCTCTGACTATGGTCGGTAGTAGCAACCGTATCTGGTATTCAGGAACGCCTGAATCAACGGATTTCCGGGAGACTGACTCCGGTTACGTTCAGATCGTAGAAATCGGAGACAGCGAAGTGAATCGTAGGGGCGTCCAGATCGGACAGTGGCGATTCATAGAGCGAGAGCGCATCGACCTTAACGGGGCTGACGACGTGGAAGTGCTACGCAAGTCACTGGAGGACATTGAGAACAAAGACCGCACAATCGTTCGATTAAACATTGTTGGTTCGCTGACTCTGACGTTGAGCAGTGCGCTTCAGCAACATCTCCTTGCTTCGAAGGACGTCTTCGGTGCCCTCGATATTCGGGACGATTCACTTCTCGTGCTGCCGGATGATGCAGATTTTGAAAACCTAGGATTCTCAGGCTTTGCCGATGGCACCGTGCAACAGCTACGTAGCAAGATGGCCGAAGATGGAGATGAAAGCATAGTTGCTCGCGAAGCTTTGATGCTCATGCTCCGGTTGGCAAGGGAGCTAGCATGAAATTCATTCGTCTTCGAATTGCTAACTACCGGGGCATTGAGGCTGCTGAAATACAGTTCGGTTCCGATGGTATTACACTTGTGCAAGGGCCCAATGAAGCGGGAAAGACAAGTCTAAATGAAGCCATCGGCCTTATCTTTGAGTACTTTGATTCAAGCAAGCATCGTAGTATCGAAGCAATCAAGCCGGTTCACAGGGACGAAGGACCGGAAATCGAACTGGAAGCTGAAAGTGGTCCCTACGCATTCACCTATTTCAAGCGTTTTCTAAAGAAGCCGGAGACCAGACTCATTATTACCAGTCCCAGGCCAGAAAACTATACGGGACGCGAAGCACACGAACGCGCCGAGGCAATTCTCCGCGAGACTCTCGACATTGATCTCTGGAAGGCGCTTAGCATCCAACAAGGTGAGGCCATCGATCAACCTGACCTGACCAGACAGACATCACTTTCCGCAGCTTTAGACAAGGCTGCCGGAGGGCTCCCAGCCGATCCTCACGAGGAAGGCTTGTTCGACAAGGTTCGTGAGGAATACCTTCGCTACTACACTGAACGGGGTATGGAGCGCAAAGAGCTTGAACAAACGCGAAAGACACTTGTGGAGGCTGAAGAGGAAATCGCCTCTATCGAGCAGTCAATCCTCGACCTCGACAATGACATCGATCGCGCAGCCTCACTCCAACTGGAACTCAAGAATCTCGAGCAACAGGAAGGCGAGTTGACTATCGAGTTGTCTGCCCAAGTTGCTTCACTAGATGAGATTAGTGCATTAGAGAGCGCGCTCTCAGAAGCACAGTTGAAACTGGAGTCGGCACAGAAATCCGAGCAAGCGGCCTGTCGAGACCGAGAAGACCGCCAAGGGCTAACTTGTGGGGTAGACGAAGCTGCCAAAACATTTTCGGACATCGAAGAATCCAATTTGATGTCGCTCTCGGCATTGAATCAAGCCGAGGTGAAGCTCGAGGAAGCGCATGTCGCTTTCCATGAGAGCGAGAAGAAGAGAATGGCAGCGGATGACTTCGCCATTCTCCGGCGTGCGGATTTCGACTACTACAACAATAAGCTGCACCTCGAGCAACTGGGAGAACGAAAGAAGCGGATTGATCAAGCCAGGTTAAATGCAGCCCAAGCGGAAGATTTGTTGGCTCGAAACAAAGTGGACTCGCACGCTCTAGATTTAATTCAGGACGCCGAACGTAGCCTGTTGACAGCCAATGCCCAGTTGCAGACTGGTGCGCCAAACGTGCTCCTTCGCGGTCTGGGCAATTGCCAAATTCATATCGACGATGCCGAGGTGAGCCTCAGCGACGGGGAGTCTCGAACGTTCTCTGTTGCGGATAGGTCCAAGCTAACCGTACCTGGTGTGCTGGATATCGAGATAACTGCGGGTGCTAGCACTGAAGCTCTGACAAGAAAGGTTGAAGAAACACGACGAGTACTGCACGATGTCTGCGCGGAATCTGGTGTCTCAACTCCCGATGAGGCTCGACAGGCGTTTGACGATCGACGCGAGGCGATGCGGAACGTGGAATCCAATGCTCAAGTGGAGGAGGAGAACCTTCGCGATTTGACCTATAAGGAACTGGACAGAAGACTAACCGAACTCGAACATTCAGTACCCGACTATCTCTTGCATCGTATGGCCGAACCAGCAATCTGTCCTGATCTAGATACGGCCAAGCAGGAGCGGATGAACGCCGAAACATTACAGCAGAAAGCGATCAAAGAATGCGAGTTAGCCCGTGAGGTTTGGGATTCAGCTCGCAGCGTGCGAGATGGCTTGAAAATCAAACAGCAGGAGTCAATAGTTGAACTCGACCTCTTGTCAAGAGAACTAAAACGAGCGCGTGAAACCCTCGAGCGGGCAAGAGAATATATTTCAGATGATGCTCTAGAGGTTGCTCTCACAGATGCTAAGAGGACTGTGGCTTCCGAGGAGACCAGAGTTCTTGCAGCTAAGACATCGCTGAAGGCCAAGAACCCCGACAGAGTGAAAGCACTGGCGGAGACTGCCGAAGGATCTATTCGAACACTGCAGAATCGCCGGAACGCCGCTCAGAAAGAACTGACTGAGGTCCAGACGCGGCTTAAGATCCATGGCGAGGAAGGACTTCACGAGAGTCTGCACCTGGCCCAGGCGGGAGTGGAACGTCTAACGGCAAACAACGCATCCCTGTTTCGTCGGGCATGTTCTGCCAAATGCCTCTTTGAAGTTATGCGAGAAGAGAGAGACAAGATTCGGCGTGCGTATGTGGGTCCCCTCAAGGAAAAGATTGAACATCTTGGTAAATTAGTCTACGACGACTCCTTTCAAGTAGATATCAGCGAGGAATTGCAGATTGCCAGTCGAACGCTCGGAAATGTCACGGTTCCTTTTGACTCGCTTAGCGGTGGTACAAGAGAGCAGCTTTCCCTAATCTTCCGTTCCGCCTGTTCCATGATTGTCGCCAAGGATGGCGGAGTGCCTCTAATTCTCGACGATACATTGGGCAATACAGACCCAGACCGGTTGCGTCTAATGGGTGCGGTTCTTGCCAAAGCAGCCAAGGAATGCCAAATCGTCATTCTCTCCTGTGTCCCAGATCGGTATAGCAATGTCGGTGAGGCCACCGTGGTCACAATTGGCTGATGTGACCCGAGTCAATTAGTATCGCATTGTCTTCGCATACCAATGTTCCCGAAGATTGGAGAGATGGTCCACACGCCTGAAGAGATCCTCGCCGCAATAAGGAGAAGCAGGCATCGAGCGCAACTTCGGCTTCCTGAAGGACTCGCTCATCGTCAATGATGGCGTAAAGCCTAGTCGATGCGCGCACCGGCCCAAACTGGACACCCATTCCTGTGCAAACTGGACGGTGATTCCTGTCCAAGCTGGACACCCATTCCGGCGCAAGCTGGACACTTCGAGCTTGAGCTGAACAGGCTCGCTGCGCCCGACATACGTCTCTCTGGAGTCGAAGTCCTCGCCGGATAACCCCCCGAGGCTGACAATCCTCTTGCCTTGATCGAAGGAGGAGGAGGAAATGCCAGCCAGGAGGTTATCCATGAGAAAGACTAAAGAGATTTTGAGGCTCGCACAAGAAGCGGGCTTGAGCAACAGGCAGATAGCCAGGTCGCTCAACGTCTCGGCGACCACGGTCGGCGAGCGTTTGAAGCGGGCCGCCGAGGCCGGCATCACCTGGCCGCTGGGCGAGGAGATGGACGAGGAAGCCCTCGAGGAGCTCCTCTACGCCGAACCAGAGCCCGAGCCGTCAAAGCCCCTTCCAGACATGAGGCTCGTCCACCGCGAGCTCTCGCGCAAGGGAGTGACCCTCGCGCTCTTGTGGCAGGAGTACGCCTCCGACGAGCTGGACGACCACTACTCCTACTCGTGGTTCTGCGAGCTCTACCGGCGCTGGGCATCAGCGGTCGAGATATCAATGCGCCAGGACCACAAGGCGGGTCAGAAGCTGTTCTGCGACTTCGCCGGGCAGACGATTCCGATCGTGGACCCGGCCACAGGCGAGATCACGGACGCCGAGGTCTTCGTGGCCTCTCACGGCTTCTCCAACTACACATATGCCGAGGCAGTCGCCTCCCAGGAGCTCGCCAACTGGATAGGCGCCCATGTGCGCTCCTTCGCTTTCTTCGGGGGGACTCCCGAGATCCTCATCCCGGACAACCTCAAGGTGGGGATAACTCACGCCTGCCGCTACGAGCCCGACGTCAACCCGACGTATGCGGACATGGCCTCCCACTACGGCTGCGCCGTGATCCCCGCCCGGGTGCGCAAGCCCAAGGACAAGGCCAAGGTGGAGAACGCGGTCCTGCAGGTGGAGCGATGGGTGATCGCCCCCCTGCGCAACAGGACCTTTGGCTCCCTCCATGATGCGAACACCGCGATCGCCGAGCGAGTTGACTGGCTCAACAACCGGAGGATGAAGGTGCTTGACGCCTCCCGCGCCGAGCTCTTCGAGACATGCGACCTGCCCGCGCTGAAGCCCCTTCCCGAGCGCCCCTACGAGTTCGCAACCTGGAAGAAGGCGAGCGTCAACATCGACTACCACATCGAGGTGGAGGGCCACTACTACTCGGTCCCATACCAGCTCACCCGCGAGAAGGTGGAGGTCAGGCTGACGGAGAGGACGATCGAGGTCTTCCACAAGGCCAAGCGGGTCGCGTCCCACCCCAGGAGCTTCACTAGGGGGCTCGCAACGACCACCCACGACCACCGCCCTGCGTCTCACAAAGCCTACCTGGAGTGGACGCCATCAAGGATCGTGGCCTGGGCCGAAGAGACCGGCCCGGCGACCGCATCCCTGGTCGAGGAGATCATGCGCTCGAAGCCCCACCCTGAGATGGGATACCGCTCCTGCCTGGGGATCATCCGCCTTTCCAAGAAGTTCGGCGGCGACAGGGTCGAGGCGGCATCCGAGCGCGCGCTTGCCTGCCGCGCCTTTTCCTACAAGAGCGTCAAGTCCATCCTCTCGGCAGGCCTGGACCGGATAGATGAACAAGACGGCACAAGGCCCGCGATCCCCGCCCACGAGAACGTGCGCGGCCCCGACTACTACAACTGAAGGAGAAAACCATGCTCTTGGAACAGGCTATCGAGAAAATGAATGCAATGAAGCTCTTCGGCATGAGGGACGCGCTCTGCGAACAGACGGAGCTCTCGTCCTACGACTCGCTTTCCTTCGAAGAGAGAGTGGGGATGCTCGTCGACCGCGAGTGGATTGACAGAGAGAACAGAAAGCTCGAGCGGCGCATGAAGGCCGCGAAGCTCAAGATCCCGGCATCCATGGAGGACATCGACTACCGGGCCAGCCGCGGGCTGGACGCCTCCCTCATGCGGTCTCTGGCCGACTGCCGCTGGGTGACGTCGCACTCAACGGTCCTGATCGTAGGACCGACGGGAACCGGCAAGACCTACCTATCCTGCGCACTTGCCGACCAGGCTCTGAGGAAAGGGCACTCGGCGCTCTACTTCCGGGCCCCACGCCTGTTTTCCGCGCTGCTGTTGGCCCGCGCGGACGGCTCGTGGCCCAGGTTCCTTTCCAAGCTGGAGAGAGCCGACGTCATCGTCGTGGACGACTGGGGGCTTTCTCCCCTCACGGACGGTGAGAGGCGACAGTTCCTCGAGGTCCTGGAGGACCGCCACTCCTCGAAGTCGACTATCATGGCCTCCCAGTTGCCCGTAGCCTCATGGCACGACATCATCGGCGAGCCGACAGTGGCAGACGCCATCCTCGACCGCCTGGTGCACAACGCGCACAGGATAGATCTCAAGGGCGCATCCATGCGCAAGCAGAGGCCGGCCAAGGCCAAAGTGAAGGAAGAGGAACGATGAACCCGGTAAACTGCGCTCGCCTACGGCTCACTCCGTTTACCGGGTTCAAGGACGGATTGGAAGTGGGGAATTTGGATTGTCGTCACTGGGGATTTTTGACTGTCGCCCGTGCGGGCCTGGCGAAAAGTGGACAAGTCGCGCCGACGCTGGTAGAAAGGGGGTTGGTTCTTTGAGAACAGACACGATTCTGGTCGAAGCTGGACAGTCGGCAAACGCGTAGGGTTCCGGCGTCGCTTCGCTCCGAGGGTGTCCACGTTCGACAGGATTTGGTGTCCACCTTCACCGGAATGCGCATAGTCGAAGCTTGTGTATCGTAGTGCGTTGTGGTCAACGTCAATATGTTTTTCCCTTCGAGTTTCAATTGTCGCCGATCAGCGTTGTCCTATCCTGTCTTTGCCATCTTTCTATAATGTGTATGATACGTACTTCGAGACATCCGCATTCAAGGGCTGACGAGGCGGGTGTCTTTACCGACCTTCTCGGGCCTCTACTGATATCAGTCTGCCGAATTGACTTAAATATCCCCCAGAAGTTAGAGTCCATTCCGTGCTGAATGAATGAGGCTGGTGTCCAGGGATGTTAGGGTCCTTGCCTCAGAATGGAGCGAGGCCGTAGGCCGAAGCGGAATCCCAGGGCTCGCGCTTGGCTGTGGGGTATCCCGTAAAGAGGTAACGATCGTGGGGATGCCGCAATAGACCAGACTCCGTCTAACAAATATCTAACAGCTTGAGCCCAACGGAGAGGAACTGGCAGAAACTGACAGCAAGAGGCACCTAAAAGAAAAGGCTTTAAATAGCTAACTGAGCCAAACCAAGCACCACTCAGGCTAACCAAGCAAAACAATGCCTGAAACAACTCATAATCCGCGTGTCGCTGGTTCGAGTCCAGCTGGGCCCACCAGCAAATATCCGCTTGGTTGAGCCATCCGAGAAAAGCAAGCAAGTGAGGAAATCGCCGTTTATTGGAGCCGACCTTCCATTTCATTTCCGTCATAGGTACGGCACGGGTCCGAAAAAGGCCGTTTTCCGGCCTTGCTGTGGAGGGTATATTTGCGGCAATTTGAGGCCGCCAGGGACGCTCTCAAGCGCTCAGATTCGAGGTCTTGAGTGCAGTGCAGCTAGTGGACACGAGGATGACGTGGGGGGAAAGAGCAATTATCCGGGGTTACTTTGCTAGGACAGTCCCGCGACAGTGAGTCTACAGCGGACATCTTCTAGGCTGAGCTTGTCCTCATGCAATGGTAGAATCCTTGTGGCAGCGGACCAAGGGGGTTGAAATGAACAAGCTGGCTATCGTAGCTCTGATCCTTGTCGTGTTAGCTTTGGCTGGATGCAGCAGTTCTCCTAGTGTTTCGGGAATCTACAAGACCAACACGTACAACCTCCTGATGAAGTTGACCCCGGACGGAAGAGCGGTCTACATGGGTTTCTTGGTCAAGGACTATGAGAAGGGCCTCTCGTCGCTTGCTGCCTTTTCGGTTCCTGCTCCAGGCGAGTCAACAGACAGAGACGTCCGTATCGGTACAGCACTGGTTAGCATTGGTAACTACGTTGTGGATGGCAAAACCATCACAGTAACGTGGGAGAATAACAAGTTTGCTCCAGTGGATACCTTCCAAATAACAAAAGACGGCTTAACAAGAGATGTGCTTGAACAACAGCAGGTGTGGACCAAGGTAACACGAGCAAAAGAGTAGGGAGTATCCTCGGACATCGCACTGACATTCGTGCCTCAATAATAGAAAGAATACTGAGGGAGGCAACTCAGTATCTCCAGGCGCCGAAAACGCGTGAAGATTATTGCGCCGCCCGATGTTCCACCGGGAAGCTGATTACATTGGAACCATCACCAGCGATTGCCGCATTGACGGCTAGAGCTGCGCTGCCGAGATCGTCTTTTAGCAGGTGAGAATAGACCGAGAGCGTCAGGACCGCCGAACCGTGGCCGAGACAGCGCTGCACAACCTTTACGGAAGCACCACGCGAGAGAAGCAGGCTCGCAAAGCCGTGACGGAGTGAGTGAACGGAGACGATCGGGAGGTTTGCTTTCTCGAGCGCTGACTTGAATCGCCAACGGACTTCGATTGCCTTCTTGCCGTCAAAGAACAGGAAAGCGTCCGGAGCTGGCGAGCCTTGCCGCTTGTAGAAGTCGCGCAGGATATTCTCCAGGTGGGGGAGGAGCGGCACGGAGCGGCGAGAGGCCTTGCTCTTAGGCGTGTCAATGCCGTTATACGGGTTCCAGCTTTTCTCAATCGCGATTGTGTGATTCCTGAAGCTGATATTTTTCCATTGCAGAGCTTGAGCTTCGCCGGTTCTCATGCCGCTGTAAGCGAGAACCGAGATAAGTGTCCGGTCCGGTTCTTCGAGCTGCTCTAGAACGGCCGCGATCTCCGACGGCTCTAAGAAGTTGATTTCCTTCTGCTCCGCACGCGGCAGGATTATCTTTCTGCAAGGCTGCTGATTGAGCAGTTCCATGTCCTCAGCGTATCGCATTGCGGCTCTGAAATAGCGATAGGTTTTCGCGCAGGTTGCCCGTGATAGGTCAAGAGAGTCAAGCCAGGCTTGCACATCGAGCGGCTTAATCGTGTCAATCGGTGTATCCGCGAACGTCGGCAAGACGTGAAGCCTGAAAGTTATTTCGTAATCATGGACCGTTGACGGCTTGAGGCTCTTTTCCTTTGCCTTCATGTAAAGCTCAAGAAACTGGCCGAACGTCAGGACCGGCTCCGGCTCTGGCGCGCCGAACGTCCCGGTTGAAATCTGCTCCTCAGCCGTCCGGCAGGCTTCTTTTGCGCGGTCCTGAGAGGAGAAGCCGCCGAGCGGGACTTCCCTGCCGTTGTGTGTGATGTACGCGTAGAAGCGGACTCCGCTCTGAATCTTTCTCCGGCGAATGAACCCTCTCGGCTTGCTCATTTCTCCTGCCTCCCTGCTTCTGATTCTGCGCTCCGGCTAGGACGCTTGAAAATTGCCCCATACTTCTCAACAACACTCTCAAGCGCTGCGCTGTCTGGCGCTGTGTTGACTGCTTGTCTTATCTCGTTGGCCTTATCAAGTGAGAGGCCGTGCTTTTCAACGCGAGTCGTGAGCAATTCGCGAAGCCTCCGCTTCTCTCTCAAGAAAGGACTTTCACGCCGCTTTCGCTCTTGCGCTTTGAGCATACATTCATCGGAGCAGTATTTCCGGCCTGATGTAAATATGCGTCCGCACGGCTGACAGGTGGCGAAGGTTGCGCCGCCGACTTTGCGTTGCACCATAAGACCGAGTAGTGCATCGGATAGCGTAGAAAAAGCAAAGCTCCACTCGATACGGCCATTCCTTGAGCGGATTGCAGGTCGGAGCGAACTCTCGTGTTTCAAAACTCCATTGATGAGTGAGAGGTCGTCAGGACCGCGAGAGAACATCAAAGCTATCGCCTGGAGCTGCGCATAGACAAAGCGATAATACTCCAACTTCTCGAAATACCCGTGAGAAAATACAACTGCTCGTGTACTGAAAGCATCCCACCACTTTAGGCTCATTGCAGGCGAGAGCTTACGACTATGGAACCGCATCCAGTAGTCGGCAAAGGGGTATGTTCCGCTGTCATATTCCGCCCCCGTCATTGGCGGCGTCTGGATAAAGAAAAGCCCGAGTGGTCCGTATTGCTGAGCGAAGGTCACATATCCCGGCTGGCAAAAGAGAATCAGCAGAGCGCTCAGGATTCCGGCTGAGCAGCTTTTCGCGGAGGCCGGAGACGGTGAGCAGTAAAGCGCGATTCATTGACGCAGAGCAGCTCTCAGAGGCACTAGGCCTGTCGCTGCCGTCGATCTGGCGCTATTGCAGGGAAGGACGGCTGCCGCATTACCGAATCGGCCGCCGCGTGCTGTTTGACCTGGAAGAAGTCCGAGTTGCGTTGAGAGTGGAGGTCAGGCCATGAGTGAGCGTCCAGAGCCTTGCGGCTCCTGCGAGCTGACGAAATGCAACGCTTGTCCGCACTTCGCGCGCCACCGTACCGGTGAACAAGGAGATTGGACCGGACAAGGACTGCAGCGTACATCTCAACTCAACTTCCGCCTTCATAGCCGAGCGCCCGATGTACTTCAGCTATCACGCCTATGCATGGACCGGGGGACACGACGTACTGGGGGTCCACTCCACTGCCACCACCTGGTTCTTCGCGGAAGGGACCACCAG